>OLQK01000687.1_pt1 | contig 31599 bp, 30 predicted proteins | sample 1672501 | NCBI WGS metagenome assembly OLQK01 (sample SAMEA3136693, study PRJEB25190) | human gut metagenome | biome: human gut; feature: human-associated habitat; material: faeces | place: Austria | collected 2013
TCGCGCGGCTTCGCGATGCACCAGAGGCCGCACCTTTCGCGCGCGCCGCCTTCCCCTTTACACGTTCAGCAGCTTGTGCCTGAGGGCGTAGTCCACCAAATCGGCGCGGGTCTTCAGGCCCAGCTTCTGGTATATCTTCGAACGGTGGGCCTCCACCGTCTTGACCGAGAGGAATATCTGCTCGGATATCTCCTTGTTCGTGAAGCCCTTGGCCAGAAGCTGGAGGATCTCCAGCTCGCGGTTCGAGAGCTGCTGGTAGGAGCGATCCTCTTCCTCTCCTCCGGCCACAAGCTGCTTGGTGAGCATGGCCGTCATCTTCGGATGGATGTAGCTGCCGCCCTCGGCCACCGCATGAACGGCGGCGATCAGCTCTTCTGACGTCGAGTTCTTCAGTACGTAGCCCGCCGCTCCCCCGCGTAGCGTGTAGAAGAGGTACTCCGGTTCGGCGAACATCGTGAGGATGACCACCTTCGTGCCGGGGAAGTCCTTCGCGATCTTCTCGCAGGCCACCAGCCCGCTCTGCCCCGGGGGCATGGAGATGTCCATGAGCAGGATGTCCGGTTTCTCGCGCGCCACGATGGCGTAAGCCTGCGCGCCGTCGGCTGCCTCGGCCACCACCCGCACGTCGGGGTCCTGCTCGAGTATCATCCTGAAACCCACGCGTACCACTTCGTGGTCGTCCGCCAGCATTACTCTGATCATGCGCCCGCCTCCTTGCCTTCCGCCACGTGCATCGGCGCAACCAGCGTCATCTTCGTGCCATGCTCGTCGGATTCCATCGCGAGCCGGGCGCCGATGACGCTCGCGCGCTCCTGCATGCCTACGAGACCGCAGCCGCTCCCCTTGATCTCCGGCTGCTCGGTGTCGAAGCCGCATCCGTGGTCGATCACGCTCACATGCAGCCATCCGGCCGAATCCTCGAGCCGGACGATCACCTTCTCGGAACCCGAGTACTTGCAGGCGTTCAGGATGGCCTCCTGGCAGATGCGGTACGCCTGCGTCTCGAGAGCCTGATCGAAGCGATCGCACGACAGGCTGCCCTCGAACACGATCTCGTTGCCGTACGTGCGCTCGAACACGGCAGCCTGCGAGCGCAGAGCCGCAACGAAACCAAGATGGTCGAGAGCCGAAGGTCGCAGCTGCACCGACAGGTTGTGCAGCTCGTCAAGCACGTTGGCAAGATCGTTGTTCGCTTCCGCCAGCAGCTCGTAGCCCTCTTCGTCAACATGCGCGACAAGGCGCTTGAACACGAACGACAGCGTCAGCAGCTCCTGCGCTATGCCGTCGTGCAGCTCGCGCGAGATGCGCTTGCGCTCGTCCTCCTGAGCGGCGATGACGCGCGCAAGCTCCGAGCGGATGAAGATAGGGTTCTTCTGATCGTCGGCGCGTTTCTCCACCGCGATTCTTTCGAAATCCATGAAGTCGTCGGAAACGACGTCCAAATCGCACAAGGTGCCGTCCAGATCGTCGATGACCTGGCGGTACGCCGCTTCGTGCCGATCGCTCACCGTGCGGAACGCGCACAGCAGCACGGCGACCACGCGCCCGTCGCGCGTGAGCGGCAACGCGCAGAAGCTATGCAGATCCTCGGCGAACACGATAGGGTACGACGAGTACTCGCGCGGGTCGATCTCCTCGTCGATGTTCGTGAACATCATGGGCTTGCCCGCCTTGATGGTGATGCCGCCGATGCCGTGCCCCGGTGCCAGCACGATGCGGCGATGGCGCTCGCCGGTAGCGCCTGCGCTGTATATCCACTTGAGCGGCGCGCCGATGAACGCCGTCAACCCGATAGACACGAAATCGAACCCGTACCGATCTTTGATGTCGTTCACCGCACGCGCGTACTTCTCGCACGCGCCCGCCAGCTCTCGCTCGCTGAAATTGGACGCTCCCACCGCGTCTCCCCCGTTCCCGTTGCCGATCCGCTCGTTCGCTCGTCGACGGTCTATTATCCCCTACTTCGCTCGTATTTGCACGGGGCGGCTTGCCGAACGCCTCGACGACGCGCGTAATCCGCCATGCGGCACGCTCCCGCGGCCCCTGCTTCCCTGATCAGACGCTCGTTCTCGTCGGTGATGCCGCCGAGCGCGAACACGGGCGCATGCGCGCGATCCAGCACAGCGCGCAGGAAGGGCAACCCTCGCGCCGTGGACGCCGGCTTGCACGAAGGCGCGAACACGGGGCTCGCGACGAGAACGTCGGCTCCCAGAACCTCGGCCTCGGCCACCTCGTCGGCCTCGTGGACGTTCGTGCCCACCCACGCGAACCCGTCGGGACGGCCCTGCGCGCGCAACAGCGGCAGCGGCAGGTGCACGGCGGCGCAACCGAGGCGGCGCGCCGCCTCCACGTGCGCGTGCGCGACGAAGGCGATGCCACAGCGCGCGCAGACGGCGGCCATCTCCGCTGCGAGGAGCTCGTAGGCGGCATCGTCGAGGTCCTTCTCGCGCAGGATGACCGCGTCGATGGCGCCCGACTCCGCGAGGAACGCCGTCTGCTGCGGCAACGGGAGAGCGCAGCGGAGGCGGTCGGTGACGAACACGCGCCGAAACGTCGGGTCCGCCGCCGAGGGCTCACAGGCGAACATAGTCGTTCATCACCGGCTCGAGGCCGACGCCGCGCAGCGCGGCGCGCACCTGCGCCACGTCGCGGCCGTCGGCGATCTCGAACTGGTCGTCGCCCGCAGTCGATCCGTCCGCATGCTCGCCGACGCCCGTGGACACGCCGGCGGATATCTTCGTGGCGGCGATGCCCATGACCTGGTCGCGGAAGCCCGCGCGCTCGCGCGACGAGATGGTGATGCCCGCCTGCGGCAGCAGCAGCCGGTAGGCGCACATCACCTGCAGCAGCTGGCGCTCGCCCACGCCGCGCGGCCCCAGCGACCCGTTCCCGGCGATGGGGCGCAGGCGGGGGCACGACAGCGACAGCTCGGCGTGCGGGTAGGCGCGCTGCACAAGCCATGCGTGCAGTCCGCACGCGAACGCGTCGCGCCGGAAGTCGCCGAGGCCCAAGAGGGCGCCGAACGCCGCGCCCCGCATGCCGCCTCTCATCGCGCGCTCCTGGGCGTTCGCACGGTACGGGAACACCCGCTTGCGCCCCGCCAGGTGCAGCTTGCCGTAAAGCGCGGGGTCGTACGTCTCCTGGAACACCGTGACGTAATCGACGCCGCATTCGTGCAGGTAGGCGTATTCGTCCTCGTTCATGGGGTACACCTCCACGCCCACCATGCGGAAGCGCTCGGCGGCAAGCTTGCACGCCTCGCCGATGTAGAAGGGGTCGGTGCGCGCGCGGTCTTCGCCCGTGAGCAGCAGGATCTCCTCGAGCCCCGTCGCCGCGATGGCGTCGAGCTCGGCGACGATGCCCGCGCGGTCGAGACGGGCGCGGCAGATGTCGTTGTCGCGGTTGAAGCCGCAGTACACGCAGTGGTTGTCGCAGTAGTTCGCCAGGTACAGCGGCGTGAACAGGTACGCCGTGCTGCCGAACCAGCGCCGCCGCGCGCGGCGGGCGGCGGCGGCCAGCTCCTCCAGCAACGGCTCGGCGGCAGACGACAGCAGCGCGCCGAAGCCCTCGGGGGAAAGGCGGTCGGCCGCGAGCGCGGCGCGCACGTCGGCCTCGGTCGCCGCGTCGAAGTCGAACGCCGCCGCGCGTGCCAGCAGTTCGTCGAGCACGGGCGAGTCGGTGACGTCCATATCCGGAAGGTAGGCCATAGGGTCGATGCCGCGATCGCGCGCCACGTCGGCGGGGTCCACCGCCTCGAGGCGCGTGAAGCGCGGAACCGCCGAGGGCGTTGCGGAGCGGGTGCCTGCTTGCGTCATGGCCCCTCCTAATCCGCGAGGAACCCGGTGAGGGGCGACGAGGCCTCGGCGCGGTCGAGCACGCGCCCCATGCCGGCTCGGTATCCCGCGCGCCCCGCCTCCACGGCGCGTTTGAACGCGGCCGCCATGAGGGGGACGTCGCCCGCCGTGGCCACCGCGGTGTTCGCCATGACCGCGGCCGCGCCCAGCTCCATGGCCTCGCACGCCTGCGAGGGCCGGCCGATGCCCGCGTCCACGATGACGGGCACGTCCACCTCGTCGACGATGATCTTGATGAAGTCGCGCGCGGCCAGCCCCTTGTTCGACCCGATGGGCGCCGCCAGCGGCATGACGGCCGCCGCGCCCGCGCGTACCAGGTCGCGCGCGCAGACGAGGTCGGGGAACATGTAGGGAAGCACGACGAAGCCCTCCTCGGCCAGTTGCGCCGTTGCGCGCACCGTCTCGGCGTTGTCGGGCATGAGATAGGCCGCGTCGCGGATGACCTCCACCTTCACGAAGTCGCCGCATCCCATCGCCCGCGCCAGCCGCGCGATGCGCACCGCCTCGTCGGCCGTGCGCGCCCCCGATGTGTTCGGCAGCAGCGTCACGCCCTCGGGAATGGCGTCAAGGATGCTTCCGTCCTGCCCCGTGTTCGCGCGACGCACGGCCAAGGTGACGATCTCGGCGCCCGCATCGCGCACGGCCGCCTCCACGAGGTCGAGGTTGAACTTCCCCGACCCCAGGATGAAGCGCGAGGTGAACGTCCGGTCGCCCAGCGACCAAGTATCCGGTTCGTATGCCATGGATATCCCTTCCCGACCGCCCTCTGCGGCCCGTTGCTTCCGTCAGTTTCCTTCGAGTCCCAGCACGAGGCGCACGACGACGAGCGCCTGCTGCGCCGCGCACAGAGCCACCCGCGGGGCGAAGAGCGCCTCGTCGGCCACGTCGGCCTCGCCGTCGCCGCACACGAACAGCCGCCGCCCCACGCGCCGCGTGACCAGCGCGTCGGCCGGTCCCGCACCCGCCATGCCGCTGCCCGCCACCACCACGGTATTCGACGCCTCCGTCAGCAGCGCGTTCACGAGGTCGGCTTTGCAGCGGGGGTCGTCGAAGGCCTCGCACACGATGCGCTCGCCCGCAAACAGCGCCGCCGCGTTGCCGGCATCCACCCGCACGCGGTCGAGCGTAAGCTCGATGCCCGGGTCGATGCGCAGCAGCTGCTCGGCCAGCGCCTCGGTCTTCGGCCGGCCGATATGCTCGCGGAAGTAGTGCTGGCGGTTGAGGTTGGACTCGTCCACGAGGTCGAAGTCCACGAGGTGCAGCGCGCCCACCCCCGAGCGCGCCAGCATCACGGCGATGTGCGACCCCAGGCCGCCCAACCCCGCCACGCCCACGCGCGCCGCCGCCAGCCTCACGCGCGCCTCTTCTCCGATGCGGCTCGAAAGCGCGTCCATCAGCCGCCTCCCACGAAGCGGACCACTTCCAGCACGTCGCCTGCCCGCAGCACCGTGGCCGCGTACGCGTCGCGCGGCACGATGGCCCCGTTCAGCTCGCACGCCACGCGCGCGGCGTCGAAGCCGTCGCGCTCCAGCAGCTGCGCGAGCGTCGAACCGTCCGCCTCGGGCCGCGCCCGTCCGTTCACCTGCGCCACGTCTCGCCCTCCTTTCCGCCCCCGCCGGCGCATCCGCCGGCCTCCGGGCACGAAAAAAGCGCGCACGAAGCAGATCGCACCCGAGGTGGTGCGCCCCTTCGTACGCGCTTGCGTACTCTCACGACGGCTAGGATATCCGAAGTCGCCCGCCCCCGCAACGCCCCGCCGGTAAGCGGCGGGCGCAAGATGCAGCGGGATGGGGCGCAAGGCGGCTGCCCGATGGCGCATCATCGCCCGAAAAACACGCTTTCGCGCTCGATTCCGTGTTTTTCGGGCGATGATGCGCATGCGCGCTGTCAGCAACACGACCGCCATGCCGCGCAAACGAGCGGATAGAGAACCGTTGCGCCGCCGCAACCGACCAGCCGACGCCCTGCGGTACGCTGAACGGACCAAGGCAACCGACGATCAGATAAGGAGACGTCCATGAAGTACAAGACAGGCGACAAGCCGGGCGCGGGACGCTACCGCTGCGACAACTGCGGCTACGTCGTTCGCATCACGAGCGATGCCGAAGCCCTTCCCGCATGTCCCAACTGCGGACACCACGAGTTCACCAAACTGGAAGACTGACCGAACGCCAGGGCCGGCAGCAAGTCCGGCACGCTGCCGGCCCCGCAGGGGCCGCGATGACGACGAAAACCTCTGCGTACGGCAGGAATCAAGGGGTTTGGTAACCGGTGCCGCCGCCTCCGACATGCCGAGAACATCCGACCTGCACAAACGCACGCGCATCGCCCCCTCCCCGCATCAAACGAGAGAATAGAGCGGCTCCAAGATTACCAAACCGCCCCACTTGCGCCAGCAGACCCCGCTTTCGCCGTCATTTCCCAAATCGTTCGCGCGTTCGCACTTTTCCGGGTCACTTTGACGAGAGAAGCCTCGGAGCCGGGGCAACAAAAAAGAGCCTTCGCAGGTCGAAGGCTCTTTCGAATTCATGGTGGGCGATACAAGATTTGAACTTGTGACCCCTACCGTGTCAAGGTAGTGCTCTCCCCCTGAGCTAATCGCCCATGAATGCTTGCTGCTTTGGAAGTTTTCCGCGTCAGCAAGCAGATAGTCTACCAGAAGTTCGACGACCATCAAAGACAAATTTCGAAAATATTTTTGCGAACTTTTCTGAAATCGGGGGTTGCGCGCTACGGACACTTCCAGTATTATATTTCCTCGCCGATGCGGACGTGGCTCAGCTGGTAGAGCACGACCTTGCCAAGGTCGGGGTCGCGGGTTCGAACCCCGTCGTCCGCTCCATCGTCGCTAACAGGCCGGTCATTATCAAAAGTTTTGACCGGCCTTTTCATGACGGTGTCGACGAGATGGCGACGTGGCCAAGTGGTAAGGCAGAGGCCTGCAAAGCCTTCACCCCCGGTTCGAATCCGGGCGTCGCCTCCATTCGCTCCCCTTGCGGGGCGGACGGTTTGAGAATTGAAAAGCGTTACCCATGCGGACGTGGCTCAGCTGGTAGAGCACGACCTTGCCAAGGTCGGGGTCGCGGGTTCGAACCCCGTCGTCCGCTCCATGATCGTACAAGCCCGTCGGTTCGCCGACGGGCTTTTTTCGTGCCTCGCTCCGAACGACGAAGGTTAGAGCAGCTCTAAGAGGTCGGTGAGCGCCGTCACGCGCTCGTAGCCGCAATCTTTCTCGGCATCGTGCCTGTCGACGATCACCGCGCGGATGCCGGCAGCGGCCGCCCCGTCCCCGTCGGCATCGGGGCGATCGCCCACATGCACGCTCGATTCGGCGCGCACGCCCATCTGCTCGCAAGCCAGGTTGAAGATGACCGGGTTCGGCTTGCGGTAGCCCACCACCGCCGAAGATACTACCGTGTCGAAGTACGGCAGCAGCCTGAGGTCGCGCAGGAGCCCTTCCAAGCCCGCATCCCAGTTCGATACCACTCCCAGCGCGTATCCACGCTCCTTGAGCGCTCTCAGGCACGCTGTGACGTCGGCGTACGTCTCCCAGCATTCCGCGCGCCGATAGGCCTCGTGCACCGTCTGCGCCACGCCTTCCGCATCGTGGCCGATGCCCGCGAGATGGCACACGTAGCGGTACTGGTCCAGCCAAATGGCTGTCGACCCCTCGTGCGAGCACCAGAAGTCGCCGTCGCGCAGATACTCCGCCTCGTAGTACGCGTCCATGGCCGGCATGTGCGGCTCGACGTCGCGCACGGTCAAGTCGTGGCCGCGCTCGGCCGCAACGCGCGCGAACGTCTCGGCCACCGACGGGCACGGCCGGATGAGCGTCGAGCCCACGTCGAAGAACACCGCCTCGGTCATGCGCCCTCAGTCCTCATGGCCGTCGTTCGGCTCGATGTGGACGAGCACCTCGATCACGTTCGGGAACCGCTGCATGATGGCGCGCTCCACCCGCTCGGACAGCTCGTGGGCCTCCCCCACGGTCATCCCGGGCGCCACGAGCACGTGCAGGTCGGCGTACACCTCTCCCTCGGTGCCGCGCGTGCGGATGTGATGGGCATCCTGCACGCCCGGCACGCCCATCGCCACGGCGCGCACGTCCTTGTCGGGAATGCGCGCATGATCGGACAGGGTGGCTAGCGCGTGCTTGAATACATCGTAGGCCGTGGCCAGGATGGCGACGGTCACCACGAGCGCCATGATGGGGTCGGCCATGGGAAAGCCCAGCGCCACGGCCGCCAGACCGACGATGACCCCGATGGACACGAGCGCGTCGGACAGCGTATGGTTCGCATCCGCCGCAAGCACCTCGCTTTTGAGCCGCTTCGCGCACCGGCGCTCGTAGGTGGTCACCCCGATGTTGACGGCGAGGGTGCCCACCATGACGATGAACGACACGGGAGTTACTTCGGCCGTGTACACGCCGGACACGAGCTTGCCCACCGCGCTCGAACCCACCTCGAAGGCCGCCAGAAGCAGCAGCACGCCGATCACGAGGCTTGCGTACGTCTCGAACTTCGCATGGCCGTAAGGATGGCTGTCGTCGGCCGGACGCGCCGCCAACGCGATGCCGACGAGGCCCACCACGTTGCCGGCCGAGTCGAACACCGAGTGGATACCGTCGGCTTGCATGGACGCCGATCCGCTCATCAGGCCGTAGACGTACTTCGCAGCGGCCACCGCCAGGTTCAACACGAGGATGACCCACAGCACGCGCCGGATGGAGCGCATACGCTCCGATACCGGGTTCTTCGTTGCAAGCGCCTTCGCCACGCCCGCTCCTTTCGCCGAAAGCGGCTCCGTCCGCATATGCAATGCAGAGGTATAAGAAAAGAGAGCCCGAAGGCTCTCTCCATTCTCTCTGGTGTCGGAGGCGGGATTTGAACCCGCACACCCTTAAACGGGCACTAGCACCTCAAGCTAGCGTGTCTGCCGTTCCACCACTCCGACGTGTTGCTCGAAACGCAACGCAGGTTATTCTACCCGAACCCTTCTGCGTTGTGAAGGGGCAATTTTCGCTATTTTGCAATCGTCCCGTGGGGGTAGATGATCATAAGGACGATAAGCGAAAGCATGAAGATGATCGCGAACGCGATGGTGATGCGGTCGAGGTTCTTCTCGACGATGCTCGTACCGGTTTGGGTGGAGTACACCGAGCTGGCGATCATGTCGGAGATGCCCGTGCCCTTGCCGGAGTGCAGCAGGATGAACACGATGAGGCCGATGCCCGAAACGACGAGCAGGATGAGCGTGATGATGAGGAGCGGATTCAAGGTTCGTCTCTCTTCTTTCGATCAAAGGTATATCGGTACGCAAGTTGCTAAGTATAGCGAAAGGCTCCCGTCAGGGCAAGGGCGGCGCAGGCGTTCGCGTAGCGGGACGAGACGGAGCGGGACGCCAGCCCCGTCCCCCGCGCCTCATCCCCGCGAAAACGCCACCTACGCCAGCAGGCTCCTCCCCGTCATGGCGGCAGGGGCTTCGAGGCCGATGAGCTCGAGCAGCGTGGGCGCGATGTCGCAGAGCGCGCCGAGCCGACCGTCGAGCGTGCGCCCCGTTTCCGCGAAGTCCACGAGCGCGAGCGGCACAGGCGCCGTGGTATGAGCCGTGAAGGGGCTGCCGTCCTGGCTGAGCATCTTATCGGCGTTGCCGTGGTCGGCCGTGATGAGCGCCGTGCCGCCCTTGCGCTCGAGAGCGGCCAGCACCTGGGACACGCCCGCATCCACCGCCTCGATGGCGGCCACGGCGGCCGGGATGACGCCCGTATGCCCCACCATGTCGGGGTTCGCGAAGTTCACGATGTACACGTCGGCCTCGTCCGCGTCGATGGCCGCGGCCAGCGTGGCAGCCACGTCAGGCTCGCTCATCTCAGGTTTCAGATCGTAGGTGGCAACCTTGGGGCTGGGGATGAGCGCGCGCTCCTCCCCTGCTTTCGGCTCCTCGCGCCCGCCGTTCAGGAAGAACGTCACGTGGGCGTACTTCTCGGTCTCGGCGATGTGGTACTGCGCAAGGCCCGCCTCGGCCAGCACGTCGGCCAGCACGTCGGCGGGGAACTCCTTGGGATAGGCCACCGGAGCGGGTATCTCGGGGTCGTACTCGGTCAGGCACACGAAGCTCACCTGCGGGCACGCGCCGCGCTCGAAACCCGCGAAGGCAGGGTCCACCAGCGCGCGCGTGATCTCGCGGGCGCGGTCGGGGCGGAAGTTGAAGAACACGACCGCGTCGCCGTCGCGCACGCCGCGCCCGGTCAGCGCCGTGGGCACGACGAACTCGTCGGTGACATCCGCGGCGTAGGAAGCGGCCATGACCTCGGCGGCCGTCGCGTCCGCGCGCGGCTCGGCGGCCACGACGGCGCGCCACGCCTGCTCGACGCGCTCCCACCGGTTGTCGCGGTCCATGGCGTAGTAGCGTCCCGAGATGCTGCCGATTTCGGCCGTGCAGCCCTCATCCGTCAGCTCGGCGAGCACGCCTTCCAGCTCGTCCAGATAGCCCGCGCCGCTTCTCGGCGGCACGTCGCGGCCGTCCATGAAGCAGTGCACCACGATATGCGATGCCCCGGCCGCCTTCGCAGCGCGCGCGAGCGCGTAGAGGTGCTCGTTGGAGGAATGGACGCCGCCGTCGGACACGAGCCCCATGAGGTGCAGCGCCGCCCCCGGCCGTGCGGCCGCCGCGAACGCCTCGTTCAGCACGGGGTTCGCCGCCAGCGAACCGTCGGCGCAGGCACGGTTGATGCGGGTGAGCTCCTGGAACACCACGCGCCCGGCGCCGATGTTGAGGTGTCCCACCTCGGAGTTGCCCATCTGCCCCGCGGGCAGGCCCACGGCCTCGCCCGATGCCTCGAGCTTGGTCCATGGACGGGTGGCGAACACCTCGTCGAGGCACGGCGTGCGCGCCTGAGAGATGGCGTTTCCCGGACCCGGCTCGGCCAGGCCGAAGCCGTCCATGATGATAAGGCATGCGGGAAGGGTAAGGTTTTCGGCTGATGCCGCACGGGATTCTTCGACTGCGCTCACTTCGCTCGCTCCGCTCGGTATGACGGGAGGCGGCGCGGAGTGCGCGCCGCCGGGACAACAGGTTCTCGGATCCGCCGTCCGAAGCGAAGCTTCGACGAAGAACCTCCGTTGACGAGAAGGCCCTTCGACCCGCTTCGCTCGCCCGGGACGGCGACAGGGCTACAGGCAGGCGTTGATCAGCTGCACGAAAGACGCCGCCTTCAGGCTGGCGCCGCCGATGAGGCCGCCGTCGATGTTCGGCTGGGCCATGAGGCCCTCGACGTTGCCCGGGTTCATGGAGCCGCCGTACAGCACGCGCATCTCCTCGGCGACCTCCGCGCCGTACAGGTCGGCGAGCGTCGCGCGGATGGCGGCGCAGACGGCCTCGGCCTGCTCGGGCGTGGCCGTGCGCCCCGTGCCGATGGCCCAGATGGGCTCGTAGGCCACCACGCAGCGCTGCGCGTCGGCGGCGTCCACGCCGGCGAACGCGGCGCGCACCTGGGCGCACACGAACTCCTCGGTGGTGCCCTCGTCGCGCACGGCCAGCGACTCGCCCACGCACACGATGGCGTACAGGCCCGCCTCGACGAGCGCCTTCACCTTGCGGTTCACGTCCTCGTTCGTCTCGCCGAACAGCTCGCGGCGCTCGGAGTGGCCAACGATGCTGCCCGCGCAGCCGATCTCCTTGATCATGGGCACCGAGATCTCTCCGGTGTAGGCGCCGGAGGGCTCCCAGTACACGTTCTGGGCGTTCACGGCCACCTTCGTCTTGTCGAAGTCGAGCACGGTCTTGGCCGGCTTGAGGTCGACGTAGGGCGGGCAGATGACGATGTCGACGTCCTCGCCCCAGGTCTCCTTGTCGTACTGGTTGGAGATCTCCTGCGTCAGCACCACGGCCTCGGCGATGGTGTTGTTCATCTTCCAGTTGCCTGCCATCATGGGTTTGCGCGCCATGCGAACTTCCTTTCCATCGAAACGCCCCGGACGGGAACCGTCTCCCGTTCGGGGCAATCGCCTGCTTGCTACTTCAACGCCTCGACGCCCGGGAGCGCCTCGCCCTGCACGAGCTCCATGGAGGCGCCGCCGCCGGTGGAGATGAACGTCATCTGCTCGGCCAGGTCGAACTTGTTCACGGCGGCCACGCTGTCGCCGCCGCCGATGATGGTGTCCGCATCCGCGTTGGCGGCCACGGCCTCGGCCACGGCCTTCGTGCCGGCCTCGAACGCCTTCATCTCGAACACGCCCATGGGGCCGTTCCAGAACACGGTCTTGGCCTGGGCCACCGCGTCGGCGTACAGCTTAGCCGTCTCGGGCCCGATGTCGAGGCCCATCATATCACCGGGAATCCCGTCGACCGAGACCGTGAGCGTTTCGGCATCTTCGGCGAAGCGGTCGGCGCACACGACGTCCACCGGCAGCAGCAGCTGCACGCCGCGTTCCTCCGCCTTCGCGATCATGGCCGCCGCGCGCTCCACCCAGTCCTCTTCCTTGAGCGAGGTGCCCACGGCCTTGCCCTGGGCCAAAAGGAACGTGAAGCACATGCCGCCGCCGATGATGAGCGTGTCGCACTTGTCCATGAGCGCGTCGATGACCTTGATCTTGTCCGACACCTTCGAGCCGCCGAGGATGGCGGCGAAGGGACGGCGCGGCTCCTCCAGCATGCCCGAGAGCGTGGCCACCTCGCGCTGCATGAGGTAGCCCGCGTACGCCGGCAAGAGCGCGGCGACGCCCGCCGTGGACGCATGGGCGCGGTGCGCGGTGCCGAACGCGTCGTTCACGTACGCCTCGCCGAGCGCGGCCAGCTCCTCGCAGAACGCGGGATCGTTCTTCTTCTCGCGCTTGTCGAAGCGCAGGTTCTCCACCACCAGCACGTCGCCGTCGCGCAGCGAGGCGGCTTTCGCGCGGGCGTCGTCGCCCACCGTGTCGGTGGCGAACACCACGGGCTTGCCCATAAGCTCGGAGAGCTTCTGGGCGGCGGGACGCAGCGTGAACGACTCCTCGAAGCCCTCGCCGGCCGGACGGCCGAGATGGCTCATGAGGATGACGCGCGCGCCTTGCGTGACGAGCTTCTGGATGGTGGGCAGCGCCGCGCGGATGCGCGTGTCGTCGGTGACGGCGCCGTCCTTCACCGGCACGTTGAAGTCGACGCGCACGAGCACGCGCTTGCCGCGCGCGTCCAGCTCGTCGATGGTTTTGATCTCGGCCATGGGGCCCTCCTGTCTAAACGAGAAACGAGCCTGCCAAGGCAGGCTCGTTTCGGGGAATGCTGTTAAAGAAGGATCTTCACCAAGTCCTTCACACGGTTCGAGTAGCCCCACTCGTTGTCGTACCAGGAGATGCACTTGACGAAGTTGCCCTCGCCGCCCAGCACCATGGTCAGCTTGCTGTCGAAGATGGAGGAGTGCGGGTTGTCCACGATGTCGATGGAGACGATCGGGTCCTCGGTGTACTCCAGGATGCCCTTGAGCGGGCCCTCGGCGGCGGCCTTCATCGCGGCGTTGATCTCATCGGCCGTGGCGTCCTTCTCAAGCTCCACGGTGAGGTCGACCATCGATCCGTCCGGCGTGGGAACGCGGGTGGCGAAGCCGTCCAGCTTGCCCTTGAGCTCGGGCAGCACCAACGACACCGCGCGGGCGGCGCCCGTGGTGGTGGGGATCATCGACATGGCGGCCGCGCGGGCGCGACGCAAGTCCTTATGGGGAAGGTCGAGGATCTTCTGGTCGTTCGTGTAGGAGTGGATCGTGTTCATGTAGCCGCGCTTGATGCCGAAGTTGTCCATGAGCACCTTCGCGAAGGGGGCCAGGCAGTTCGTCGTGCACGAGGCGTTCGAGATGATGTTGTGCTTCTCGGGATCGTACTGGTCGTCGTTCACGCCCATGACGATGGTGATGTCCTCGTTCTTGGCCGGCGCGGAGATGACGACCTTCTTGGCGCCCGCGTCAAGGTGCGCCTTGGCCTTCGTGCCGTCGGTGAAGAAGCCGGTGGACTCGACGACGACGTCGACGCCCAGCTCGCCCCAGGGGAGGTTGGCGGGCTCGCGCTCGGAGAGCACCTTGACCGCATGGCCGTCGGCCACGAAGCCGTCCTCGGTGACCTCGACCGTGTCGAAGGCGCGCCCGTGGATGGAATCGTACTTGAGCAGGTGGGCCATCGTCGGAATGTCGCCGAGGTCGTTCACTGCCACAACCTCGATCTCGGGATCGTTCACCATCGCGCGGAACGCCAGGCGGCCGATGCGACCGAATCCGTTAATGCCTACTTTGATTGCCATGCGTATCCCCTTTCAGATACTCGCACTAAGAATTGCAGGAACGCCCCGATCATAGCGGTAGCCGCCCAGATGCTGCAAGCCTTATCTGGCAGCCGTATAAAAAAAGCAACCGAACAGGCCATTCACAGAAGTTTCACACCGCTCGCCGAGGGGCTCCGCACCCGGTGCGCGCCGTACAGCAGCGCGCTTCTCCCAGCATCGGCCAGTTCGCCCGATCCGTCCGTGTCGCACAGCCGACGGCTGCGGTAAGGTGCCCGTAGACGCACGTCCGACCGAAGGAGCAGCATGGAAGCAGTACCGCAGGAAACCGTGGAGAAGCTGATGGGCAACGTGCCGGCGCAAAAGGAGCTCGAGGGCATCCGCATCCTCGCCTCTTCGCCGGGCAGCGTGCGCTACGAGATCGACGTGCCGGACAACGTGCTGAACTACCACGGCTGCATCCACGGCGGCTTCGTGTCCACCATGCTGGAAATCGCCGCCGGCATGGCGACGTACGCCTACGGCGAGAGCAACGTGGCCGTCTCCTGCGCGACGAACTTCGTCCGCGCCGTACGCCCGCAGCGCCTCACCGTGAGCGCCGACACCTCGCACAAGGGCCGCAGCACGTCGGTGGCGCACTGCGCCATCGTCGACGAGCGCGGCAGGCTCGTGGCCGAGTCCACATTCACGATGTTCTTCCTGGGGCCGCTCGAGAGCTAGCGCATCCTGCACCGAGCGTCTCCGTCTTCCGGCTGAAGCCTCCTAGCCTTGCGCCTCCTTCGCCATCTGCTCGATGCGGCGGACGCGGTGGTACACGGCGGATTTCGACAAGGGCGGGTTCGCGCGCTCGCCCAGCTCCTTGAGCGTGGCGTCGGGATAGGTCACGCGCAGCTTGATGAAGTCCTGCAGCGCCGGCGGCAGGTTCTCCATGCCGTGCGCCTCGAGCACCACGCGGATGGCGTACAGCTGGTCGACCGAGGCGTTCGCGGCCTTGGCCTGGTTCGCGATCTCGGCGTTCGTCATGCGATTCACGTCGTTGCGCACGCTCTTGATGACGCGCGCGTTCTCCATGGCGAGCGCGCTCTGGTGCGCGCCGGCGAACGCGAGGAACTCCAGGATGGCGCTGCCGCTTTTAAGGTACACCATGTAGGAGCTGCGTCGCTGCATGACGCGCGCGCGGATGCCTTTGCGGTCGAGCAGGTCGACCAGGCCTCCGGCCAGGTCCTCGCTCTCCACGGTGATCTCGAAGTGGAAGTCGCCGCGCGGGTCGGACACGAAGCCGCTGCCGAGGAACGCGCCGCGCAGGTAGGCCGCCGTGCAGCACTGCTTCTCCACGAGGTCGGGCTTGAGGCCAAGCTCCAAGCCTCCATCGGGCGAGAGAACCCCCATGTCGACGAGAGCCGGCGCGAGGCGGGGCTGCGAAGGAGCCTCGATGAGGTAGTTCGGGGTCTTGTGCAGCACGCTGCGGCGCACCGTGAGGTTCGTCTCGAGATGGTACAGCTCGTGCAGCAGCTTGATGATGAGGCGCGCCACGGACGGCACGTCGGTTGCTATCTCGATGCGGTACTTTCCCTGGCCGCTGAAGAACAGCGTTCCCTCGATGCGCACGAGCGCGGCCAGCGTCGCCTTCTCGCAGTGCGAGCACGTGGGAGGGACGCGAGCCAGCTCGTCCTTTACCTCCGCCGTGAACGACATAGCTTCAACACCCCCGCAAACGCATCGCGCAAGGCAGCAGGATCGTGCCAGGTTGGATGAATGGGATCGACGAGGTTGCGCGCAATGACCACCGGCCCCTGCGCCTGGATGGCCTGCACGTCCTGGTAGCATACGCGCACGGGGCGGATGCGTCCGGACAGCACGAGATCGTCGAGGTCGGCAGTGGAGGCGTGCTCCGAGTCGGCACCCGTCACAGCGGTGAACACGCCCGTGGCCGGGCTGTCGGGGCGCAGCGAGACCGGGGTATGCACCAGCACGTAATCCAGCAGCCCGCGCGTGCCGTGGTCCATGAGCGCCTCCACGTGCTCGCGCGCGGTGAGACCCCAGGTCTCCCCCTGCATGTCGGCAAGCGAGCACACGAACAGCGTGGAACCCTTCGACGCGCGGATCGCATCCACCACGCCGGGCACGAGCAGGTTCGGGATGATGGACGTGAACAGCGAGCCCGGGCCCAGAACGATGAGGTCGGCCTCGCGGATAGCCTCGAGCGCCGGCTGGTAGGGCACCACCTCGTGCGCGGCGCGCAGGCCCACCCGCTCGAGCGCCGTGCGCGAATGGCAGGCCACGGCCTGCCCCTCGAGGGAGCGGCCGTCGCGCGTGCGAGCCGTGAGCGTCACGCGATCGAGCGTGGAGGGATACACGTGCCCCCGCGCATCCAGCAGCCGCTCGCAGATGGAGATGGCCTCGGGAAACGACCCGGCCGCATCCTCGAGCGCAGACAGCATGAGGTTGCCCAGCGTGTGGTTGCGAGCGAACGAGAAGCGGTACTTGAACGCCTTGGTCAAAGGGTCGTTCGGGTCCGCAGCCATTGCGGCGATGCACTTGCGCACGTCGCCCGGCGGCGTGACGTCGGCTTCCTCGCGCAGGATGCCGGTGGAGCCGCCGTCGTCGGCCATGGCGACGACGGCGCTCGTATCCAGTCCCATGGACAGGAGCGTGCGTATGGACACGGGCGCGCCGGTGCCGCCGCCGATGACGACGACGCGCAAGCGCTCGTCGCGCGCGACGACGGGCTGCGATTCGCGCAGTGCGGCGAACGCCGCCGTAGCCGAGGGGTCGTGGGAGAACGGACGGGCAACCATGGTCGCTCCCCTACCGGCCTGCAGCGGCACCGGAGCGCGCCGAGGCGTCGGCGCCCTCGGCCAGCGACAGGTCGCGGTGCGCGATGCTCACGCGGTAGCCCTTCGCCTTGAGGTAGTCGGCCGTGGACTCGGCCAGCGCGACGCTGCGGTGCTGGCCGCCCGTGCATCCCACGGCGATGGCCAGCTGCTGTTTGCCCTCGGCCACGTAGCCGGGCATGACGCAATCCAGAAGCGCGCGCCACTTCTCCTGGAACTCTTCGGTCTCGGGGCGGTACAGCACGAAGTCGCTGACCGGCTTGTCGAGGCCCGTGAGGCTGCGCAGCTGCGGTTCGTAGTAGGGGTTCGGCAGGAAGCGCACGTCCATGACCAGGTCGGCGTCAAGCGGCGCTCCGTGCTTGAAGCCGAACGAGTACACGGTGACGGACAGGCCCGCGCGCTCCTCGCCCGGCGCGAACAGCGCGCGGATGGTCGAGCGCAGCTGCGGCGGCAGCATGGACGTGGTGTCGATGACGTGATGGGCGTTCTCCCGCACCTCGAACAGAAGGTCGCGCTCGCGCTCGATGCCCTGCGCGATGGACGCACCGTCGGCGCACAGCGGATGGCGGCGTCGGCTGGACTTGTAGCGCGCGACGAGCTTCTCGTCGGCGGCGTCCAAGAACAGGATGCGGTAGTCGATGCCCAGGCCCTTCAACTTCTTGAGCTCGCCGGCGAGGCTCGCGAAGAAGTCGCGGTTGCGCGCGTCGCACACCACGGCGAGGCGGCGCTTCTCGTCGGGCTGGCCGGGCATGCCGGTCAGCTCCAAAAGATTGCCGATCAGGCTGGACGGCAGGTTGTCCACGCAGAAGTAGCCGAGATCCTCGAACGAGTGCATGGCCTCGGTGCGCCCGGCGCCGCTCATGCCGGTGACGATGACCAGCTCGGGCATATGCTGCAGATCGACGGACTGGTCTGCCGTCTTGCCTGCGGTTTCTTCGCTCATAGCGCTATCCTTCCGTATCCGTGCGCGTGCGTTCGCCCTGCACGGCAGCCTCGACCGCCGCGTCCACCGCGGCGGATTCGACCGCCGCCGGGCCCTCGCCTGCGGGCGGGCAGGCGGCCTCTCCGGCCTCGCCGCCCACCACGCGCTCGTCTTTCCGCTCCCTATTATACTGCTGCAGCACCCGGTACAGCTCCTCGGCCACCTCGACGGGGACGACGCGCGCCTCCTTGATCTCTTCGAGCGTGGCGCTCTTCAGGTTCTTGAACGACTTGAACGCCTTCAGCAGCGCCTTCTTGCGCACCGGCCCCATGCCCGTCACGTCGTCGAGGATGGAGGCCGTCATGCCCTTGCCGCGCAGCTCGCGGTGGAACGTGATGGCGAAGCGGTGCGCCTCGTCGCGGACCTGCTTCACGAGGTACAGCGACGCCGAGCCGCTGGGCAGCACCACCGGCCCCGTGTCCTGCCAGGGCACGAACAGCTCCTCGTCGCGCTTGGCCAGACCGCACAGCGCGATGTCGTCGATGCCCATCCGCTCGAACATCTCGAGCGCCGCCGACAGCTGCGGCTTGCCGCCGTCGAGAATGATGAGGTCGGGCTTGCTGCCGAAGCGCTCGTCGGCCATGCGCTCGGGCGCGTAGCGGCGGCCCATCACCTCCTGCATGGACAGGAAGTCGTTCGCCTCGTCGAGCGGCGTCTTGATCTTGAAGCGGCGGTACTGGTTCTTGTCGGGCTTGCCGTTCGTGAACACCACCATCGAGGCCACCGTGTAGGAGCCGTGGATGGTGGAGATGTCGAAGCACTCGATGCGCATGGGCGGCTCGTCCAGGGCCAGTGCGCTCTCCAGCTGCAGAAGCGCGTTGTTGATGCGCTTGTCGTCGTAGTTCGTGCGCACCTTGTAGCGCATGAGCGTGTGCTTCGCGTTCGTCTCGGCCATGCCCACGAGCTCGGCCTTCTCGCCCTTCTGCGGCGCGGTGATGCGAACCTTCGCCCCGTAGGCGCTGGCCAGCTTTTCGGTGAGCCATGCCTCCATGGCGGCCTTGTCCTCGGGCTCGTCGCGCAGGATGACCTCGTGCGGGATGGACGTGGTGGCGTCGTAGTAGCGCAGCAGGAACATGTGCAGGAGGTCGTCGTCGGGCACGTCCTTGCCGCGGTCGAGCACGAACTCGTTGGAGTTGATGATGCGGCCTTCGCGCACCATGAACACGTGCACGCCGGCCACCGTCTCCTCGCGGAACAGGCCCACGACGTCGGCGTCGAGGTTGCGCGTTGACACCGCATGCTGCTTGTCAGTGAGGCTGTTGATGGTGTCGATGCGCGCCTTGATGCGCGCGGCGCGCTCGAAGTCCAGCTCGGCCGCCGCCTCCTGCATCTCGGCCTGCAGCTCGTCGACGAACTCGCGGTGCTGGCCCGACAGGAAGCGCTCGATGCGCTTGACGTGGACGCGGTACTCCTCGGGCGTGATGCCGCCGCAGCAGGCGCCGGGGCCCAGGCCCACGTGCGCGTCGAAGCACGGGCGGGCGTCGTGCGACATGAGAGCGAGCGGGTCCTTCTCCAAACGGCGCTTGAGCTGGCGCCAATCGGCGCACGACGTGGCGCACAGGGGCACGACGCGCCGGGCGATGTCCACCATGTCGCGGGCGGCGCGACTGTCGGTGTAGGGACCGAAGTACTTGGTGTCCGCGCGGTGCTTCTCGCGCGTGTACTTAATGGCAGGGAACACGTCGCCCTTCGTGAGCGCGATGAACGGGTAGGACTTGTCGTCCTTGAAGTCGGCGTTGAAGAACGGCGCGTGCTGGTTGATGAGGTTCTTCTCCAGCACGAGCGACTCGTGCTCGTTCTCCACCACGATGTAGTCGAAGCTGTCGATCTGGTCGACCAGCAAAGGGATCTTCGCGCGCTCGTCCTGGAAGTTCACGTACTGGCGCATGCGGGCTCGCAGCTGCTTGGCCTTGCCCACGTAGATGACCTGGCCTGATTTGTCCTTCCAAAGGTACACTCCCGGCAGCGTGGGCACGCTGTTCAGCTCTTCCTTGATGCGCTCGAGCTTGGCGCGCTGGCCGGTTTCGGCGCGCGCGGCGTCGGCGTCGTGCTCGCGCGCAGCGCGTTCGAGCGATGGCCGGCGGCGGCCCTCGCGTTCGAGGCGCTCGTCGTCGCGCAGCTCCCCCGCGTGGAGCGAGGCGTCGCCCGTCAGGCGCTCGACGCCGCCCGCATCGGGCATGCCGAGCACGGCGTCCGATGCAGCCGCCCCGTCGCCGGGCGCGGAAGCATCGTCGGATGCGGAAGCGTCAGCGGGCGCAGGAGCCCCGTCGAATGCGAGAAGCCCTTCGTCGAGCGGGCGCTTGCTTTGAGTGGTTTCGTTGAGATCGTCCATGCGGCCAGTATAGCAAACCGCACAAGCGTTCCCCTGAGCGCACGTTCGCTCCACGCGGTTTGCAGAAGAGAGACGGATCGCGGAAGGCGTTTCGCCGAGCGCACCGCCGACGAATCCGGTCGGGAACGGCACGGCATTCCCCTATCGGCAATCCGATGCGGCAACATGCCACGCACACGAATGGATGCTTCACATGACACATCCTCGGCAGTGCTACTACTTCACGGCGACGTAGCGGGCGTAGACGGCTACGCGGTCGGGAGCGTCGAATGGGAAGATCGGCTGCGACACGTACACGTGCGCTGCGGGCCATGCGGAAGGAGCGCCTTTGTCCACCGTGCGCGGAAAGCCGGGGTCCGGACCGTACGAAGACGTGGCGCACAGCACGTACCAGAGCGGCTCTTCCGTGCCCTCGTCGCACACGGAAACGCAGAACCCGATGCCCTCCCCCGTGTCCCCGTCCAAACGGTACGAGTCGTCATAATCGACCGCAAGCGACGAAAAGAGCGACGTCGGCAGCATGACGTCGTAGTACGGCGTGTCGACCGTGGTGTACAGAGGCTCCTGCGACGACTCCGCCGCGCACCCGGCGAGCAGCACCGAGACCGTCGCCAGAGCAAACCCGATCATGGCGATCCGCCGCATGCCTCCTCCTTTCGCCACCGACAGTATACCATGCGAACGAATGTTCCGACTCCTTGTTTAACGCACAATCCTCGATCATGCAGTGCGCCTCTCCCTCCGGCCGGGGACGCCGGACCGCGGCGGCGTCCGGGGGAGTTTGCCCGGATCGCACGGGAGCGAAGGCTGCGGAAGCGGGAAACAGGGCCGCCCGTGCAAGTTTTTCGACTTCGTGGCAAAGGACGTCGTTCGCGACCGGGGGTTTAGCCTCGGCGCCTCTCGATGCCCGGTCGCTCCTTCCCGATGTAGACGCAAAACGCCCGGTGAATAAGCCGGTCCTCGGAAGCTGCTTGCCACGAAGTCGAAAAACTTGCAGAACCGGCCCGAAAACCAGCGCTGGCGGAGCGCTCGCAGCCGAGCGGGGCGTGGACAGCCGGCGCGGACAGCCCGCGGCAGGCGCCACCCTTCCCCGCAGTACCTCGCCCGCACCCCGCCCGGACTATGAGCGAACGAATGTTTCACGTGAAACATCTTGCAGAAGAGCGAATGGCTGCAGCGAAACGGATGTTGGCTCCAGGCGTACGATGCGGACCGCCGAGCAGGATTCGGGGCTCGGGTGCAGAAGCAGACCCTCGAGGAGGCAGCGCAGGACGCGAACCGCGTATGTCGCGAGCGCTTGGACGCCGAGCGCGAAGGAGCTCGGAGCGGAAGAGGTTCGTCAGGCTTGCTCGAGCTTGGCTTTGAACGAGATGGTGCGCGGCGTGTCCAGATCGTCGAACGCCACCTCGTAGGCGCGCTTCTGGGAATCGACCGCCAGCACGCGCCCGGAGCCGAACGCCGCATGCGTCACGCGGTCGCCCACCGCGAAGCGCGCGTCGCGGACGAGGTCGGCGATCCACCGGTCGGCGAGCGCGTAGGCTGCGCGCGCGTCGTCGAGCTCGCGCTCGGCGGGCTTGTTCGAGAACTCGAGCGCCGCCGGGTCGATGTCCAGCAGGAAGCGCGAGGGATAGCGCGGCGCGCCCTCGTGACCGCGCCCTTCCGCCTCGGTGAGGTACAGCCCGTCGCGCGCACGCGTCATGGCCACGAACGCCAGCCGCCGCTCCTCCTCCATGCCTTGCGGCGTGTCGGTCTTGCGCGACGGGAGTACGCCCTCGGTCATCGAGCAGAGGAACACGTGCGCGAACTCCAGACCCTTGGCCGCATGGACGGTCATGAGCCGCACCTTGTCCTGCGCATCGTCCATAGCGTCGGCGTTCGTGAGCAGAGCCGTGTGCGCCAGATAGTGCTCAAGCGTCACCTCCTCCCCGCACGTCGTCTCGAACTCGTATACGGATTGCTTCAGCTCGGCCAGGTTGTCGAGCCGCTCCTGGCTGCCCTCGGTGCGCAGCGCGCGCTCGTAGCCGCTTTCCGACAGCACGGCCGCCAGAACCTCGGACACCGGCCGGCCCTCGTACGACGAGCGGAAGCGGTCGACCAGCTGCAGCAGCTGGCGCGCCTTCGTGCGCTTGAACAGATCGTCGTCTACGAAGCGCTCGAGCGCCTCGAACAGGCTGCATCCCAACTCGTCGGCCTTCTCGCGCAGAAACGCCATGCGCCGGGCGCCCAGGTTGCGCTTGGGCGCGTTCGCCACGCGCGCGAAGTCGAGGTCGTCCTGGTAGGCGACGAGGCGCAGGTACGACAGCGCGTCCTTGATCTCGCGGCGGCCGAAGAACGGCACGCCGCTGTACACCGCATGCGGTACCTCCGCGCGCAAAAGCGCCTCTTCCACGGGCCGCGACGCGTAATGGGCGCGGTAGAGCACCGCCATGTCGCGGTACGCCACGCCCTCGCCGTGCAGCGCAAGGGCGCCCTGGGCGATCCACGCGGCCTCGTCGTCCGGGCTCTTGGCATGGCGCCACACCGTGGGGCCGTGAACCGAGCGCATGGCCTCCAGCCGCTTCGGCACGCGCTCGCGGTTCTTCTCGATCAGCGAGTTCGCGACGGCCACCACGCGCGGCGCCGACCGGTAGTTTTCCAACATCATGACGGTGCGCGTGCCGGGGAACCGCTTGTCGAAGTCCAGCAGGTAGCGCACGTCAGCCCCGCGCCAGGTGTAGATGGTCTGGTCGGGGTCGCCCACCACGAACAGGTTCTTGTGGTAGCCGGCCAGCACCTCCATGAGCTCGTGCTGCAGGCCGTCGATGTCCTGGAACTCGTCCACCATGATGTACTCGAGCCGCTTCTGCCATTTGAGCCGGATGTCGGGGTTCTGCTCGAACAGGTACAGCACGAACACGATGAGGTCGTTGTAGTCCAGCCCGAAGCACTTCTTCTCCTGGTAGAGGTAGCCGTAGAAGATGATGTCGCGCGCGTCCGTCGCGTCGAGGTACTTCTGCCTCAGGCCTTCGAGCGGCATGGCCAGCATGTCGCGGTAGTATCCCGGGCGCTCTTTCAGTTTCATGATCTCGATCATGTCGCGCGCCTTCGAGAACGTCATGTCCCGCAGGGTGAGCCCGCGCTCCTCGTAGATAACCTGCAGCATAGCATCGATGTCGGCGTTGTCCAGCACGAGAAAGCTCTTCGGGTACTGCAGCGCGTGGCCGTCCTCCTGCAGCACCGACACGCAGAAGCCGTGGAACGTGTTGATGTAGCCGGTATCGTTGTCGCCCGTGAGACGCCGGATGCGGCGGCGCATCTCGCCTGCCGCCTTGTTCGTGAACGTGGCGCACAGGACGTTGCCGGGCATGATGCCCAGCTCGTTCACCAGGTAGGCGAAGCGGTGCGCGAGCGCCCGCGTCTTGCCCGTGCCGGCCCCGGCGATCACGCGCACGTACCCCTCGGTAGCCGTGACGGCCTCGCGCTGCGCCGCGTTCAAGCGCGGCGCATCGTCCCCGAGAAGGCCGTGTCGGTTTTCCGCTTGCATGTCGATCATTTGTTCCATAGGGTTCAGTATACCAGAAAACGCACAGATGTTCCCGAACAAATGTTTCGCGCGAAGCATTCGGCGCACGAAAAAACCGCCGCTCCCTACATGAATTGATGGAACGCCTCGATCAGCACGGGGACCAGCGCGGAGCAGATGACGCCGTTCAGCACCGAGAGCACGACGGTCTCGCCGTTCGTGCAGCGGATGAGCATGGGCAGCGTGGTGTCCTCGCTTGTGGCGCCGGCCGGCGCGATGCACGTGGGATAGTTGAGATGCTTGGCGATCCAGGGGATGCTGAAGAACGACACGAGCTCGCGCAGCAGGTTCGCCAGGAACGTGATGCTGCCTACCTGCGCTCCGGCGATGTCGGTCATCATGACGCCCGCCAGGCTGTACCATCCCAGGCCCGACGCCACGGCGGCGCCCGTGGGCAGCGACATGCCCGCGAGCGGCGCGCAGACGAGCCCGCCGAGCACGGATCCGGCCACTATGCCGGCCGGGATGATGAGCACGCGCACATGGTACTGGCGCAGCTTGCCCAAGAGGCCGCGGCTGCCGCCCACGCTGATGCCCACGAAGAACATGAGCGCGTAGAGGACGGCTTCCGAATGATCGGCCACAAGGTCGACCGGCGCGAGAGAGACGCCCGAGAGGCCGTACGCCGCTCCCAGCGCGAGAGCTCCCACCGCCACGCCGATCATGACGGCCTCGCCGCGCGCATCCGCGCCGCCCTCGGCATCGTCCTGCGCCGCAGACACATGCCGGCCCGCCGGACGCCGGGCGATGTCGGACATGAACAGATTCGTCAGCGCGTACACGGCGATCGTCGAGAACGCCACCGGCACAAGGCAGAACAGGATGCTGGCCCATCCCACCTGGCCCAGCTCCTCCAGAAACGAATCGCGTCCGGCGAGCAGCACCCCCATCGAGAAGATGAGCAGTCCGGTGGCCGCGAGCGTCAGCTTCTCGTTCAGCCCTTTGAGCCGTGCAGGAAACACCGTCGCCCCTACGAGCACGCCCGCCGCCATGACCGCCAGTATCTCCACGACTCCCCTTTCCATCGATCAGCGTGCGGGCGCGTCGCGCGCCCGCACGTCGTAGGGGAGCTATCTTACCGCATGATCGAAGGCGGCGGCTCGTCGTTTCGAAGCGTTACGGCCGCCGCCAGCCTCACCGCGCCTGCGACGACGAGCAGCCCCGCGCTCGCCAGAAGCACCGTCGACACGTCGGGAGAGAACGTCAGCAGGTCGCGCCACGGAACGCCCCAGACGAAAGGAAGCGCCAGGATGCAAGCGGGGAGCGCGACGTGCAGCAAGACGCCTCGCACGAGCAGCATGCGCAGCGACCGGGCGCGTACGATCGGCGCGACGCCTCCCCTGCACGCTGCGGAAAGCCGGCGCCGCCACCGACCCGTCAGCAGCAACGGCGAGACGGCGAGAAGCAGGGCGCTCGCGTACAGCACGTCGACGCGTTGGCGCCACGCCCATGTCCACGCATCGTCCATCGGCTGCCCCGTCCCGCCGATGGCGACCGACACCACCCCGCCGACCAGGTCGAAGAACCGGATGTTGCCGCCCGCGTTGTCGTTGGCGTCGCTCAGCGCCACGATGCCGATGCCGCGCTCGGGCAGCAGGCACATGCTGGCAGTGTAGTTCTCCACCTGCCCGTCGTGGGACAGCACAAGCTCGCCGTCGTCCCACGAGAACGACGTCCAGCCCATGCCGTAATACGTATCGCCCTCGGGGTCGGGAACGCGGTCGAGGAACATGCGCCGCACGCTGTCGGCGGACAGCACGCGCGCGCCGTCGCCCATGCCGCCGTTTAGATACATCCGCAGGTAGGAGGCCATATCCCGCACGCTGGAAGCCACGTAGCCCGACGCGGGACCGCCCCATGCGCCGTCGCCTTGGGCATGCCGGAACCCATCGGCCACAGGCAGCCCGAACCAGTCGCGATGGCCCGGCACCATGCCGAGCGCCTCCGCTCGCGCCGGATCGGCCGTCGTCGAAGCCATGCCGAGCGGCTCCAGCACGTGCTCATCCAGGTAACAAGCGTAGTCCTCGCCCGAGGCTCCTTCCACCACGCGCCCCAGCAGGTCGTAGTTCGCGTTCGCGTACGAGAACGCCCCGAACGTCTCTCCCAGCTCGCCGTCGGCGGCTTCCGCGAGCGAATCGTAGGCGCCGAACCCGCTCGTTTGGTTGAGCAGGCTGCGCACGGTCACCTCGTCGGGCACGTCGTAGCCCGGGGCGTAGCGCGACGCGGGCGCGTCCAGATCCACCGCGCCCTGCTCAACCAGCTGCATGACGGCCACCGCCGTGAACGATTTGCTGAGAGAGCCCACGACGAAAGGCGCGTCCGCGTCGGGGCAGTCGCCGAACGTGCGCAGGTAGCGCACGCCGCCGGCATCCACCACCGCTACCGCCAGCCCGGGCGCACCCGCTCGCGGGAAGTTCGCGGCCAAGTAGGCGTCCATGCGCGCGGCCAGCTCATCGCCCGTAGGCTCGAGCCCTTCGGGAGACGCCCCTTCGTCGGCCTCGTCGAGATCGGCGGCGGACGCCTCCGCGTCGCCGGGATCCTCCGGGTCGTCCGAAGCCTTCGCCTCGGTCGCACCTCCGGACTCGGCCTCGCTCGCCGCGCCGTCCTCCGACACGGCCGCCTCGCCGCCTGCAAGCGGCAGGACGGTCGCCTCCCCCGACGCGCAGGACGGCAGCAGAAGCGCGCATGCGGCCAAAGCCGCCGCCACCGCGGCCGCGAAGATACTGCGCATCGGTCTTTCGCTCCGACGTCCCATGCTAGAAGCTGCTGTACACGAACTGCACCGGCTCGCTCAGTCCCGAGAAGACCACGAACCATCCCAGCGCCAGCGCAAGCGCGACCACCGCCAGCGCGGCCAGCGCGCCGAGCAGCGCCGGACGCGCCTCTGCCGCAGCGCGCGCCGCGGCAGCCAGCCTTCTCGCACGCGCCATCATGATGCGCTCCCGCCCGAGCCGCCGTCTCCGGCGTTTCCGCCCACGCCGGCCAGCGAAGCGCCCGCGTTGCCCGCCGCGTCCAGTCCCTCGGCCGCACCGAACCGGCCGCCGCCGAGAAACGCGTCGTCGCGATCGTGGACGAAGTCGTAAAACGCCTGCTCTATGCGCACCCAACCGCGCCAGCCGGGATGCACCGTGTCGCACAGGAAGTACTTCTCGTATTCGCAGCTGGAGAAGTCGGCGTAGGCGGCCCCGGCGTCGTCGCACAGCCCGCGGATGCGCTCGTAGTACGCCTGGCGCTCGGCGTGTGCAACGCCCTCGCGGTCGTACCAGGCGCCATGCACCGGAAGGATGGTCACGAGCGGCTCGAGCCCTGCCTCGCGGCACACGCGCAGGAAGCAGGCGAGATCGGCGTACTCTTCGTCAGCCTGCGAGAAGTTCTGCCCGCGCTCCACGTGATAGCCCGAGTTCTTCTGCCAGTACGCGTCGTATATGCCGAAGTCGTTCGTGGTGCAGGCGGCGTCGCCCGATGCATCCGCCTGCTTCAGCAGCGCGTTCCAATCCGGCTCGCCGGTGGACGCGCCCGCGGCGCGGACGGTGCTTTTGAGCGGCGCGCCCGCGATGACGCCCGGAAGCCGGCTGCGCGTGCGCAGGTCGTCGGCGAACGCCGTGGCCGCGTCGTTCGCTGCGTCCAGCACGGTGTCGCGGTTGACGGCCGCCGTGGTCTTCGCGTCCACGCCCAGCGCCTCCACGCGCGAGCGCACGTAGGCCTTCGTCTCATCGGAGATGCTCGGGTTGTTCGCGAACCGGCGGTACAGCTCGTAGGAGAACTTCGAAGCGAACTTGCCCTGGTCGCCGTTCCCCTTGAAGAACCACTGAGGCGACACGACGATCATCACCTTCTTGTTCTTCGCTTCGCCGGCGTACGCGCCTGCGGCGATCGCCTGCCACAGGCTCTGGTCGTACGCCTCGCCCACGTAGGTCAGATCGACGCCCGTCACGTTCTCGCCGAACACCGCCTGCGGGCATTGCGCCACCTTGTCCTTCGAGATGAAGAACTCCGACGAGCCGAACGCAAGATGGCCGTCGTCGCTCATCGACGCCGTGGTGAAGGGCACGCTCTGCGACTTCGTGCCCGAGTACACGTAATCGTAGAGGCGTGCCGGATCGTAGGAGGTCTGCGCAGGCAGCATCGCGCAGACGCCCGCCAACCCGAGCGCGACGGCCAACAGCCCCGCGAGCACGCCGCGCAGCAGACGCGCGCCGGCTCGCGCCCGTTCGGACGCGGGCGCCGCCCCCGGTATGTTCGAGCCCTTCGCCATATCGCTACAGCCTGATCTCCACCTGGTGGATGATGAGGTTCACCGTGTTCATCTCGTTGCGCTCCACCTCCGTGGGGGCAATGTACACTCCGAAGACGTCCTCGATATCCACCAAAAGCTCGATGGCTCCCATGGAGTCCAGCAGCCCCAGCGCGAACAGGTCCTCGTCGCGGTTCGTGCGCACCTCGTCGTCGCCGCACACCTCTTCGAGGATGTCCAGCATCTTCTCCTCAAGCTCCTCGTACGTCATATCAGCCATTGAACGCTCCTTTCACGAGCATCGCGATCTGCCCCGAGAACAGCGCGAACCCGAACATCACCAACTGCAGCGTGACGAACCAGGACAGCGCCTTGAACGCGGAGGCCTTCCTATGGGACTTGTAGAACTTCGACTTCTTCTGAAACGCTTCGGTGCCGGCTAGCAGCAGGCCGTGAAACAGGCCGTACAGCAAGTAGTTGACCGTGAGGCCATGCCAAGTGCCCATAAGGGCCATGTCGAACACGAAGCCCCAGCATGCGACGGCCAGCCGGCTGTCGAACCAACGGCGCCTCAGCGCCAAGCGCGAGAACCGCATGAACACGAAGTCGCGCAGCCAGAACGACAGCGTGATGTTCCACCGGTTCCAGAAGTCCTTGATGTCCACGGCCGCGAACGGCGCGCGGAAGTTGCGCGGCGTCCGGATGCCGAAACAGTAGCTGGCGCCCATGGCCATGAGGCTGTAGCCCGCGAAGTCGAAGAACAGGTACAGCCCGTACACGTACGCCGTTCGCACCTGCACGCCCAGCTCGGCGAGGAAAGGCCCCGTTCCCCAAGCTGTCGGCGCATAGAAGCGGTGCAGCCAGACGGCTATGACGAAGGTGTACACGAGCCCGACCAGAAGCAGCAGGATGCCCCGCGCCAAAAGGCCCGCGTACTCGTCGCGCGAACGGATCTTGCGCGCATCTTCGGCGAATCGGCGCGAGCGGTCGATGGGGCCCGAGGTGAACACCGGGAAGAACAGCAGGAAGTACAGGTAGTCGAACAGGCCCAGCTCCTCGATGACGCCGTCGCGCACCTCGAACAGCACCTGCAGCGCCTTGAACGTGATGTAGGACACGCCCATGAAGCCCAGTAGGTTCTGGTCGAACACCGCGCCCGCCTTCGCCGAGAGGAGCGGCAACAGGATGAGCGCGAACGCGACGGCGAAGCGCCCGTTCGAGCGAGGGCTCGCCAACACCCAACGCGTCGAAAGCGTCGCCGTCGCCACGAACAACGCCGCCACAGCGAGACCCGGCAGATCCTTGCAGAACAAACACGCCAAGAACGCGACCGATGCGACCATGCCGTAGCGCGCGATCGGCTTCTCGCGCAATCCGAGGAAGGCGGCGCCCGCCATGGCCAGCGCCAAGAGCATGAAGAAGCTGGGGTCGGCGTAGAACGTCATCGATGATCGCCATGCCTCATGCCTCGGCCAGCGCCTTGCGGTCCACCTTGCCGTTGCAGGTCAGCGGCAGCTCGCCCACGAGCGCCACCGATCGCGGCACCATGTAGCCGGGCACGCGCTCGGCCAGCCGAGCCTTGATGAGACGAGCTATCTCGAAGTCGCTGCCTGCAGGACGCTCGCGCAGCACCACGCACGCCTTCAGGTACGCCACGCGCTCGCGGCGACGCACGGGCACGACCGCCGCCTGCTTCACGAGCGGCAGCGCGCCGAGGTTCTCCTCCACGTCCGCAAGCTCGATACGGAAGCCGTTCACCTTCACGAGCGAGTCGAAACGACCGTCGCAGTACAGCATGCCGCTTTCGTCGAGGTGGCCCGCGTCGCCCGTGCGGTAGGCACGCACGGGCGTGCCGTCGACAAGCGTCGCGTCGAAGAAGGCCGCCGCCGTCTTCTCGGGGTTGCGGAAGTAGCCTTTGGCCACCGTGTCGCCCACGATGACGATCTCGCCGGTCCGCCCGGCCTCGCACGGGGCGCCCGTCTCGGGGTCGACGATGCGCAGCTCGGTGCCGGGGCGCGGACGGCCGACGGGGAGCGGGCGCTCGTCAACCAGCTCCGAATCGCCGATCTCGACGTAGGTGACCGCCACGGTCGACTCGGTGGGACCGTACGTGTTCGCGATGCGGGCACGAGGGAACCGCTCGCGCAGAGCCGCAGCCGTGGAGCGGCGCAGGGCCTCGCCGCAGAACAGGAACAGGCGCACGTCGGGCAGCAGGGCTTCGTCGAAGCTGCGGTCGGCCAGGCACAGGTCGGCGAACGACGGCGTGGACGTCCACACTTCCACGCCCGAATCGCGTAGGTCGGCGAATAGCGCGCGCAGATCTTCGGTCTCCTCGCGTTCGACGGCGTGCAGGCAGCCGCCGGTGGCGAGCGCGCCCACCACCTCGTACTCGGACAGGTCGAACGAGTACGGCGGTTGGTCCAGGAATACGCGCCCGCCCTCGCGGATCACGGGAAACGTGCAAACCCAGTCCATGAAGCGCGCAACGTTGTCCGCGCCGACCTCGATACCCTTCGGGCGACCCGTGGAGCCGGACGTGAAGATGAGGTACTGCATCTCGTCGCCCGTCACCCAGCTCGCGCGATCGGGGACGACGAAGGGGCTGCCCGCTGCGGCGACGGCCGCGCGCGCATCGAGCACGTCGGACTCGGGCAGCGCGCACGCCAGGGCATCGGGCATGTCCTCGGTAACCACCACGAGCGTCTCCCCGAGCTGGGACAGGATGTCCGCGAGACGCGTAAGGGGCATCTCCGTGTCTACGGGGACGAACGCATGCCCGCTTTTAAGGCAGCCGAGAAACCCTGCGACCATACATGCGGATTTGTGGCCGAGCACCACCGCCGGCTGTCGCTTCTCCGTGCGGGCCGCCAAGGCGGCGGCAATGCGATCGGAGGCCTCCCATAGCTCGGCGTACGTGGTCGTCAGGCCGTTCGGCGCCTTGTGGGCAGGCGCTTGCGGATGTTCGCGCACCTGCTGCTCGACTGCGCGTAAAAACTCGTTCTCGCTCCTCATGCTGATCCTCCCGCAGCTTCCACTATCAAACGGAAAGAATCTAGGACGCATTTCTCAATAAAATGTCTACGGGGCCCGCCGATCACCGTCTGCGCACATTTCGGACACCGTTCCGACGCATTGATGCGCACGATCGCGCCTCGTTCAGGCTGCCGTACCGTATACTGGAATCCTCCGAAAGAAAGCGAGCCCATGAGACCGACGATCTACATCGACGCCGACGCCTGCCCGGTCACGTCCGAAACCCTGGCCGTTGCGCGCAAGAACGCGTTGCCCGCGGTCGTTGCGGGCAACGCGACGCAGAACCTTGCTCGGCACATCAGGCGCGGAGATCCGCGCGAGCCCCGCGACGGGTTCTGGGTGGACACGCTGCCCGTGGGCATCGGCGCCGACGCGGCCGACTTCGCCATCGTGCAGGAGCTGGAACCCGGAGACATCGTGGTGACGCAGGACATCGGGCTGGCCGCCATGGCGCTGGGACGGCACGCCCGGGCCATCGGCGTGCGCGGGCGCGTGTACACGCTGGCCACCATCGACCTCGACA
>OLQK01000692.1_pt1 | contig 31391 bp, 43 predicted proteins | sample 1672501 | NCBI WGS metagenome assembly OLQK01 (sample SAMEA3136693, study PRJEB25190) | human gut metagenome | biome: human gut; feature: human-associated habitat; material: faeces | place: Austria | collected 2013
CAGCTGCCGGAGCGGTGCTTAAGCCGTAAGGCGGGAATTGTGCGGTGTTGCCTTAGGCATATAATTTGATATTACAAAAAGGTTGGTGCGTTCATGCGGAACATGCTGCGGTTTTTGAAAGGATACGAGAAAGAATCCATCCTTGCCCCGCTGTTCAAAATGCTGGAAGCCTGCTTTGAGCTGTTGGTTCCCCTTGTGGTGGCCAACATCATTGATGTGGGCATCAAAAACGGGGATTTGGCTTATATTGGCAAGCAGTGCGGCTTGATGGTGCTGCTTGCGGTTGTGGGTATGGCATCCAGCCTGACGGCGCAGTATTTTGCCGCCAAGGCCGCGCTGGGCTATGGCACGGCGCTGCGCGGGGCGCTGTTCCGCCACATTGATACCCTTTCTTACACGGAGCTGGACGGCATCGGCACGCCCACGCTGGTCACCCGCATCACCAGCGATGTGAACCAGCTGCAAAACGGCGTAAACATGACGCTGCGCCTTTTGCTGCGCTGCCCGTTTATTGTCATCGGCGCGCTGATTCTGGCGTTTGTCATCAGCCCCACCATGGGGTTCTGGTTCGTGCTGGTCACGCTGGCCATCTCGCTGGTGGTCTGGCTGATCATGCGGGTGACGGTGCCCCAGTACCGCGCCGCCCAGAATACGCTGGACAAAGTGACCCTGCTGACCCGCGAGAATTATGTGGGTGCCCGCGTGGTGCGCGCCTTTGCACGGCAGGATGACGAAATTGCGGATTTTACCGCCGTGAACGACAAACTGAAAACTTTCCAGCTGACCGCCGGGCGCATTTCCGCTTTGATGACCCCGCTGACCTATCTCATCGTCAACCTGGGCGTAATCGCCATCCTGATGCGCGGCGGGCTGCAGGTAAACAGCGGCGCGCTGACCCAGGGCGAGATCATTGCCCTAATCAACTATATGAACCAGATCCTTATCAACCTGCTGCGCATTGCCGATCTGGTGGTTTCTGTCACCCGCGCACTGGCCAGCGGCATCCGTGTTTCGGAGATTCTGAACACCAAATCCACGATGACCGACCCCGCCGCGGCCGCCCTTGCCCCGGCAGCGGGCGCCCCGGCCGTTGCATTTGACCATGTGGGCTTTACCTACCACGGTGCCGGTGCCCCCAGCCTGACGGACATCAGCTTTGCCGCCCAGAACGGCCAGACCATCGGCGTGATCGGCGGCACGGGCAGCGGCAAATCCACCCTGATCAACCTGATTCCCCGCTTTTATGACTGCACCAGCGGCAGCGTTGAACTGTTTGGCCATGCCGTGCAGCAGTACGGTTTTGCCCAGCTGCGCCAGATGATCGGCATTGTGCCGCAGCGCGCCGTGCTGTTTACCGGCACCATCCGGGACAACATGCAATGGGCCTGCCCCGATGCCACCGATGAGCAGATTTGGCAGGCCCTGGAGATTGCCCAGGCGGCGGACTTTGTGCGCGGCAAGCCCAAAGGGCTGGATGAACCGGTGGAGACCGCCGGGCGCAACTTCAGCGGCGGCCAGCGCCAGCGCCTGACCATTGCCCGCGCGCTGGTGCCTCACCCCCAGGTACTGATTTTGGACGACAGTTCCTCCGCCCTGGATTTTGCCACGGACGCTGCTTTGCGCAAAGCGCTGAAAGAGCAGACCCATGGCATGACGGTATTTATTGTTTCCCAGCGTGCTTCCGCTGTGCAGCGTGCGGACCGCATTCTGGTGCTGGATGACGGTAATCTGGTTGGCAGCGGCACCCATGCCAACCTGCTGAAAACCTGCGATGTTTACCGCGAGATCTGCCTGAGCCAGCTGAGCCGCGAGGAGGTGGAAAAGACCCTATGAGCAATGCAAAGAAAAAGCGTGTTTCCCTGCGGGGCAGTAAAGGCACCATTCAGCGCGTGTTAAAGCTGATCCAGCCGTACCGCGGTTTGGTGCTGTTCACCCTGCTGCTTGCCGCCGTTACCGTTCTTACCACGCTGTACACCCCCATTCTTTCGGGCCGCGGCGTGGACCTGATTGTGGGCCAGGGCAATGTCAACTTCCCTGCCCTGGGCAAGATTGCCATCCAGTTTGGCGTTACCGTGTGTGTCACCTCCATCTGCCAGTGGCTGATGAACATGGTGAACAACCGCATCACCTTCCAGGTGGTGCGCGACATCCGCGTGCAGGCGTTCCAGCACATGGAGATTTTACCCCTGAGCTATATGGATGCCCACAAGCCCGGCGACGCCATCAGCCGCATCAACACCGATGTGGAGCAGTTCAGTGACGGCCTGTTGATGGGCTTTACCCAGCTGTTCACCGGCATTCTGACCATTGTGGGCACTTTGGGCTTTATGCTTTCCATTGATTGGCGCATTACCCTGATCGTTGTGGTTCTCACCCCGCTTTCCATCTTTGTGGCAAAGTTCATTGCGGAGCATACCTATGATATGTTCCGCGTACAGAGCGAGACCCGCGCCGAGCTGACCGGTCTGGTGGACGAGCTGATCGGCAACGAGCATCTTGTCCGCGCCTTCGGTTACGAAAGCCGCGCCGAGGAGCGCTTTGACAAGATCAACGCCGATCTGCAGATCTGCGGCGTAAAGGCCACCTTCTTTTCCTCCATCACCAACCCTGCCACCCGCTTTGTCAACGCGCTGGTGTATGCGGCGGTCGGCGTGGTGGGCGCGCTGGTTGCCATTGGCGGCGGCATTACGGTCGGCGAGCTTTCGGTTCTGCTGAACTATGCCAACCAATACACCAAGCCGTTCAATGATATTTCCGGCGTTATGACCGAGCTGCAGAACGCCCTGGCCTGTGCGCAGCGTGTGTTCGACTTTATTGACGAAGACCCCATCCTGCCCGATGCCCCCGATGCCGTTACCCTGCCCCACGGTGCAGGCAGTGTGGAGTTTGAGCATGTCAAGTTCCGCTATGTGCCGGATGTGCCCTTGATTGAAGACATGAACCTGCGCGTTCAGCCCGGCCAGCGCATCGCCCTGGTCGGCCCCACCGGCTGCGGCAAAACCACCCTGGTCAACCTGCTGATGCGCTTTTACGAGATCAACGGCGGCACCCTGAAGGTGGACGGCCACCCCATTGACACCGTAACGCGGGATTCGCTGCGCGGCAACCTGGGTATGGTCTTGCAGGAAACCTGGCTGAAAGCCGGTACTGTGGCAGATAACATTGCTTACGGCAAGCCGGACGCCACCCGCGAGGAGATCATCGACGCCGCCAAGCGTGCCCGCGCCCACAACTTTATCTGCCGCCTGCCCCAGGGCTATGATACCGTAATTGCCGAGGACGGCGGCAACATCAGCCAGGGCCAGAAGCAGCTGCTTTGCATTGCCCGTGTTATGCTGCGCAAGCCGCCCATCCTGATTCTGGACGAAGCAACCTCCAGCATTGATACCCGTACCGAAGTGCTGGTTCAGGATGCCTTTGAGGAACTGATGAAAGGCCGCACCAGCTTTATTGTGGCGCACCGCCTTTCCACCATCAAAAACGCCGATCAGATCCTTGTGATGAAAGCCGGCAACATTATTGAGCGCGGCACCCACGAGGAGCTGCTGGCTAGGGGCGGCTTTTACGCCAACCTGTATGCAAGCCAGTTTGCCAAGGCGTAACGCCTGCCCCGCTGCATAACCCCAACTAAGGCAACACCGCACAATTCCCGCCTTACGGCTTAAGCATCGCTCCGACGGCTGCGGCACCTCGCTCGCCGTATCGGCACTTAGAATTATGCGGTATTACCCTAAATATCAAATGGCCCGGCTGCAAATGCAGTGCGGGCCGTTATTTTTAGTTTTGCTGTATATCCTGTACGTCATCGGCGAATTTTGTTTGACGCAGACGGACGCAGGGATTATAATAAATGCGGTGTAATTTGCCGGAATTTGTCACAGCCTGGCGTTCCGGCTCAAGGTGCAGTCATACGCTGCCCTGCAAGTAGAGAGGAAAAGAGGAATATTTATGTCCAAAACGTCCATTCCCAAAAACTATCATGATCTTTTGGGCCTGTACGATACCCAGCGGGCCATCGGCATCATCAAAACCATCTTTCAGGAAAAGCTGTGTGCCGCCCTGCACCTGAAGCGCGTTACCGCCCCGCTGTTTGTTTTGAACGGCAGCGGCCTGAACGATGATCTGAACGGCGTGGAGCGCCCCGTCAGCTTTGATGTACCCTGCCTGGATGAGCGCGCTGAGGTTGTGCACAGCCTGGCCAAATGGAAGCGCTATGCCCTTGCTGAGTATGGGTTCCGCCCCGGCCAGGGCCTTGTGACCGACATGAACGCCATCCGCCGCGACGAAGAGCTTGACAACCTGCACAGCATTTATGTAGACCAGTGGGACTGGGAGAAGGTCATCACCGCGAAGGACCGCACCTTGCCCTTTTTGCAGGAAACCGTGCGCGATATTGTGGATGCCGTTTGCTCCACTGCGGACGAGCTGCGCTGGAAGTTCCCGGAGCTGAAAGCCATCCGCCTGACCCGTGAGCCGACCTTTATCACCACCCAGGAGCTGGAAGACCTGTACCCCGACCTGACCCCCAAAGAGCGCGAAAACGCCTTTACCCGCGCCCATGGCACCGTCTGCATCATGCAGATCGGCGGCCAGCTGAAAAGCGGCATCCGCCACGATGGCCGTGCCCCTGACTATGATGACTGGACGCTGAACTGCGATATTCTGTTCTGGCACAAAGCGCTGGGCTGTGCACTGGAGCTTTCCAGCATGGGCATCCGTGTGGACCCGGCCGCCATGACCCGCCAGCTGGAAGCCGCAGGCTGCCCGGAGCGTGCGGAACTGCCGTTCCACAAAATGCTGCTGGAAGGCAAGCTGCCCCTGACGATGGGCGGCGGCATTGGCCAGAGCCGCCTGTGCATGTTGCTGCTGGGCAAGGCCCACATCGGCGAAGTGCAGGTCAGCCTGTGGGATGCTGAGACCAAAGCCGTGTGCGAGCGCGCTGGTGTGCAGCTGCTGTAATATTTGCAGTGGGCGACCTTCTTGATGCCCCGGACAAGCTGTTACGGCTTTGGGAGAATATATAAGTGACCTGCCCAAAGTGCTTTGCAGGTCGGCCATCTCCGCCTGAGAGCTGTCCCTGCGGTCCGTTTTGCCTCAAAGGCATCCCCCTTCTCCAAACGAATCAGTCGCCCAAAATAAAAACGTAATCCCTCGGATTCTATACGATCCGGGGGATTTTAACATTTCTGCGGCAAGCCAGGCCCTCTATGGCCAGGAACAAGGGTCTGCCACAAAATCTTCAATTACATCCATCAAATGGATGGGTTCCAGCTGCCCCTGTGTGCACAGCTGCGCCAGGCGCTGTGCCTGTTGGGTATTGGTGCAAATATCTGGGACAAATGCAATCTGCCGCCAGCCATCCGGTGCCCGCTTTTGGGCCGCAATTCCAAAAGCAGTATAGCGGCCAAGTTCACAGCTGAACAGGGTTTGTTCCACCGCAAGATACTGGTAAATCGTTCTCGGCCCCCTTCCACAGCCCAAACAGTTTCCCCACCATACCGCAGACATCCATTTTTTAACAGTTCTTACAATTCTTGACAAATTATAAAAGTCATATTAAAATAGTGGCATGTTTTGCGGCACATTTCGGGATGCTTCCTGCCGGGGGATCACGTTGCCCTTGGCAGCGGTGGGGTCTTTCCTGTTTCCCCATCGCCTTATGGAAACATTATGTGAATTGTAGCAGAGGCTGCCGGAATTGTAAACCATCAAATCTGAGAAACGCCCTTTTAGGCTTTCCCAGATTTGGGAAATGGAGGAGGTTTATGCAAGAATCTATTGTGGAAACGTTGAAAAATATGAAATCCGAACAAAACCTGACCCTGCAGCAAATCTCCAGTGCAAGCGGGGTGCCCCTCAGCACCGTAAACCGCATTTTGAGCGGCCAGACCGAGAATCCCAGCTTCCGTGATGTCGCCGCGATCGTTGCCGCCATGGATGGCTCGCTGGATGCGATCACCGGCCTACAAAAGTTGGAGAGCGAAAACGGCCAGTTGCTGGATTCCAACGTGATGCAGCTGCTGCTTTCCATGCAGAACTATTATGCCAAAACCCTGGACGCCGCCCGTCAGCAGTACATGCGGGAGCTTGAGAACAAAGACAAGCAGTACCGGGATATCCTTACCGATAAAAACCGCTGGCTGCGCCGCATGTTTTTCTGCCTGATCGGCATGCTGGCTGTCATCTCGTTTTTGCTCATCGTTGATTTTATCAACCCCACCATTGGCGTTTTCCATACCTGAGCCATTCGGCGGCCTGCCTTTTGCAAGGCGGCGTTCTTCCCTGTCTATATCTCACTTATCCCTGTTTTATTTTTCGGTACCGGCGGTGTACCTGCTTTCACCGCCGGTGCCTTTTTTCATCCTTTTTGCTCCGCAATGCCTTGACGAAAGCCCTGATTTTTTCGTATAATAAAAAGGTTGTCGCCCAATAAAAACCTTTGCGGCGGGCGGCGGCAATTCATTGTAATTCATTGGAGGGTATCACGTTTTGAGCTTGAACACTGAAACTTTGAACACGATCCTTGCCCCGTATATCCGCAGCCTGACCGATGGCGAAACCGCAGAAAATGGCGTTTGGGAAGCCATCAACTGCTTTGGTACAAACTGGGATATCGACGCGGTGGATTTTCCCGCCATGTTTGCCCAGGCCACACAGCAGGCCCGTGCCGTGATGGACACGCCCGCCCTGCAGCCCATTGGCGGCATGCAGGCCCTGATGATGCGCCCCACGGAAGTTGAGCTTGTGCGCGAGTGTTTTCGCTGGCTTTTCAATGATGATGACGGTGACCTGAAAAAACGCCAGGGCCGCGTGGAAATGTTTGCCGACCAGGTCAACGGCCGTTTCCGCCGTTGCCTGCCGCGCATGGCCAAGTTCACTCAGACAGCCGGCAGCGCCGCGCTGTACCTGAGCCTGCTGGAGCCGGAGGATAACTACTTCTTTGTTCCCGCCGAAGCCAAAGCCTGGGCCGCCTATTTCGGCTATGACGAAGACTTTGGCACCGGCGCGGCCTTTAGCCTGACCCAATATTACGCCATGTGCGATGACCTGCTGAACGAGCTGCCCAAATACGATGAGCTGACCCGCCTGCACACCGAGCGGCTGAAAAACACCATGCACGGCATCAATGACCAGCTGCATCTGCTGGTGTATGATATCATGCACAGCGCCTATGTAAACGGCTATTACCCCAAGGGCTTTTCCCGCACGGCAACCGCCAAGGAACGCACCAAGGCCGTGAAACAGAAAGCCGAGCGCGCCGACCTGTGCATGCAGATCGCCGAAAAGGAGCAGAAATTGCAGGAGCTGCTGGCAAGCCCCACTGCCCTGCCCGACCTGACCGGCTGCGAAGTAACCCACAAGATGTTCGGCGTGGGCAAGGTACTGCCCTCTACGGATCAGTTCCTGGTGATCGACTTTAACGGCCAGCAGAAAAAGTTCAGCACCACCACCTCCATGACCAGCGGCTACCTGACTGCCAGCGACCCCGCCGTGATGGAGCAGATGCAGGACTACCAGGCATACACCAAAGAAAAAGACCAGTTGGAAAAAGAGCTGAAAACTATGAAGAGCAACTTGCTCAATATGGGCTAAGATCTGCTTCTCGTATTTGCCATTCAGTCCATCTCATTTTCCTGAATATACCGCCCCCCGGCTCAGGGCTGACCCTGTGCCGGGGGTACTTTTTACCTTTTTGTGCTACAAAATATAGGATTGATACAAAAATATCCCGGCAGTTATAAAACTGCCGGGATATTTTGGAAGTATATAGAGTAGCACGCAGTAAGAAATTCTCTTCAAAATATTCCTTACATACGCGCCTTTTTCTGTTTCTATATTGCGTTCTTTTCGTTAAAGAGAGCGTTGAATGTTTATACAAACAAAAGGAGCCGCCCGAAGGCGACTCCTAAAATGGATTATTCTTCTGTAACGGATCCTTCCGTATAGGTTCCGTGGTGCGGGTTTCCATCGCTGTCATTCCAGTCAACGGTAATATCCGGGAAAGTGTTCATATCTTCTTGTATGTAGTAGAATCCCGTTGAGATAACATCCAGAAGCGGTTCTGCGTCGGGTGTTCCATATTCATTCTCATCATAAAATCCGTCATAATCATCGGTGCGCAAATTGTAGTCAAGGGAAGCATCGTTATACGTTATATGGAGCACAACATCGTGCATATCTTCGCTCCCAAAAATATACACATCTTGTTCCTGTATATTTGCTTCTTCTACTTCTACTGCATCAGACGCTGGAACAAGATTTTGCTTTTGGTCATCGGAAACGGTATATCCTTCCGGTGCAAGACTTTTGAGATTTAGTTTATACCATACGCGGTATGTATTTTCATCGTATGGGTTTGCGCCATCAATTGTTTCTGGCTCACCATCTTCTGTTTCATTGGACTCAATTAGCACGATTCCATTGTCACCAACCAAAATCAGTTCAGGAGAATCAATGCCCAGCGGATAGGTATTTCCATTGGCATCGACCAATTCGTATTGATTTGCATCACTTATGGGAACGATGGTTCCCTTATTCAAGGGATTTACAGCCTTCAGGGTCAAACCGTCTGCAATCTGTACGGAATCTACGTGGTAGTTGCTGTCCGAGTTTGTCGAAAAATTGTAATGCTGGTGGTTTGCTTTCAACACCTCCTCATAAAAAGCAACAAAGGCATCGTAGTCGGCTTCTTCCAGAATATTGCCCTGCTTGTCGATTTTATAGATGTGGTCGCGGTCCAACAGCATGTTGCTGCCGACGCTGTCGGTCACAGTCTCGGCGTTGCTGCGGGTACTAATCATACATTCGCCGTTGAGGTATCCTGTGCTGCTGTTGACAACCTGCCCGTCAAATTGCGGCAAGTCCCGGAACTGGAAAATCCAGTTACCATCCGTGTCGATAAAGCCCGCCATCTCGGAGTCGGTATGCCGCAACTGCGAGTCGAAAACGGCGTAAGTCTTTTCATAAGGAGAGTTTAGATATGCAACGACTGCCACGCCGTCAGAGTAGTAAGATACACCGTTGTAATTAAATTCACCCAAATTCGTTGTTTTGTATTCAGCGCCAACCGGGTGCCACTCCTGTGTATACAGGTCAAAGAAACCATTTTCGTCTGTTCCATGCTTTACGCCCGGTATCCTGCCGGATTCAAGAAAAATATGGGCAGGACCGCTATAGGCCAAGTCATACTGGTTTGTGGAATCGTAGACAAGATTAAAGTCTTTGTCAAACAGTTGCGTGTAGTAATTGGCCGTGTAAACGCCATCCCCAGATGAGGTAAAAGTCCCATCGTTGTAAGCAAAGAGGTGGTAGCCGTTATAGCTGCCTTCATAGACGTAGTCGCCTTCCAGTGGAACAGAACTCATGTCGGCAGTACAAAAGCGGTTATAGGAACTGTATGTTTCTCCGTTTCCAATAGTATGGAGCTTCTCATAAACGGTGTACAACTCGTCCCATGTAAAATTCTGCCGAAGAACGAGCCCAGTCACTTTTTGCGGGGAAAAGCGAATGGTCTGGAAATACGGTACGGTATCCGTCATACGCTCATAGGAAATCTCATATAGTGGTCCATCGTAAGCTACGGTTTCTGTCGCCTCTGGCTCTGCCGCTTCGGGCGTCACAGTCGGCACGGGTTCGGAATCGGTCTTTGCACCGCAGGCTGCAAGCGTCAGCGTCAGTGCAGCAGAGAGCAACACGGCAAGGGGCTTCTTTGTATTCATCGTCTTTTCTCCTTATTTCTCGGTGGGGTCACTCAAGGACAGTGCCGCCCCAATCAAAATTAGGGTCATAGTCATCTGCTCCTGTCCAACTATCATCAAACCAATCCGGTACTTCTCCACCATCATCGCTGCTCGGCTCCTGCTGTACAGGCTGGGGTGCAGCGGTAACAACAGGCTGGGGCGCAGCTGTCACAATGGGCATAGGAGCAACTGTAGGTTCCGGTGTGGTAGTGGGTTCAGGCGTTGCGGTGGGTGCTTCTGTCGCGCAGGGGTGGCGGTAGACTCTGCGGTAGCAGTGGTTTCTACTGTGGCGACAGGTTCGGCAGTATCGTCTTTCTTTCCTCCGAACACAGCGGCACAAATTGCAATGACCGCAGCAAAGCCGCCTGCGATGCCGATTTTCTTTTTATCCATGTGTAAGCTTTTCCTCTGAATAGGTTTCAAATCTTGTTTATATTATACCAATTCTCGTACATTTTTTCAAGAAGACCTGCGATTTCATCTCAAAACATTGTTGTACAAAAAGCAGATTAAAAATGCTGATTTTTTATTGTAAAAGAAGAGGTATCACGCTAAGAACAATCCATCAGCCTTATGTGCGGCAATATCTGTTGCAATATCCTGAGTTCAACCAGGACTCCGCGTCATGCGATTCTACTGGTACTATTACAGCGTTAGAGAATGAAGTCAAACGTCTGAAATGTTTGCTCTCGAAATCAAGAAATGATAACAACCGATTGAAAGCTGCGAATCCTTCCCTGAAAGAAGAATGTCGGAAGCTTAATTATGAGTACGCATGTGTCTTGGGCGATAACCAAAAGCTGCGAGAGAACAAATTGATTCGGCTGTAGAAAAATAGCCCCTATGGTTCAACCATAGGGGCTATTATAAACAAAAGCGCTCCTTGCATATTTATACAAGGAGCGCTCTGGATTGCGTGAAAAACTCTTATGGAATGTGTGCAACATAGAGCCTTATTCATGAACAGCGTCACAATAAGGTTTGTTCTATATTGCACTGTACATTGCATCTTTATTTTTCACAATCGTTTGGAGCTGGCGACAGGAATCGAACCTGTTTGTTTTGACGAACAATCGCTGTATTTTTTGTTTTCACGACTTTTCTACGACCTTACTTTCAAAATAAGAATTTAAGACCTTTTCTGCTTCTTTTATCTGCCGCTCTTTAATATGTGTGTATATCTTACGGGTTGTTGATATGTCGGCGTGGCCTAAAATCTTTTGCGTTTCAAGCTCTCCTATACCAGCTTCATACATGGCGCTTGCCATCTCGTGCCGGAACTGATGGGCCGTAACTGCCGGCTTATACAGATGGGTTGTAGGAGGTTTGCGCTTACGCTCCGGGCCATATGCCTTGTGATACTTGCGCTCTCTCCCCTGCTCCGCTGCATAGTCTATTTCAACCATTCCAAGGTCTTTACAATAATCAAGCCATAGCCGCCTGTATTCATACATTTTTAATGGCGCTTCGCCGCCAAGCAAATAATTATCTGCTTTCTGTTTTCTGGCCAAAAGCTCTTGCTTGAGTGGAGCTAATAGCGGAACGATTCGGATTGCATTTTTTGTTTTGGGGGTCTGTATCGTTGGCTGAGAATTAACCCAGGAGACTTCTTTTGTTATGCTTATTTCGTTTCTTTCAAAATCAATATCTTGCCATTGCAATGCCAGAATTTCCCCAAGGCGGCAGCCTGTGTACATAAACAGCCACGCACACAGTCCAAAGCCCTCCGGGTGAGCTTTTACAGCTGCCACCTGTTCTTCCGTTGGCGGCTTGCGTTCTTCTTTTTTTAATCCGCGCGGAAGATCAACAAAAGCGACCGGATTATAGGTGTTATCGCTCTGTATGCACCAGTATTTGAAAATGAGGTTAAGAACGCTATTTGCATTCCGGATTGTGCTTCCTGCCTTACCCTGCGCGGCCTGCTTCTGGTTCCACAGCACAATCATTGCCGGGGTGATTTCTGCCATTGCATATCCGCCAAAGAACTCAAGAATACTCACATATGCCCCATGATAAGCACGGGCATTTCCGGCTTTGATTCTTTTTAGATAATCTTTCCACCATTGTTCTGCAACAATGTCAAAAACTTCGCTCTCTTCCTTTGCCTTTGCCGCATTTTCTAGGGCTTCGTCAATCTTCCGCTGTACTTCGCGGGCAGTTTTGCCGTAAAAATGTACAACTTTTCCGTTTATTTTTCGCTTCTTTTCAATATATCCGTCTGCCCGCTTTTTTACCTGTCCCAAATCAAATCCCTCCTCCGACACTATAGGTATAGCTTGTAAAGCTGCGGGGTTTGGCGCGTGGGGCCACAGCCGCGCAAGCGGATGGGGAGCGCCAAACGCAGGCCACGCGTGGCCTGTGACCGCACAAGGCGGTTTCGCCGCAGGCGAAATTACAAGCATTGCTTGTAAAGCCTGCCCGGAGGTGGTACAATACGATTGTCGGGTCGATTGTATCCACTTTTGTGGGCAAGCTGATCTATGGAAACGCCTTACAGTTGCAGCTGTGGGGCGTTTTTTCTTTTTACCTTCTCCTTCTCCGCCTCTTTTTCGGGCGGAAGAAAACCAGGATTGGCGCAAACACCAGAATGGCGGCAAACACCATGGCATATGCGCTAATAACCACGATTCCCGCCGCGACAACCAGCAGGGCAACTGCGGCGGCTCCAATGGCATACAGGGCAATTTTCAGGACGACCTTTAATATTTTCAGGATCATCCGCTTTCTTCTCTGCTCTGTCGATTCATACACGCGCAGCAAGTCGTCCAGTTCGCTGCGCCCCCAAAGCTTTACGCCCAGGGAGGCTGCCATTTCCCTGGCGGCTGGGGTAAAGTCCTGATTTGTCAGGACCACCGGCACGCTGTTGCCATAATAGGCGGCACCTGCATAGGCTTCCTGCACCGCATGGTTGCCAACGGGCGAATTGTACCGCTTGCACTGGATGGCATAGGATACCCCATTGTTTTGTGCCAGAACATCAATGCCATAATCGCCGCTGGCCTGCGTAACTTGCACCTGTTTATAACCATTGGCCCGCAGGGCATCCGCACACAGGTGCTCAAAATCATGGCCTTCCATGTCATCGCACCCCTGCACCGTGGAGACCTGGCGCGGAATCTCCGGCTGCGTTTCGACAATTTCCGGTACCAGTGGCTGCGCCGGAGTTTCTTCTGCCGGGGGCGGCGCAGGTTCCGTCACCGGGGCGCTTACCGGCGGTGCCGTGCTGCGGTTGATCTTAATACCCTTGGCTGTAGGGGCAGCTTTGGGCTTTGCATATGGCGGCAGCACCACCCGCGGTTGGGCCCCCTCATAAGGGCCAATGACTTTTGCCTGTTCCAGCTGGTCCAAAATATGGGCCGCGCGGGCATACCCCAGATTGCAGCGCCGCTGCAAAAGGCTGGTGGAGGCATACCCTGCTTCAATCACGCACTGCCGTGCGTACTCATACATGGGGTCTGGCCATTCGTCGCTCTCTACCCTGCTGGCTTCCCGCACAAAATCGTCATCATAGTGGTGCCCAGTTGCCACGGGAGCGATCAGGGTTTCAATTTCTTCGTCAGTCAGTTCTTTGGTCTGCACCCGCACAGGGTTTGCATAGTTAATGGGAGAGAATAATGCCGTTCCGGGGATCGGCAGCAGTTCCGCCCCGGTGGCTCCCATCCGGTTTGCCGCGTTCTTTGTTGCCACGCGGAATGCAAGGCGGCTGGCAAATCCGGCAATAATCTCTTCCTCCGGAACCTGCCGGGCCGCCGCAATTATGTGGATGCCCACCGGGCGGCCCTTCTGGCAGATCTGCTGTATCTGACCCACACATTCTTTCTGCGCAAGCAGATCTTCCAGGCCGTCCATTATGGCAACAATGTGGGGCAGCGGCGTTTCAGCCTGCTGGTTATAATCCTCCAGTTCCCGCGCACCGCACTTGGCAAACACAGAGTAGCGCCACTGCAGTTCCATGCACAGTGCAAGCATGGCACCAGCCTTTTTCTCCGGGGCGGAAACCGGCGGCATTAACAGGTGCGGAAGTTCCTTAAACTGCACAAACTCCACACCGGTCTCGTCCAACAGCACCAGCCGCAGCTGCTCTGCCGGGGCCCCATGTGCCAAAATTGCCGCCTGCGCCCGCAGAAAGCTGGAGCGCCCACACCCGTTCATTCCGCAAACCAACAAATGCGGCAGCTGGTCCAGCGGGTATACCACTGCGTTTTGTGCTTCATTTGTTCCAATATACAATTCAAGAGGTTTTAGTTCCGGAATCGAACACATGGTACTTCCCTCCTGGTTGGTTTGATTTACTGATTAAAGTCTATCCCCCTGCACTGCGTCCAGTAGTGCAGGGCTTTTTTTATGTAGTCTTCGTCCAGGTCAAAATATTCTGCCAACTGCCAGGGTTCTGTGCAGCCTGCCCGCATTGCCGTGCGGATCTCGTCCGGCGGCAGGCAGCGGCGGAACGCGTCCGCATCGGCGCGGTATTCGTTCTGCTCCACCAACTGGAACGGGCTGTTTACCTTATGCAGTGCGCCTGTGTGCAGGTGGCCTGATTCATGCAGCATGGCGGTGCGAATCTGGCGCACGGTATGTAACCGGGAAAAATTAAGCCCAACCGCATATGCTCCATGATATCGCACTGTCGTAGCAGCTGCCGGAAGCCTATCAAATGGTATGACATCCACATCATGAACCCGACAATAGCTATAAAATTCTGACGTACTAAACATCAAACGCCTTTCTCGCGACGTTTTCTTCGGGCATCCATAAGATCGAGGAAGTCGCGCATATCTTCTTTTTCTTCCTCGGTCAACTGCTTATAACGATTATAAAATGCTATGTCGGCGTCATCAAGTTTGTCATGTTCGCTGGTAAGGTCAGACATCTGAATACCAAGCCAATCCGCCATACGCTGCATTTTGTCAACACGAGGATACTTTTTCCCGTTACACCAGTCCGAAACAGTAGAGCTGGAGCAGTTCATGTAAGTTGCAAGGTCAAGCTGAGTATATCCTTTGCTATTAAGGTACGCTTTTAGATTTTCAGCGAAAACCATTTTGGCGTTGTCACTCATAAAATCAACTCCTCATGTCGTCATTATACGCTAAAAGCAAAACAAAATCAATATTTTGCGAAAATATTTTCGCTTTTAGCTTGACATATCGCTTTAAGCGAGTATAATAAATTATAGAACGGAGGTGATTCAAAATATGCAGACCCAAAAATTCCCAAAAATTTCTCTTGCAGCTGCGCGTGTAAACGCAGGATTAAACCAGCAGGAAGCAGCCAAAGCGCTGGGTGTCAGCGTTGCTACGCTGCAAAATTACGAATCTGGGAAAACCGTACCTCAATGGGGGACTGTACAGAAGATTGAACGCGTGTACAAATTCCCGGCAGATTTTATTTTTTTATCCGCGCATTCGCTTTAAGCGAACAACGAGCAAATTCCGCAGCCTTACCCTGGCAACAGCAGCTAAGATTGCCGACCACTTCGGCGTCCGCATTGATGACCTTGTGGAGCATTCCTAGCAGCTACAACCATTCTACCACAACCCCTGTCCCATAGTCCGGACTTTGAGCCGGAAGGGCTGGAAATTTTGCAGACAATGAACATTTTCAAAGGAGGATATCCATGGCAAGAGAAAAAGACGGCTACCGGGACGCGCTGGAACGCATCCGCAGCCAGGCTTCCGGTGAGCTTGTTACCGTGAAAGAAGCCGCGCGGATTGTGTACGGCGATGACACTTACGCATCGGTGCGCTGCATCACTACCCTATCGGGCTGGATTACAAGCGGGCGCGGCAAGCGAATCCCCGCAACCGTTCTGGCCCGCCAGATTTGCTGAATCTCTGTAAACCGTTTTCTCAACCTCCCGCCCTGTCCCATGCACAGGGGCATCACCTATTTATCAGTGCTCAGTCTTTTGCAGGGTATAAGTCGTTGTTTTGGGATTACCGGCCCAGTAGGACCAGTAGATCAATTCATATCCGTCAGTCAAGAGTCGCTTTACTTCGCCAACGGATTTTACAGTGACTTTTTTCACAGCAGCACCTCCTTTCCGTCACGAAAGAAGGCGCGCCCCTGTGCATGAGATAGGGTGGGAGCAAAAACATTTTAGGAGATCAATCCATGAAGTATAATCTTCCGCCAGAAACCAAATCTGCCAAGGTCATTTCCGTTATTGAAACGGTAACCTTGGCAGGCGATGGTACAGATGAAAGCCCCTTATATGAAGTAAAACAGTATTGGGATATGAACGGAAATCTTCTTGCAAAAAGTATTCCTTACTTATCCAAATGACGCTGCTGTTGCTTGTCCTGGTCAATAGCAAGTATGTCGTTATACAGTTCTTCACGGTCGTGCCGGGCTATATACCAGTCTTTCATCAACAATTCAAGCAATTTAATCAATTTCTGGGCTTCTCCCGGATCAATATCAACAATCAAATTCACATCTTTTTCCATATGTGCCCCAATATTCCCTAATCGGCGAACACCATCAAGCACTCGATATTGGTCGGCAGGAATTTTTTCTTTTATTTTTGCTATTTCCTTGGCAAGATTTCCCTCGTTTACACCCCAATAATCGTGAATCATTCCCTGCAAGCAGCGCCGTGCCAATGTAGCCGCTGCCTTTGGGCTGGCGTCCAAAATCGCACACGCCTCATTGTAATCATTTCTAAGTGCGGCGGGAATGTACTCAGGCAAAGTAAGGCCTCTGAACGGTGGATAAGTAAATGAAAAAATGTTGTTAGGCCCTGTAATTTGCACGGAATACTCATGGCAGGCAGGGCAGTAATGATAAACCGCTGATATTGGTTGCTTAAGCAAGCATTCGCATCCGCGATAAATCTTGCCTCTTGTTTCTTCTTGAGAGCATCCATAGGATATTTTTTGTTCGGAGGTATTCTCCGCCGCTTCGTAAAAGCTAACACCGCAATGGGGACAACGATATTTTGTATCAGACATCCAGTCTATCATCCTTTCTTAGGAGGTTTTATGGACAAACTTGCCCTTACGTTAAAGATACTCATTACTGAGCAGAAAGTCAATTTTTTTGACAACATCTGTCACATCTGCGAAAAAATCGAACGCTGGCTTATGCAGCATCGCTAAAAGGAGGTATCCTATTGACCCCTTCCCCTCTCCCCGCCACTATCAAAATCACCACCACCGCGGAGCCGGACCCCTATGCTACCGAGCGGCTGGCGGCGGCAACGCTGGATTTTTACCACCGCTTTATGCAGCGTCCCGATGCCAAGGAGCTACTGGAACGCAAAAAGGTCGAGCTACGCGCCCGCGGCGTGCGGCTAAACTGAAAGGAGTACATCATGCCCCAAACAAAAACAGCCGCCCCGGTGCTGCAACACCGGAACGGCCAGACGAAAAATTTCATCACTTGTATTCTACCCCACATCAGCCCCATTTGCAAGGCTTTCGCCAATTTCACGCTAACGGCCTGCGGGCTGGGCGCGCTGTGCGCCGCAACTGCCCTGACCCAGGGTGGCGGGGTGGCTGCAATGGCAGGGCTGGCTGGCTGCCTGCTGGGCGGGTGGGCCGCGATCACGCTGCGGGAGGTGATCCTGCATGGATGATAAGCTGATCTTTACCACCGGCAAAGACTGCCGCGAGTGCGGAACGGTTGTTCGCATCAAACCGCGGGCCGCTGTGTGCATCACCGACCTGATGCAGCGCACCGGCAAATCCGCCGCGGAGATTGCCTCCGACATGATCGCGTTTGCCTACCAACACTGTGAGGTACAAAAATGACCGCCCTGGACCGTTTTGCCGCTTTGGACAATCCCTTTCCGCCGGAAGATGAGCTGCCCGTTGGCTGCACAGCTGACGGCACGCCCTACTACGAGGGTGACGAAATCGTGACCCTGAACGGCGAAGTTTACTTTTACGACAATCTTGATGTTGATACGATACTGACCGCACTGGGCATTTCCATCCAGACGGCCATGCAGGAGGACTAAGATGGACAACATTACAACCCAGCACCTGCACTGGAAACGTGCGTTCAATCCGGACTGGTTCGGCAGCTGGTGCCTGCCGGACGGCAAGGATGTGATTTTGACCATTGCCGCCGTGGACCAGGAGCTGGTGACCGGCGAAAAAGGCAGCCAGGAAATGTGCCTGGTGGTGCACTGGAAAGAAAACGCCAAGCCCCTGATCTGCAACAAAACCAACGCCAAAATGCTGGAAAAACTGGCCGGTTCCTCCTTTATGGATGAATGGGTAGGCATGGCGGTGCAGCTCTACTTTGACCCCACCGTAAAGTTTGGCAAAGAGCGTGTGGGCGGCATCCGCATCCGGCAGAAAAAGGTTCAGCCCGCTGCGGCCCCTGCCCCGCTGATCTGCGCGGACTGCGGGCAGCCGGTGCAGGGGTGCAGCATCAACGGGCAGGAATGGACCGCCGCCAAGGTGGCCGAAGCCGCCCGCAAAAAGTACGGTCAGGTGCTTTGCTGGCCCTGTGTGACCAAGCGGAAGGAGGCTGAAGACCATGCCCCGGAAGTTCACGCTGACTGAAGCTAACTACCACAGCCGGGCCGCGCGCAGGCGGTGGCTTTCCAGCAGTGACGTCAAAGCTGCCAAGCGGTGCGAAGCCGCATGGCTTGCAGACTACTGCGGCAAGATTAAACACAAGGAAAACAAGCCGGCCTTTGCCTTCGGCCACCTGTTTGAAGCGGCCCTGACCCTGCCCGGCCCCCAGTACCACCAATATCTGGCCGCCCACCCGGAACTGTGCAGCAGCCGCGGCCCCACCAAAGGCCAGCTGCGTGCCGACTTGGCCGCTGCGCCTGAGCTTGCCCACGCCGTGCGGCGCAGCCCCTACCTGTGGGGCATCGTGCGGCGCAGCAAAAAGCAGGTGATTTTGACCGGCGAGCTGAACGGGATGCCCATGCGGGTGATGATGGACCTTGTTGACCGTGACGGCAGCATTTACGACCTGAAAGCCATGCGCAGCTTTTTGCCCATTTACGATACCGCCCGCGAGGAATATCTGGACTGGTGGGCGTACTGGAACTACCCCATCCAGCTGTACATCTACCGCGAGATTGCCCGCCAGAACGGTCTGGCTGTGCCCCGTGTAGGGCTGATTGCCGCCAGCAAAGCCGACTGCGATGTGCAGGCCATTGCCTTTGGCGATGAGATCATGCAGGCCGCTGCCGCGGATACCGCCTATACCATGCAGCGGATGGCCCAGATTCTTGCCGGGCAGGAAGAGCCCACCGCCTGCGGCCATTGCGCCTGGTGCATGAGCCGCAAGCGCATTACCGAATTTGAAATGATTTGAGAGGGGTTTGAATCTATGTTGAATGTTATCGCTATCATGGGCCGCCTTGTGCGCGACCCGGAACTGCGGCAGACAACGACCGGCAAAACCGTAGCTTCTTTCCGCATTGCCTGTGACCGTGGGCGCCGCGATGCCAACGGGCAGAATCAGACGGATTTCTTTGATGTTGTCGCTTGGAACAAAACTGCGGAATTTGTGTGCAAATACTTCCAAAAAGGTTCCCTGATTGCCATTGATGGCCGCCTGCAGAGCCGGAACTATCAGGACAAGAGCGGCAGCAACCGCACCGCCATTGAGATTTTGGCCCACAACGTACATTTTGCCGGGGCCAAAAATCAGGCCGCACAGCCTACCCCCACACGGGAACCGGATGTTGCCCCGCCCGCTGCCCCCATCCCCGCCGGGTATGATTTCGCCCCTATTGACGATACGGGCGACCTGCCGTTCTGATGGCACGGTATCTGCCTGTGTGCAACCATGGCGGCATATTCGGAATACATCTATAATATGCACGGCCATCAAGAAAAGGACAACTGAATTATGGACAAAGCCTATATCAAACTATGGCTCGATTACAGATGCTATTTTGAGACGCTCAGTGACGCTGAGGTGGGGCGCTTGGTGCGTGCGATGCTCGACTATGAGATAGACGGAGCAGCGCCAGAGTTCAGCGGGAGTGAGCGTATACTATGGCCTGTAATGAGAAGAAACCTTGATATCGACCATGAATTCCTTGAAAAACAGTCAAAAAACGGTTCCAAAGGCGGCAGACCTGCAAAACCCAAAGAAACCCAACAAAACCCAGAGAAACCCAAAGAAACCCAAAGAAACCCAACAAAACCAAATATAGAAAATAGAAAGAAGATAATAGAAGATATATCTTTCGTATCTAACGATACTCAAGATATATGCAACGCTGAAAGCGTTGCTACGCGCAAGCGCGCACCTGCATACTCTGCAAAGAAAGCAATTGAGGATTATACGCAGGATCAAGAATTGCGGGAACTGCTGATTGAATGGCTTGACAACCGCAAGAAGCAGCGTGCGCCGGAAACTAAGGGTGCTATTGGGCAGAATCTTGAAAAGCTGGCTGGAATGGCTGCACAAAGCAATCTGAGCTTGCAGGAATACATGCGCGAGGTTGTGCGCAAAGGCTGGCAGGCGTTCTATCCGATACGTGATGCACAGCAAGCAGCGCCGCAGCGCCGTGCAGATGGGAGGGATTTCGATTGGCTGACGGGGCAATGACAACCATGCAAGACCCGATGCAATCCGGGTATTTACAGCCGCAGCAAGAGAGCAAGCACTACATCATGGGCTATATTGCCGCCCGGTGGCCGAATTTCGGCGCAGGGAAAAAGGCAGAGCAAAAGCGTCAGATGATTGCCGTGTGGGAGCAGGATTTGGCGGATATTCCGCTTGCACTGCAAAAAGCCGCTCTTGATGCAAAAGCAAGAGCCGGGCAGTTGTTCCCGCCATCATCCCCGGTGGAACTGCGCCGCTGGTGCGAAGAAGTACAGCCATCCATGACAGCACTTGATGTTGCTGTGTATCAGACAGCACTTGAATGCAATCTACTGGATGCTGATTTTTGCAGGCGGCAAATTGCAAAATACAACGCGGCACAAGCCGCAGGCCGCAACGCATATGCAGGATGGGAGGGATGATATTGCGGAAAACAACGATTCCGACCCCTACCGAGGATGCAATACTTTCTGCTGTGCATAACGCAAAGGATGGTGAACACAGATGAATAATATGAGGTTTGATAACGAAAACAGCAAATGCGTTTCCACCGAACGGATGACGCCGGACGAATTGCGCCAGCTGCACCGCCTGGCCATTGAGCGCCGCCCCGAAGCCTGCCTTGGCTGCGGGCTGGAACATAATTGTTTTGTGTATGGGCATGGATGTGCCGTCATCCGCAAAGCATTGCGGCTGTTGGGAGGTGGGGCGGATGCCTGTCTTTGATTCCAACTGTTTCTACATCATCCAATGCCTGGCCCTTGTGTTTCTTGTGGCCCCCTGCGTGCTCTTTGCGGGCGGCATGCTGATCTGTGGGTTGGTGTGGTGCGGGCTGCGCATCACCCGTGCGCTGAACCTGCGGCTGCTGGGCCTGCCGCGGTGCGGGCGCTGCCGCTACTGGGCCACCGTGCAGTGCCCGCTGTATGGCCGCAATACGCCGGATGATTTTTGCAGCCGCGGCGAAAGGTGGGGTGATTGATGGATATCCTGCTTTCGATTATCGGCAGCGCCGTTCTGGCCGCGCTGCTGGCCGCCGCCTACACCGCCGGGCTCTGCGCCGGAAAAGCCGCCGCACATTTGGACGAGGACAACGAACCGAAGATCTACATGGATCATACGCATGGAGGTGAGGATTGATGCCGAAATATTCCGATAGGCCCTGCGCCCGCTGCGGCAAAATGATGCTGCACGCCTATTTCAGCCAGCGCTACTGCAAAGCCTGTGCCCCGCTGGTGCGCAGCGACGATGCCATCATCAGCCGGGCCAAACAGCGCAGCAAACGTGCCATGAGCGAGATTGCCCGCGTGGAACGTGCCGCCCGCGCCGAAGGCAAAACCTATGGCTACTATGTAGCCCTGCACGAGCCGCGGAAGGGGTGATGCCGATGAGCAGGCCGCATTATGGCTGGTGGGGATATGTAAAAGATATCATCCGCCGCTATCCCTCTCTTTGCGAACAGGAAAAAGCCCTGCACGAAACCTGTATCAGCCCCGATCTGAGTGGTATGCCCCGCGGCTCCGGTACCCCCACCGACCCCGTGGCCGATGCCGCCCTGCGGGAACTGCCGGAGATCAACCGCCGGGAAATGGAAGCCGTGCGCCAGGCCATTGCCAAAACCCTGACCCTGGATACCGGCGAAGAGCGCCTACAGGTGATCCGGTGCGTTTTCTGGGACAAAACGCATACACTGGAGGGGGCCGCGCTGAAATTACACATAAGCTATGTAACCGCACGCAGGTGGCACGGTGAATTCATCAAGAAAGTAGCTTATTTTTTCGGTTTTTTATAATTTTTTACATTTTTCGCCAAGTTTTTCACCTTTTTTCCTCGCTTTTCTTTGGCTCGCTATGGTATAATATGCAAAACAATAATATAAAATAATATAATAGTAATAGATAAAAATAGAAAGGGGCGTAGATATTTATGTATAATGCTCTTGATGTAGCACGCTATATTATTGATTACGAAGCCACGCAGGGCCGCACTGTCAGCAATTTACGCCTGCAAAAGTTGTTGTATTTTGTCCAAGCGCAATTTATAGCAAATACTCCTAACAACTCTCCCTGCTTCTCACAAAAAATGGAGGCTTGGGATTTTGGGCCGGTTGTGCCTTGCGTGTATCGCGAGTACAAGTATTGTGGAAGTGCTGCTATCCCACCTGAGAAGATAAACTCAAACAAATTTGCTCCCGCAGACCAAAAATTGATAAATTCGATGTTAGATCATTGCAGTGATATATCAACTTCCACCTTAGTTGATATTACTCATGCACAAGATCCCTGGTCCAACGCATACCACAACGTTTTCGGAAACGAAATCACTCTTGGAGCCATGCGGGATTACTTTGGAGATGTTTGACAATGGGAAAGGAAATTGACATTCTCAATAAAGGCCAGCACAATGCAAGCTCCAACAGCAGTTCATCTAAGAGTAATCCCATGAACGACATGAGCATTTCTATACTTCGCTTGTGCCAAAAACTCTCTCAAAATGTTACAGGAGATAATTTTGACTGTGCTGATTGGTTGAACGAATTGGAGCGTTACATAGCGAACGGCGAGAACCGGCTTTTATACTCCGATATCAGTAACTATATCTTCAATTTGTCCGATCAGGAATTTACTACATTCACAACGAACCTTGATTCCGCTCTAAGATGTGCAGCGGATCGTAAGGGTTCCGGTTCAGACCAAGATAAAAACTTGTATAAGGCAACGGTCAAGTTCTTCGATCATGTCAACCTCGCACACCGTCAGTATTCTATGTTCAGTACCAAGCGGCAGGATATAGATGACGAGATCGAAAAGCTCTTGGCTCCTAAAATGCAAAATATCACAAAGGATATGACTTCTCAACTGGTTGGCTTGGTGTCTATTTTCACGGCTCTTTCATTCCTCATTTTCGGGGGCATTTCTTCCCTTGAAAGTATTTTCAATAGTTTAAGCAATACCGCTTATACACAAAATTCTATTCTGCCTACACTTATTATAGCTGTTGCATGGGCTTTCTGCCTGATGAATTTGCTTTTTGGCTTTATGTATTTTGTTTTGCGAATTGCTAAACAATCGGTTCCGCAAGCAGAAAAGCAGCAGAATATCGTGCAGCGCTACCCTGTTGTTTTTCTTTGCGATTATGTTCTGCTTCTTCTTTTCGTTGTCTTGTGTGGAAGTTGGTTTGCCGAACGCAATGGCATGGGTAAAGATATCTTTTCTTTTTTCGTGGGCGACCATCACGAAATCACTTTCATCTTTGCTATCGTTCTTATTGTGGTGTTCTTCTCCTCTTTAGGGTACAAGCTGTACGCATTATATAAAGGCAGCGATACTTCCACCAAATCATGAGCTTAAAAAGCCAAAATTCCATGCTATAATACCATCATCAAAAGCCGTAAGGAACCCAAAACGTCCTTACGGCTTTTGTATTGTCATTTTATCCTCCCCATTTCAGCCAGACGGTCATGCCCCGTCTGGCTGTTTTTATGCCGCACAGCCGGCCCTTTGGCAGGGGCGCTGTGTTCCCAAGCAACGGCACAGCAAGGGTGCAAGGCCCTTGTGCGGCCCCACTCCCCGGCACCCGGCAAAGGCTCACACATTTTACTCTCTTTCCTTTTGTCCGTGCGTGCCGGGGGTTCTTTAATATTCCACCCCGCCAGACCCGGCGGGGTATTTTATTGCAGAAAGGCGGTGACCACCGTGCCATCCATTACCCCCAAGCAGGAACGTTTTTGCCAGGAATACATTGTGGATTATAACGGTGCCCAGGCCGCCGTCCGGGCCGGGTATGCCGCAAACTCCGCCCGCAAAACGGCCAGCCGGATGCTGACAAATGCGGACATTCTTGCGCGCGTGCGCGAATTGCAGCGCGAGCAGACGGCCCGCCTGGCCTTAACGCAGGACTATGTTCTGCAGCAGCTTGTGGATACCTACCGCTGCTGCCGGGAGCCGGAGCCGGTGCTGGTGTATGACCCCGATGCAGGCGGCATGGTGGAATCCGGCAAGTACCAGTTTGACAGCAAGGGTGCCCTGCGCGCGCTGGAGCTGATCGGCAAGCACCTGGGCATGTACCAGGACAAGCTCAAACTGGACGCCAAGCTGGATACCGGCCAGCTGGGCAAGGTACTGGAACAGCTGGGTGCGCCGGATGGCTGATCTGCTGCTGTCCGAAAAATACAAGGCATTCCTGCGCTGCACGGCGCCGGTGGAATTTCTGGAGGGCACCACCGCAGCGGGCAAAACCACCGTGGGGCTGTTCAAGTTCATTCTGCGGTGCGCGGCCAGCCCAAAGCGGCTGCATGTGCTGGCCGGGCTGGACCAGGGCACGATTGAAAAGAACATCATCACCAAGGAGCTGGGCGTGCTGGATGACTTTGGCGACCTGGTTGAATACTGGCCGGGCGGCCGCGGCGAGGACCGCCTGCCCCATCTGCTGCTGCACGCCCCAGGCGGCGACCGCAAGATCTATGTGATGGGCTATGCCGACAAAGCCCGCTGGAAAAAAGCCCTGGGCGGCCAGTATGGCTGCCTGTACATTGACGAGATCAACATTGCGGACATTGACTTTGTGCGGGAAGCCGCCATGCGCTGTGACTATCTGCTGGCCACCCTGAACCCGGATGATCCCGGCCTGCCGGTCTATGCGGAGTTTATCGACCATGCCCGCCCCCTGCCCCAGTGGGCCCAGGATACCCCAAAAGAAATCACGGCTCAGCTGTGCCAGACCGCAAAGCCGGGCTGGGTACACTGGTTTTTCTCGTTTGAGCACAACCTGGGGTTATCCGCAGAGAAGCGGCGGCAGATCATCAGCATGGTGCCGCCGGGCACAAAGCTGTACAAAAACAAAATCCTGGGGCTGCGCGGGCGTGCTACCGGGCTGATCTTCAGCCTGGAGCCGCGCCATTTGATCTGTGCGGCAGAGCTGCGCGCCCTGCTGACCCGGCCGGAACACCCGCTGCACTGGGTGCAGCTTTCCTGCGGGGTGGACACCAGCTACAGCCAGCAGACCGCCGATACTTTTGCCTTTGTGCTGGACGGCATTTTATCCGACCGGCGCAAGGTCACGCTGGCGGCCCAGGCCCACAACAACAAGACCCGCGCCGAACACAGCCTGCCGCCACTGGCCCCCAGCGATATTCCGCCCCTGCTGCTGGACTTTCTGGAGCAGCAGCGCAGGGCCTGGGGCTTTGCCCGCACCGTGTATCTGGATTCCGCCGACCAGGCCACGATCACCGAATGCCAGAAGTACCGCCGCCTGCACGGCTGCATGTATGACTTTGTGCCTGCCTGGAAGCGGCTGCCGGTGCTGGACCGCATCAACCTGGAATGCGGCTGGCTGGCCCATGGGGACCACCTGTTTGTGCAGGAAGCCTGTGCCCCCCTGATTGAGGAATACAACGTATACAGCTGGGACGAAAAGAAGCCCAACTGCCCGGAGGACCGCAACGACCACTGCGTAAACGCCGAGCAGTACGCCTGGCTGCCGTATAAGGAGCAGATTGGATGAGATGGATAGAAAGGGTGAAGACGATGATCCGCAGCTGGCTGGAAATTCAGCCTGCCTCCGGCAAAGGGCTTGTGATCCGCGAGCCGGTCAGCTTTGAAACCAACGTGCTGCGCAACCGCATCTGGTACCGCGGCGATGCCTGCGAGCTGGACCAGCTGTTCAAGCTGCTGGGGGATGACGAGGTGAGCCGGGCCAGGTTCTGGGCCGCTGCGCCGGAGGATGAAAGCATCCGCAAGGCCCACAGCGGCCTGCCGGGCATTATGGTAGATATTCTGGCCGGCATTGTGAAAGCCGACCTGAACGAGCTGGACTTTGACGGCCCCGCCGCCCAGGACGCTGCTGCCCGCTGGGCACAGCTGGCCGAAGAGAACGACCTGCCGGGCCTTGTCAGCCGCGCTGTGGCCGACACGCTGGTGACCGGGGACGGGGCGTTCAAGATCAGCCTGGACCCCAACGTCAGCACAGATCCGATTTTGGAGTTCCGTGGCGCGGACCAGGTGGAATACCGCACCAGCCACGGGCGCATCCAGGAGATTTGCTTCCTTTCCCCTGTGGGGGAACGCGGGCGGATCCTGCGGGAGGTATATGCCCCCGGCCGTGTGCAGTATGAGCTGCTGGACGGGGACAAGGTTTTGCCTGTCACCGCGGAACCGGACACTGCCAACCTGCGGGATGTGACCTTTGCCGGGGATTTTATGCTGGCTGTGCCGCTGCAGTTCTGGCCGTCCGCCCGTTGGCGCGGCCGCGGGCAGAGCATCTTTGACAGAAAGACTGATGCCTTTGACGCCCACGATGAGATCATCAGCCAATGGATGGACGCGGTGCGGGCGGGGCGGGTGCAGCGCTATATTCCGGAATCCCTGATTCCCCGCAACCCCGAAAACGGCGCGCTGCGGATGCCCAACGCCTTTGGCTGCCGCTTTGTGGCTGTGCACGAGAGCAGCAAGGAAAACGCCGACGACAAGATCCAGACCGAGCAGCCGGACATCCGGTATGATGCTTTCCTGGCCAGCTACACCGCCACGCTGGACATGTGCCTGCAGGGCATTATGAGCCCTGCCACCCTGGGCATTGATCTGGGCAAAATGTCAAGCGCTGATGCCCAGCGCGAGAAAAAGGACGTGACCGGCTACACCCGCAGCGCCATTACCGATGCGCTGGAAAAAGCGCTGCCCCGCCTGGCCGAAACTGCCCTGAAAGCCCAGGATATCCAAAACAGCCTGCTGCCCGGCGAATACCACGCCTCCTGCAGCTTTGGCGAGTACGGTGCCCCCAGCTTTGACAGCCGGGTCCAGACCGTTGCCGCCGCGGCCGGTGCAGGCGTGATGAGCGTGGAAGCCCAGGTGGACGAGCTGTGGGGTTCCAGCAAGGACGATGCCTGGAAAGCCGCCGAGGTGCAGCGCATCCGGCTGGAGCAGGGCATTACCGACGCTGCCGAGCCGGAGCTGGATGCCCCCTCCGGCCTGATGCCCGGCCCTGACGCATGACCGCCCGCGATATTGCCGCCCTGTTTGATGCCCTGGAGCTGGATCTGATAAAAAGCCTGCACCGCTGCCTGGCCCGCCACCAGCGGCAGGAGCAGACCGAGGGCGGCCAAAACGGCACACCACGGCACTGGCAAGCCTGGCAGGCCGCCAAGCTGCGGGATCTCCGGCGGTTCCGCCGGGAAAACACCGCCATCCTGGGTGAATACCGGGACCGCATTGATGCCGATACCCGCACCCTGTTGGAAGAGGAAGCCGCCCAGGGCGGTGCGGATAGATTTTTCCGGATGAGTGACGAGCGGATGACCGCCCTGCTGAACGAGATGCAGCAGGCCAATGAGCAAAGCGAACGCGCCGCCCTTCGCTACATGAATGATGTGTACCGCAAAACCATCCTGCGCACCGCCGCTGCCATGCAGGCAGGCGGGCAGACCCTGCAGCAGGCCACCGACGCGGCGACCCGTGATTTTCTGGATCAGGGCATTGCCTGCATCCGCTACCGCAACGGCCGCCGGGTGAACATTTCCACCTATGCCGAAATGGCCTTGCGCACCGCCGGGACCCGCGCCATGCTGATGGGGGAAGCCGCCCAGCGGGAGCGCCTTGGCCTGGACACGGTGCTGGTCAGCCAGTACGGCGCCTGCTCCCCAACCTGCCTGCCCTGGCAGGGCCTTGTTTACATTGATGATGTGTTCCAGCCCTACCACGGCCCCCGCACGCCGGGCGGGACATACGGCATCAGCCGCAACGGCAGGCAGTATCCGCTGCTGTCCGTTGCCATGCAGGGCGGGCTGTTCCACCCCAACTGCCGCCACACCCTGAGCACCTGGGTGGAGGGTGTCAGCACCCGCCCACGCCCGATGGACAAAGCCAAAGTGGAAGCCGCCGCCCAGCTGGAAGCCAAACAGCGCGCTTTGGAGCGCAGCGTGCGCAAAGCCAAGCGCCAGGCGGCGGGCCTGTGTGACCCCGCCGCTGCAAAAGCCGCCCGCGCCCGTGTGCGCGCCGCCCAAAAGGAGCTGCGGGATTTTGTGGCCGACCATGGGGATGTGCTGCGCCGGAATGTGTGGCGGGAGAGGGACGCGGCAGCGCTGGAACGCTATACAAGCCCTGCCGCAAGTGGTATACTGGACACATCAAACAGGATTGGTGTGAACCCGGACGTGAATTTTGTATGTAAGCTGGACAAAGAACTGTATAAGGTCGTAACGGAAGATATCCGAACCGATGAGGTTATCATCACTGATGAGCGCATTCAACACATCCAGGAGCGCCACCCGGATGATTACGAACGGTTCAGTACATACCTGGCCGAAATTATCCAAAGTCCCGATTACATCATCCGGGACCCCCGCCCGCAAACCGGTATGCTTTTGAAAGAAATTACCGTTGGTGAAACCGGCGAACATTTCCGCATTGCACTTCGGCTTGCAGCATCGCAGGATCCTGTACACTATAAAAACTCCATTATCACCTTTTTGAAGATCCGCCAAAAAGAATGGGAACGCCTCATCCACAACAAAGAAATTCTTTACAAGGCAAAGTAAAAATGCTACAATAAGCATAGGATAAGAAAGGCATTTGAGGTGGTAGATTTCGTACCGACCACACGCCGCTGGTAATGACAAGGGCTTTGCCCTGAGAGATGCAGGAGGATGGTACGCCTGCCAAATGCCAATCGATGGGGAACGGTTTTGATGCCGTTCCCCGTTCCTATTTTTTACAGTTTTAACAACCACGATGCAATTCTGCACCGTGGTATTTTTATGCCTGCTTTTGACCGCATGAGGTCAAGGCGGGCAATTTTTATGCCCAAAATCAGAAAAATCAAGAAAGGAGAACCCAATGAGCGCAAAGAAAAAGCCTGAACCCGCGGCCCCCGCTGCCCAGGAACCGCAGCAGGAAGAAAAGGGCGCGGATCCCACCGCGGACAGCCAGCCGGATGCAAAGCCCGCTGAACCCGCGGACGCTGCCAACCAGCCCACGGACACCGAACCACCCGCCGGGCCGGATGCAGAACCCGACCCGCAGCAGGACCCGGAGCCCCCGGCGCAGGAGGAAGCTTCCCCCACCCCGCAGGCGGAGGGCACTGCTGCCCCGGATACCGAGCTTGCCCAGGTAAAAGCGGCCCTGCTGGCTGCCAACTGCGAAATTGCCGCCTACAAAGCCGGTGTGGACAGCGCCATGGTGGCGGATGCCATCACGCTGGCCCGCGCCGAAGCCGGGCCGGGCGCTGACGAAGCTGCCATTGCCGCTGCCATGCAGCGCGTGCTGGAACGCCACCCGGAATGGAAAGCCCCCGCCGCTGCCAAAAAGACCACCGGCGGCTTTCGGCTTGGGGCTGACCCTGACGCAGCTGCCAAGCCCACCGCACCCCAGAAAGACCCGGCCGGCGCCAAGCGCTGGAACCGGTTCAAATAACCACCCTGAAAGGAGCCTGACACCATGGCAAACACCCTGAACTATGCGCAGGTCTGGAGCCCTGAACTGCTTGAGATCATGACGCAGGAAACCCTTTGCACCCCCTTTATCACCACCAACGTCAAGTGGCTGGACGCCAAAACCTTCCACTTTACCAGCATGAGCACCAGCGGCTTTAAGAACCACAGCCGCAGCGGCGGCTGGAACCGCGGCACCTATACCCAGACCGACCACCCGTTCACCGTAACCCACGACCGCGATATTGAGTTTTTGGTGGACAAGGCCGATGTGGACGGAACCAACGCGACCGCCTCCATCCAGAACATTGCCAAAACCTTTACCAAAACCCAGAGCGCACCCGAAAAGGACGCCCTGTTCTTTGCCAAGGTGGCCGCAACCGCAAAAGCCCAGACCGGCTACCACACCGAAACGGACCCCGCCACCATCACCAAGGCCAATGTTTACCCCTACCTGAAAACCTGCCTGTCTGCCGGCAAGCTGCGCCGCTACAAGGCCAAGGGTGCCCTGATTGCCTATGTGACCAGCGCCATTATGGACGCGCTGGAGCAGGCCCCGGATTTTACCCGCACCATTGCAGTGACCCAGATTGCTGACGGCGGCACCGGCATTGAGACCCGCGTGACCGAGATCGACGGCGTGCCCGTGATGGAAGTGATCGACGATGAAGTGTTCTATGATGCTTTCAAGTTTGACGGCGAGAACGGCGGCTTTGAACCCGCTGCCGGTGCCCACAAGATCAACTGCCTGATTGCCACCCCGCTGACCACCAAACTGGTGCCCAAGATCAGCTCCATCTACTACTTCAACCCCGGCTCCCACACCGAGGGGGACGGCTACCTGTACCAGGAGCGTGAACTGAGCGATGTGTTCACCTTCCCGAACGGCAAGGACGGCAAGGTGGACAGCGTGTTTGTGGACACGGCTGCCAGCTGATGGGCGCTTACGTTGACGAAGTCGATTACATGGCCCTGACGGACGGCAGCCAGCCCTATGACGGCCAGCGGATCTTGCAGGCCGAGGACGAGGTGAACGACCTCTGCTTTGGCCGCATTGCTGCCATCGGCTTTGAACACCTGACCGAGTTCCAGCGCCGCCGCGTCCAGAAAGCCGTCTGCCTGCACGCGGTTTTCCTTGCCCAGTATGCAGACATGCTGCAAAGCCCGCTGGCCAGCTATGGCATCAACGGGGTCAGCATGAGCTTTGACAGCGGCAAAACCGTAACCCAGGGCGGCGTTACCACAAGCCATGCCGTGCTGGCGCAGCTGAGGCAGTCGGGCCTTGCGGTCCGGCTGATCCCATGAGGTGGCCCCGGCTTGTGCCCCCCGCCGTGTGCTGCACCCCCTGTACTGTGGTGCTGACCGGCGCGGAGGGCGAGAACGGCGCGCCCCAGGTGCTGGCCGAGCTTTCCCTTGCCTGCAACTGGCAGGACAAGCCCCGGCAGGAGCTGGACGCCGAACGGCGGCTGATTACCCTGTCCGGCACAGCGCTGTTTGACGGTGACATTGCGCCGGATCTTGAGATTCTGGCCGGAACCCTGACCCTGTACGGCCGCAGCTGGGTGATCTACCGCGGCACCAAGTGCCGCAACCCGGACGGCAGTGTGAACTTTACCCGCCTGGAGGTGCGCTGATGGAAATTGAAGTCAAGGCAATACCGCATAATTCTAAGTGCCGATACGGCGAGCGAGGTACGGCAGATG
>OLQK01000694.1_pt1 | contig 31301 bp, 20 predicted proteins | sample 1672501 | NCBI WGS metagenome assembly OLQK01 (sample SAMEA3136693, study PRJEB25190) | human gut metagenome | biome: human gut; feature: human-associated habitat; material: faeces | place: Austria | collected 2013
GTCTCTTGAAAACAGAGAAGACCTGATCAAAGGAAACTATTGCCTGGATCTTTCGGATGAAAGCTACATGACAGATGGAACCATTCCGGATTCAGTAAAAACCACATATGGAAAAGATGGAAAAGCATATGCATTGGCAGTTGACTGCTGGGTAGGTGGAATTCTTGTTAATGAAGATCTTTTTTCACAGGCTGGAATTGAAAGTGAACCAACTACATGGGATGAGCTCCTGGAAGATTGCCAGAAACTTCAGGATGCAGGCATTACCCCAATCATGGACAACTGTCAGGACGCAGCTGTAAACTTTACGGCTCCGTTATATGGATCTGAAGTTGTTTCCAAGAATCCAACTGTTGTACAGGACATCTATGATGGTAAAACAACCTTCAAAGATACCTGGACAGAGCCGATCACAATGTGGAAAGAACTTGTTGATAAAGGATATTTAAGCTCTGATCTTCTTGGATCTACAAGTGATGAAATTGTAACAGCATTTGCAACCGGTCAGGTTGGTATGATCCTTAGCGGTTCCTGGAATCTTGATACCATCAATTCCATTAACCCAGATATGAATTACAAATGTATTCCAGTTCCTGGAACATCTGAAGACTACTACTGTGGTGCAATCAATGTAGGTCTTTGCATTAACTCTGCAAGCGAAAATACAGAGCTGGCAAAAGCATTCCTTGATTTTGCAGTATCTCCTGAAGGACTTGAGAAACAGTATGAAGGTTACGGCGGATTCACAATCGCAGAAGGATATACACCAGACCTTCCATCACAGATCACAGATGCTGTAGAAAGTGTTAAAGAAGGAAAATATTATATCCCAATGGCAGACTGGCTTTCCTATACAGAATCCTTAAGACTGACATATGTACAGAGCTTACAGGATTGCATGGCCGGAACAATCACTCCGGAAGAGGCAGCATCCAGACTGGATGACAAACTGGCAGAGGTTTCTGCTGAATAAGTGAATTGAAAATGCCCCACGGTTCGCTGCCTGGCAAAGCTGTTAGCAGGCAGCCACCGTGGGGCTTTTAATTGGAGGAGAAACATGAAAAATAAAAAGTTGAAAAAAGCATTTCAGTATGAAATCTTTCTTTTGCCAGCATTTATAGCCTTTACCTTGTTTACAATTATTCCGCTGGTAAAAACCATCATGTACAGTGTAACAGACTTTGATGGAATCAGTCATGATTATAATTTTGTGGGACTGAAAAACTTTATTGGTGTCTTTAAGGATCAGATGATGAGACATTCTCTGTTTAATACTATTTTTTATACTTTCTGTACCATGATCCTGATTAACCTTCTTGCCATTCCACTGGCAGTATTTCTTGACAGAAACACAAAGCTGAAATCTGTAGAACGTGCTGTTTTCTTCTTCCCGTCCATTGTCAGCGGTCTGCTGCTTGGATATATCTGGGGCTACATTCTTTCCCCTATGAAAACAGGTGCACTTAACTCATTACTTGCATTATTTGGCGCAGGTCCCATTGGCTTTACAGCAACAGAATGGGGCGCAAAAATCAGTATTATTTTAGTCGCAGTATGGACAAGTACCGGATGGTACGCAACCATTTACCTTGCCTATCTTCAGGCAATTCCAAACGAATATTATGAAGCTGCAGCAATTGATGGTGCAAGCCGCTGGCAGCAGTTCACAAAAATTACATTCCCACTACTTGCACCTGGACTTACCGTAAATACCCTTCTGCTTCTTACAAACGGACTGAAGGTTTATGATCTTCCATATGCACTGACAAAGGGAGGTCCTGGATATTCTAACTATACTGTTACACAGGTAATTATCCAGCGAGGACTGTCCGAAAAACAGTACGGTGCTTCCACAGCACTGGCAACGATTTTCATTATTATTGTTGCTTTGATCGCTGGTGTTCAGTATATGGCAATGAGTAAGAGGGAGGCTGATGTGTCATGAAAAAGAAGAAAAAAATTCGTGAGAAAAAATTTTATCTGTCAGATCTTATTTTACTGCCGATCTGTATTATATTCCTGTATCCCTTTTATTACATGGTGATTAATACCTTTAAAACAATGTCAGAAATGTCTTTCAGCCCAACAGCATTTCCAACTCATCTGTTTCTGGATAACTATAAAGACATTCTGACAAATATGCAGATTTACCGTGCATTTGGTATTACAGCAGTGATCACAGTATGCTCTGTACTTGCCATTGTAGTGATCGGAGAAATGGCCGCTTATCCTCTTGCTTTTCGTGCAAGTAAGCTGGATAAAGCCTTTACCATTTATCTGATGATCGGTTTTCTGGTTCCATTCCAGGCAATCCTTCTGTCACTGTTTGAGGTCATGCAGGCACTGCATCTGATCGACTCTGTTGTGGGAATGATCATATTCTACTGCAATGGTTCGGCGCTTACGGTTTTCCTTGCTGTGGGATATATGAAGAGCATTCCAAGAGAGCTTCAGGAGGCTGCGATTGTAGACGGATGCAGCATTCCTATGGTATTTTTCAGAATTGTATTTCCGCTTATGAAACCAATCACATCCACATCTGTAATCTTCAATACCATGTGGATCTGGAATGACTTTATTGCACCGAATATTTTCCTCAGCACCCGTTCAAAGGGTACTATCGTTCTGGAAATTTTCAGGGCAAAAGGACAGTTCAGTGTAGACTGGCCAAGGTTTATGACCTTATCTGTAGTTGCTATTTTTCCGGTAGTTGTGTTCTATCTGCTGATGCAGAAAAACATTATCAAGGGCCTGACAGCAGGTGCGGTAAAGGGGTAAATTATAATAAATTTTAAAACCCTTTTAGGTCTTTTTGAAAAGAGATTAGTTCCGAAAAAATAAAATTTATGATACACTAAAAGCGGTGATGAAAGATGTTTAAGAAAAGAAAAAAAGATGCTTCTTTAATGGGAGCAGTACAAAATTATTATCTGATCTGTAACACATTACTGCTTTTGGTGTTCGGAATCTGTATGCTGGGAATTTCCACCAGAGTATTGATCAACAAGGTAGAAGACAGCAGTGAAATGATCACAGAACAGGCGGTTTACACTCTGGATAAGACTTTTAATGACATTGCATCCCAGATGGTCAGTTTTTCCAGCTACCGTGATCTCTGGAACAAATTTAGTAAGTCTAACATGTCCATTCAGGAAAAACTGGATGTAAACAGAGAGCTGAATAATATCCTGAAAAAAACAGATCTTTTTAATTCTGTGGTCCAGGATATTTTTGTGATTTCAGATAATGGTTATTATTTTACAACGGTAGGTCAGGATGGTCTGGCTGCAAATTATGATTACTGGTCCAAGGACTGGTATCAGGAGGCGAAGAATACAACCGGCAATGTGTATGTACATATTCTGGGACTTCATGATCAGGATTTTTACAGTACAAAGAGGGCAATCACAGCAAAAAATAAAACTTTTTCCATTTCCTTTGCATTGCAAAACTCTAAAGGAAAAGTGTCCGGAGCATTGATTTATAACTTCGATCTTTCCCAGCTGGCAGAGTTTTTGGGGGCGAGCAGTTATGAAGAAAATGGAAAAGTTGCCATTTTAAATGAGGACGGAGTTATCATGAGCAGAAGCGATAATTCTGAAATCGGCAGTGTGCTCCAGGTGTCTGATGAGGACCGGGAAATCATGAAAAATGAAAAAACAGGAAGTTTCTGGACAAATGTGGGTGGGAAAAGACATTTTGTCAGCTTTCAGACTACTTCTATGGGATTGAAGCTGGTGTCGTACATTCCACAGTCTGAAATTTTCCGCCATACACGTTCCATGATCTGGCTTCTTGTTCTGATTATTTTGTGCAGTCTTGTGCTGAATCTTCTGATCACATTTAAGGTCAGCGGCTCCATTAAAAAGCCGATACAGAAGCTGATGGATAACATTCAGAATGTGGATTCCCAGAAGCTGGTTCTGGAAACAGAGGAGTATCATTATGAGGAACTGAACCAGATTGCAGACCGGTTTAATGGACTTTTAAAAAGGCTGAATTCTCTTATTGATAAGGATTATAAATCCCAGATTTTGATTAATAAATTCAGACTTTATTCCCTTCAGTCACAGATAAATCCCCATTTTCTTATGAACACTTTGCAGCAGCTACAGACAGAAATCGTATATGGAAATGTGGAAGAATCCAATGATATTATAGTGGATTTAAGTAAGATGCTGCGGTACAGCCTGTACCATTATGAGGAGATGGTACCGATCAGTATGGAGCTTCAGTATATTCAGAGTTACCTTGAATTATTTACCAGAAAATATGAAGGGGAACTTCAGGCTGTATATGAGATAACAGATGAAATTGAAGGTTATTATATGCAGAAGATGTTGCTTCAGCCAATTGCGGAAAACTGTATTATGCACGCTTTTGGAGAAAATCCTCATGGGGCAGTAATAAAACTTTCTGTTAAGAAAAAAGAGGATTGTTTCTTATTCAGTATAGAAGATAATGGAACCGGAATGGACAAAGAGCAGCTGGACATTCTTATTGCAGATTTAAACATATCCGAAATTGATAACCGCAGAATTGGAATAAGAAATATTCACCAGAGAATCCGCTTAAAATATGGGGATGGGTATGGTGTTCATATTGAAAGTCAAAAAGGACAGGGAACGAAATTTGTAATAAAGATTCCATTGCTTAATCAGAGCGTGGCTGAAAAGGAATCTCTGTAAGATGTGCGTTATAATTACGCTCCAGAGCATGTAGAATATATGGAAGAGGTGAGAGTACTGCATGAAGCTTCTGATCACAGACGATCAAAACTCTGTACATATGTTTTTTGATCGTATGCTGCATTATGAAGAGCTTGGAATTACACAGGTGTTTCACGCTACAAACGGCGAAGAAGCTCTAAAAATCATAAAGGAAGAATGGCCGGAACTGATGCTTCTGGACATCCGCATGCCAGTAATGGATGGCCTTAGTCTGTTGGAAGTAATCCAGGATTTACCTTTCGAGCACCGGGTCATGATCTTAAGTGCATTTGATGAATTTGAATATGCAAAAAAGTGCATGCGGTTTGGAGTAAGAGACTATCTTTTAAAACCAATTGATATCCGGGAAGTAAAAAAATCACTGGAACAAAGTATGAAAGAAATCTCTGAATTGCAAAAGAAAAGTATTTACCGGACATTTCAAAGATATATGGATGGAACTGCTGACGGCACTGAATATGTGCCGGAAGAGCTGGAAAAACAAGGCTATGGAATCGTGTGTTTTGAAAGTGGAAATGTGCCGGAATTCAGGATGAAACCTGTAGATGAATGTGAGCGGGTAAAGGGCGCAGAGGAGAATCTACAAGGAAAAACAGAAGGATTTTGGCAAAGTAATTCAGAAAGACAATATGATGCAGTAAAAACTTTCTGTGAAGTAGAAGTGGAGGACCTGGAAATCCGAATTTACGAGGCCAGAAATCAGCAGGAATGGGAACGTTTTTATGCAGTGCAGAAAGACAAAAATCCGGATATGCGTATTGGATTTGGACTTTTTCATTTGGGAAAAGAACAGTTCCGGCAGGCATTTACAGAGAGCCTGGAGGCTTTGCGCCAGAGCTTTTATAGACCGGGAACCTATTATTATGAAAGAGGCAGCCTCACTCTTTATCAGGGAACAGAAGCCCAAAAGCTGTCAGAACAGCTGAAAAAAAGCTTTGAAACCGGAAATATACAGGAAATGAAACAGGCAGTAGAGAAGCTGTTTTTCATTTTCAAAAGAGGAAATGTACATCCGGATTATGTTCAGGATTTCTGTTACGGCTTTCTGATCCAGATAAATTCTGATTTTGTGGAAACTCTGAAAAAGCTGCGAAGCAGTGCTGTGATGGAAGCCTTCCGTTCTGTTGATGCAGCCGGAGTGAAAAACATGTTTTTGCGATTGATGTTAAGTATGCGTCTGGATCTGTCTCCAAAGGATGTACAGATGGATGAGGATGTGGTCCGGAAAATCCGCCACTACATTGACACCAATTACGAAAAAGATATTTCCCTGACAACGTTGTCCAAACATTTCTTTATCAGTAAATATCAGATCAGCCGTCTTTTTAAAAAGCAGTTTGAGATCAATTACAGCGACTACATTCTGAAAGTGAGAATGGAAGCGGCAGAAATGATGCTGATGAATTCAAAAGAAAAAATAGACGATATAGCAAGGCGCTCCGGGTTTGAGGAAACCAGTTATTTCAGCAGGGTGTTCAGTAAATATTTTGGTATGTCACCTGGAGAATATAGAAAGAAAAAAGGAGAGGGATATGGCGAGAAAACTGTATTGTGAGGGTTTGGTAAATCCGGTTGGGATTGACAAGTTACAGCCGGAATTATCCTGGAAAATGGATGGGGAACTGGAAGCACAGAAGAGCTTTCAGGTACAGATTTTCAAGGGAAACAAGTTGATTTCTGACAGTGGAACTGTAGCTGGAATGGAAAGAAAATATATTCTGCCACAGCCGCTTGAAGAAAATTCAGAGTACCAGTGGAGCCTGAAATGGACATTGGAAAATGGCAAGACAGGAGAAGAAAAGGCTGTTTTTTCCACTGGAATCAGTGATCCGGATCACTTTAAAGCCCAGTATATTACCGGTGGAACATTGTTTCGGAAAAGCTTCTCATTAGAGGAAGAATTGCCGGAAAAAGCGGTTCTTTATTTCACTGGTCTGGGATATGCAGAAAGTTATGTAAACGGAGAAAAGGTTACCGACAGAGTACTTTTCCCATCTTACACAGTGTATGAAAAAACAGTAGAATATACGGCGGCAGATGTTACAGAACAGCTGAAAAAAGGTGAAAATGTTCTCGGATTATGGGTAGGAGGACACTGGCCTTTGGATGAAAAACTGCGTGCAAAAGATGTTTACAGTGAGGCTTTTTATCGTGGTCGTTGTGTGGGTTTTGCAGAGCTTCATCTCACCTTTAAAGAAGGCAAAAAAGTAATTCTGGGAACGGATGATACCTGGCAGACAAGCATGTCTCCAATTGAAATATCCAGTGTATTTGACGGCGAACAGTATGATGCCAGAAGGGAACAGACTGGCTGGAGCCTTCCAGGTTTTGATACAAATGGATGGAAAAACGCATATCTTGCAAAGGAGCCATTGGGAAAATTAGTTTATTCCTATACTCCTGCAATCCGTGTGGTAGAAGAGAGAAAACCAGTGAAAATCTGGAAACAGAAAGACAGCTGGATCGTAGATTTCGGGCAGAACTTTACAGGCTGGGTACGTCTTTCTATGGATGAAAAAGAGGGTACAGTTATTAAATTCCGTCATGGTGAAGTTCTTTATCCAGATGGTTCGTTAAATGTAGAAAACCTGCGTTTTGCAAAGGCTACTGACCTTTATACATGCAAAGGCAAAGAAGAATGCTATGAGCCAAGATTTACCTATCATGGTTTCCGCTATGCAGAGATCACAGGTATCACAGGAGAACTAAAAGCGGAGCAGATTATTGGCAAAGTTGTACATACCGATAATCAGGAAATTTCTGAATTTTCCTGTTCGGATGAGGCCTTTAACAGGATTTTTAAAGCAATGGTATGGACTATGAGAAGCAATATGCACTCCATTCCAACAGACTGCTGTCAAAGGGATGAGAGACAGGGCTGGATGGCAGATGCAGGTATGGCTTCGGAATTTGGTATGCTGCATTTTGATCTGACAAATTTTTATCGGAAATGGTTTCATGATATCCGGGATACCCAGGAAAAAGATGGTTCCATGCCTCTGGCCGGAGCACCGGGATGGCCAAGAGATACCTTTATCTGGAAGGTTGGATATCATATGACACTGCGAAATGCTTACCTGTATACAGGTGATAAGGAGCTGGTAAAAGAGAATTATCCTACCCTTCAGAAGTACGAGGAATACCTTCATTCCACACTGGTAAACGGGCTTCTGTCTTATGATTTTTATAATGACTGGCTGGCACTGGAATTTGCAAATAATCTGATGATTGCCAACTCATTTCTGGCCGATTTTTATGAGGCACTTGTGCTGTTTGCAGATGTTATGGAGGATGCACAGGGAAAAGAATTATATGAGAACAGACTGGCAGATCTGAAAGCTGCCATCAACCGTGAATACTACGGAAAATGCATGGATAACCCTCTTGGAACAGGCTACTATGGAACCTGTGATACTCTGGCTGTTGCGCCAAGTGCCATGGCTCTTGCGTTTGACATTGTACCGGAAAAATTCAGGGAAAAGGTAATTCGGGAAATGCTTTTCCAGGTGGTGGAGTCAAGAGGTTCCATACAATATCCTACTGGAATTCTTACTTCCGGAATCCTGAATCAATGTCTGTCCGACCTTGGAAGAGATGATATTATTTATGAATTTTTCTGCAGGGATGACTATCCATCTTTGAAATTTATGCTTTCTAAAGGCGCAACAACTATCTGGGAAAGATGGCAGTATCTGGTTCACAATGAGATGAACTCACACAATCATCCGGCACTTTGTTCACTTGGTCCGTGGTTCTTTAAAGCAATCTGCGGTCTGCGAAAAGTGGAGCCAAAAAAGGATGGCGGGGTACATCTTGAGATCATGCCATATGTTCCGGAGGACATGAATCATGCAGAGATGAGTTATCACACTGCATGGGGAAAAATTTCTCTGAGCTGGGAAAAAATAAAAGAAAAGATAATCTTCCGCGCAGAAATTCCCGGAGCAGCTACAGCCGATTTTGTTTATGGAGAACAGAAGGCACAGTGGAATGGCGGTATTTATGAGGTAGAACTTTAAAATTTAAGGAGATAAAAAATGGGAAATCCAATTATTCAGGGGTATTATGCGGATCCGGATATCCGTTATTTTGAGGGTCGTTACTATATTTATCCAACTACAGATGGAGGAAAATGGCATGGAACTTCTTTTAAATGTTTCTCCTCAGAAAATTTAAAGGACTGGACAGACCATGGAGAGATTTTTAATATAACCTGGAATTCAAAATGGGCGAAGGATTTTGCCTGGGCACCAACTGTAGGATGCAAAAACGGAAAATATTATTTGTATTATTGTGCCGAAAAAAATATAGGCGTTGCAGTTTCCGATCACCCGTATGGACCATTTGAAAACCTTTCTGTAGAGGAACCGTTTTTATCCATGGAAAAGCTGGAAAACGGAGTGACTCTTGATCAGGTTATTGATCCGTATATTATGGTGGATCATGATGGCAGAAATTATCTCTATTTTGGAAATTCCAAGACACCGGCTGTTCTGGAGCTGGAGGATGATATGCATACCATCGTTCCAGGCAGTATGAAAAACATTGTTTATGAAGGGGAAGCAGACTGCCGGGAAGCATTTATGGCAGTTTACGAGCAGGGAAGATATCATTTTACCTGGTCCTGTGACGATACAAGAAGCGAAGATTATCATGTAAATTATGGTATTTCGGATTCTCCTACAGGACCGGTAAAGGTACTGGGAACCATTCTTCATAAGAACGTGGAAAAAAATATTCTGGGAACTGGACACCACGGTATGTTAAAGGATCCGGTAACAGGAAAATATCTGATGGCATACCATCGTTTTTCCCATTCCCTTCCAGATGGCGTGACCGGATGGGACAGAGGAATGTACAGGGAAATCTGTCTGGACTGGGTGGAAATGTCAGAGGATGGGCTGTTTAAAGAGGTTCAAGTAAGTTTGTGATAAGGGTAAAAAATATAGCGTGTTTCAAACACGTTTTAAAGTAAAATTTAAAAAGTATAAAAAATGCCAGAAATTCCAAATAAAATCAGTTTATGATTTTCATGGAATTTCTGGCGTTTTATTTTGGAACAGGATGTTACTGCCAGGAAATCACTATATTCATTTGGTAGTTACAGTTTTTGCAGAACTCCAGTTTCCGTAAAGATAAATTCCTCTTGTTTTCTTATAGGCACGGATACGTACATAATATTTTTTCTTTGCCTTTAAACCGGTCAGTTTGCCGGAGGTTTTGGTTTTGCCACTTACCCGGACTGTCTTTCTACCGGAAGTGAAGTTTTTATTGGTAGAGCACTGGATTTGATAGCCGGTGACAGTGGTGTTCTTTTTCCATTTTACTGAAATGGCTTTCTTCGTTCCGGTCAGTCTGGTGATGGTTGGTTTTGCCGGATTGATCTGGAAATCCAAAGTCAGATAAACTGGTTTATAAGCACCTTTTCCCTCTACGGTGGCTGTGGCAATTCCCGGGTTTTTATTATTTTTGTAAGTTACGCTGTAGCAGGAAGAGCTGAGCTTTTTCCCTTTTTCAACCACGGAAACAGATGGTTTGTGGGCTTTTCCATTATAGGTATATATGGATTTTTTCAGGCTGATGGTTACATTGATCTGTTTACCATTGGCAGGAATTACGGTCAGATCCACGCTTCCACCTGGATCCTGGGAATGGGAAGGAGTAGGAGTTGGCGTTGTTACTGTGTTTGTTGGTTTTTCTGTAATATAAAAGTCTAAAACGTGGCTGCCTTTATAATTCCCAATTCCTGTGATGGTTGCGGTGGCGTAACCAGGTTTGGTATTGTTTTTGTAGGTAACTTTGAAATCAACCCTTTCTTTTTTTCCAGGGATGCTTATTTTTGGCTTGAGGGCTTTGCCTGTAGCTGACAAAGTAATCCAGGTGGAACCGGAGCTTTTGAATACAGCACCATAGAAGTTTTCGGTACTGCGTTGGATAGTGAAGGTTTTATCTACAGAACCGGTAAAAAATCCTTTACCTTTAATGTGGATTGTGGCTTTTCCTGCATTAATATTGTTTTTATAACTGATTTCGTAATCTTCTTCAGATAAAGAAGGGGCCTTACTGCTTAATTCTACTGTTGGGGTACATGCAGATCCACTGTAAACATATGTATTCGTACACTTTTTAAACCAGTTGCTTTGAAGGCTGACATTTTTATCAGAATCAAAAGTCAAAAAGCTTATCTTATTAGAAGCTGCATAGGTTTGCACGGAAGTTCCTTCGTATCCGGCAATAATTGCAGAAGAATCAAATACGGATTTTCCGAAAGTTACATTTTTGCACAGTAATTTAATTCTTCTCGTAGATCCCATGCCAAATGCGTAATCACCAATAGTTTTTACTGATGCTGGAACTGTAAGGACTGCTATGTTTCCAGAAGTGGCAAAAGCATAGTTCCCGATATTTATAAGCTTGTTGCCTAAATTTACAGATTCAAGCTTGCTACAGTCTCCAAAAGCGCCTTCTCCAAGGTCGGTTACTGTATCAGGCATATTTACGGAAGTAAGATTCTTACTGTAATAAAAAGCATAATCGTCTATTTTTATTGTGCCGTCTGGAATCTGGAATTCACCGCTTCGGCCTGATGGAAAAAACATAAGTGTTGTACCTGCTTTGTCGTATAAAACACCGTTTTTACTGATGAAATAAGGGTTTTGAGGATCAACATTAATCTGGGTTATGGATGGAGCTGAAACATCAGTTACAAAAGCAGCAAGTCCGATGGAGGAAACATTTTTAGGAACAGTAATTGTGGTTAATTTGTCACATGTATAAAAAGCATTTTTCTCTATAGTAGTCAGAGTATCCGGAAGAGTTACGGATGTTGGAGTAACTGTAGCTGACTGAAATGTAGTATTTCCAAGGACTGTAACTGTTCTTCCGTTGATGGTTCCCGGAATGGTAACATTGGTGTCAAGCCCTTCATACTGGGTGAGCCGCAAGGTTCCATCATCAAGAATTTCGTAAGAAAATTCATCACTCATCTGGTAAATAACATAGGGTCTGGGCGCATTTCCATCATATCCACATTCTACAATGTAACGTTTTCCATCAATGATAACAAGGCTGTTTCGGTGGCCGCTTCCGGCACCTGGATCATTGGAGGCAATACGTGTATAAGCGGTAAAACCAAGTTTCCGGCACATATAATTGACTGCACTTGTAGTTGCCCAGCAGTCACCGGCACCAAAAATCATCAGGCTTACATAACCGGAGTAGTTTGCACTGTAGCTGGTATTGGTTGCAATCCATTTTGCAATGGTATCTACCTTTTCATAGCTGGACATGGATGAGGTAATATTATTTTTCAAAAAATCATCCATTTTTTTCTCCGCATAATAGGTCGCATAGCTTTCAAGCTGAAAACTGATATTATAGGAGGTGGTTCCTCTGGTTACACAGATAATGGTTTCTGTAAATTCATATTCTTTACCCTCGGAAGTACCTGTGGAGGTAATGTAGGTGTAATTATGTAATCTGGGTGTGACCAGACCTTTGGAACTTACGTCTACGCTGTCACCGGAAATGATTTTATAGGTGGTTGTGCCTTTTCCAGAGGGAGTTGGAATCTGGTAAGAGGTAGGAAAATCGGAGGGAATGGAAATTTCAGTGACACCTGGGTTCAGTGCATAAAGGGTGACTTTCTGTTTGACAGCGCTGCTGGCACCAAAGGCTTCGGTGTCGTCTGTCTCATCCCCGGCCGTGAAGTCGAATTCGGCAGTATCAAAATCGGCAGAATCAAAATCGGCAGAATCAAAATCGGTAGTATCAAAATCAGAGAAACCTGATATCATGGTGTCTGTTTCCTGAGTATCTGATTCCATAGAGATTGCTTCTGGACTATCAGGTTCCGTAGAGACTGTTTCAGGACTATCGGGTTCCGTAGAGACTGCTTCAGGACTATCGGGTTCCGTAGAGACTGCTTCTGGAATATTTGGTTCCATAGTAAAACCATCCAAACTATCAAATTCAGGAAATTCCTCATTATTTTCTGCAGAAATATTGTCAGCCATATCTTCAGCTACAACCGGATAGCCTGGTGTCAATGCCATGCAAAGTGCAAGGCTGAGGGCTAGAAATTTCTTTTTCATAATTTTTATTCTCCTGTAAAATAAATTATCCTATAAAGGAACAAAAGCAGTAGCGAGCCGCAATTGTTCCTTTGAAATTTGCAAAAAACTATTTGGTTTTAATTGTTTTTACCGGGCTCCAGCTTCCGTAGATATATGTATTGGCAGATTTTTTATATGCGCGGATACGCACATAGTAATTCCGTTTTGTCTTTAAGCCGGTAATCTTTGCAGCACTTTTGGTTTTGCCGTTTACCTTGATGGTTTTTCGTCCGGAAGTAAATCGTCTGTTGGAAGCACACTGAATCTGATAACCGGAAGTCTGGCTGTTCTTTTTCCATCTGACGGAAATAGATTTTCTTAAACCGGTCAGTCTGGAAATAGAAATCTTTGGTGGTTTAATCTGGAATTTCAGTGTCAGCTTCAATGATTTATAATTGCCTTTTCCTTTTACAGATACAGTTGCAATTCCGGCATTTTTGTTATTCTTGTAAGTAACGGTGTAATTAGAAGACCGGATGCGAGTTCCATTTTGGTATACGGAAACGGCTGGCTTGTGTGCTTTGCCATCATAGTTGTATACAGTTTTTTTCAAGTTGGCCGTAATGACAACCGGGGTATTGTCAGGATTGTTATCTGATGGAGCTGGTGTTATTACAAGTGTTGCACCTGGTGTAGGAGTAGGTGTCTGATTTGTTCCCTGACCTGGTTTAGGGGTGGGGGTAGGTGTTTTGTCAGCTCCTGTGCCTGGAGTTACAGTTGGTCCGGGCTTTGTCCCGGGAGTTGGAGTTACAGTTGCCACAGGAGTCACAGTCGGTGTAGGCGTAGGTGTGCTGGGGGCTTCTGTAATTCTGAAGTATAAAGTACGGGTTCCCCTGTAGTTGCCAATACCGGTGATAGTTACGGTAGCATATCCGGGCTCAATGTTATCCTGGTAGGAAACACTGAAATCCACGTTTACTGTTTTGTCTGGAATGGTAACTTCAGGTTCCAGAGCTTTTCCTGTAGCCTGCAGGGAAAGGGAGGTATTCTTGGTATCCTTGAAAACTGCATCATAAAAGCTGGTATAAGCTTGTTTTATGGTAAAGGTTTTGTCTGCAATGCCGCTGAATAATCCTTTTCCGGTAAGGTGGACAGTTGCTGTACCTGCGTTTGTATTATTTTCGCAGCTGATTTCGTAATCCACATTGTTATACAGCGGTGGGGTAGCAGAAGCCAGCTGTATTTTTGGAGTAAAAGCTTTGCCATTGTAAGTATAGGATGTTTCAATATCTTTAAACCAGCTGTCCTGAAGGATAAGATTTTGAGGATCATCTAAGGCTATAAAATATATGTCATTGGCTGTTGCATAAGACTGTATGGTTGATCCACTGTATCCGGCAGCGATTGCCTGACTGCCAAATACAGATTTTCCGAAAGATGCATTTTGACAAAGGAATTTGATCCTTTTGTTGTAACCTTGTGCAAATGCGTAATCACTGATGGTTTCCACAGATGCCGGAACCGTGATGTTAAAAAGTTTGTTGGTATCTGCAAATGCAAAGCTTCCGATTGTCTTTAAATCAGAATTTAATGTGAGCTGGTTTAAGGATGAGCAGGCTGCAATGGCAGCCTCTTCAAGTTCTGTTAAACCGGCAGGAAGAGTAAGGCTGGTAAGCTTTGTACTGTAATAAAAAGCATATTCTCCGATTTTAGTGACTCCGGCTGGAATCTGGAACTCACCTTCCCGTCCTGGCGGATAGACCACCAGAGTAGTTCCTGCTTTGTCGTATACAACCCCATCTTTACTTGTGAAATATGGATTCGCTGGGTCAACATTAAGCTCAGTTATAGAAGAACTTTCGGTATCTGTTACAAAAACTGCATGTCCTATAGATGAAACATTTTTTGGAATTGTAACTGAGGTAATATCATTACATTTATAAAATACATTTTTCTCCAAAGTTGTCAATGTGTCCGGGAGTGTTAGGGAAGTCGGGCGTACAATGGCTGACTGGAAAATGGTATTCCCAAGCACTGTTACGGTTCTTCCGTCAATGGTTTCCGGAATCGTTACATCAGGATCCATTCCTTCATATTGTGTAAGGCGAAGGGTTCCATCAGAAAGGACCTGGTAGGAGAAAAGATTGCTCATTTTATAAAAGCTGTAAGCTCTTGGAGCATCCCCTACATATCCGCAGTCTACAACGTAACGTTCTCCATCAATAAGAACCAGAGTGTTCCGGTGTCCTCTTCCAGCTCCGGCATCATTGGCTGCGTAACGGGTATAGGCAGTAAGACCAAGTTTTCGGCACATATAATTTACTGCGTTAGTATTGGCCCAGCAGTCGCCTGCGCCGTGAACCATAAGACCTGTGTAGCTGGAATAGCTTACGCTGTAACTGAAATTCTTGGCAACCCAGGATGCAATGGTTTTGACTTTATCATAATCAGACATGGAATCTGTGATATTGTTTTTCAGGAAATTGTCCATTTTTTCTTCCGCATAATATACAGCATAATCCTTAAGCTGGAAGCGGATGGAATATGTGGTGGTACTGGTTGTTACAGAGATAATGGTTTCGGTGAAGAAATATTGTTCTTTTTTTTCAGAAGAACCCCAAATAGTCACGGGATTCAATTTGGGAGTAACAAGACCATTAGAGTCTACTTTTACACTGCTTCCAGAGAGAACTTCATAAACTGCAGTGCTGCCATCAGCAGGTGCCGGAATCTGATAACTTGTCAGGAAACTGGACGGAATGGAGATTTCTGTTGTTTCCGGATCCAGGGCGTAAAGGTCTATTTGCTGCTGTGTATTGTCTGTGGCATCGAAGATATCGGTGCCGTTGGTCTGGCCCTCCTGTTCGTCAATAATGTTCAGGGAAGAAAAATCAGATTCTTCTTCTTCGGGATTGTTAAGATCGTCAAAATCATCGCTAAAAATGTCATTATTGTTATAAATTGGATCGCTTATAGTTCCTTCACCAATGAAATCGGTGGATGAAGACTCTGTGTCGACAGGGCCTGTGGTGTCGGTCGGGTCTGTGCTATCGACAGGACTTGTATTATCGGTCGAGTTTGTGTTGTCCGCAGAGCCTGTAATGTCTGCAGAGCTCGTAATGTCTGCAGGGCTTGTATTGTCGCTAGAACTTGCAGTATCAGCAGGAATTGTTATATCGTCAGCAGAGGAATTTGCCTCTGTATCAAGCTGTTTCTGATCTGCAAATGACTCAAATCCTTCGATCGTGTCCGTTGAATTATCTGTGGAAGCTTCGGCAAAACTTTCATTGCCCAGTTCTTCTGCTGTAATCTGATATCCTGGAGTCATTGCCATGCAAAAAGCAAGACCCAGGGCTAAAAATTTCTTTTTCTTTTTCATATGAATACTCCTAGAAAAATTTTAAAACATCGTCTAGTTCACGGCGTTTGGGTCTGGTAGGTTCTTCGGCAGCTTTTCCCACTGCGATAACAGAAACAATGGTTTCTTCTTCCGGAATGGAAAGCATTTCACGGATTTTATCTGCATCACGAAGTCCCATGATCAGTGTGGAAAGTCCAAGCTCTGTGGCTTTTAAAATCAGGTTTTCATTCTTAAGTCCAAGATCATAGCAGCCCCATCCGTTGCCGATTTCGTTATCCGGAGTGCCGTCTGTCTGGAATCCGGCGCAGTTATGTACAAAAGTTGTGACGATTAAGGCAGCGTGTTCTGTTTTGGCGTCATTATTTACATAACCAAGACACTGCTGGCGAAGTTGTAATTTCATATCTTCAGATAAAACACAATAATAACGTCCTGTCTCTGTGTTTTTCCAGGAAGGTGCTTCCTGTGCAGCCTTCACAAGCTGTTGAACCTGCTCTTTGGTAACGTTGGCGTCTGGGCTGTATTTGCGTACAGTTCTTCTTTTTTCAATAAGTGTCTGAAATTCCATGAGAAAACCTCCTGTATTTTTTTTATGGCAATGCCCCCAAAAAAAGGAGGCTGAACCGTTTTAGAGCCTGTTTGAAAAACATGCTCTGGTAGTTTTATTATGGCATTTGATGGAAGAAAAATCAATTAGAATGATGATAAAGAAAAATTTGTGGAGTGAGCTTGGCTTTATTATGCAAAATTTTATAATGAAAAATATTAACGATTGTATTATACTGAATTATGTACAAAAATATGAATAATTAAGGGATAAAACATATGAAATCTACAAAATGGACCATGCGTAATGCTCTCCTTTTATGTTGTATTTGCAGCGTGGTGCTTGCTCTTTGTCTGCAAACTTTTCTTTTTCATCAAAGTCTGAGAAGACAGATCCGGGCAGAGAGTATTTCTGACCACGAAATCTCACTAAATAAAATGCAGACAGACATAGGTTCTTTTATGCACAATATCAGAAGTGAAATGCTGACTATATACAGTGAATCTGACCTGGTAACCGGGCTTCGGGCTGCAGTCATAAATGGTACTTCCCTGAAGGATTATTACTGGAGAAGCTGGTATTTTGCAAGAAAAAGGTTTTCAAAGGACGATCAGCTGCTGGCCATGTACCTGTATGATACTCAGGATAACCTGGTCAGTGCGTACCGCTACAATGCAGTGAATTTTCCAAGAAATCTTTATCAGACAGAGTATGATTCGAATTCAGAACGTATTTACGATTATGTCCACAGCAACCGCACAGATCTTATGATATCCGGCTATTACAATCCGGATGCCAAAAAGAATATAGTCCGGTTTGTTCTGAAACTTCACAATTATGATGAAGAGAGAACAAGCATCGGTTATCTGGTCTGCGATATCAACAGTGCAGCGCTCACTACTATTATGGAAAAATATGTAGATGTAGATCAGGTATGCCTGTGGCTTCAGCCGGTGGATGATCAGGTGATCGCCATGACCGGACAGGTTTCAAATTCCCAGAAAAGGCTTCAGAAGCAGCTGGCGAAGGTTGTGGAGAATTATTATGATTCCGAAAAGCTCCAAGAAGAGTATGAAGGAAATTATCTGATCCAGGTTCCATTGGAAAACTATAATCTGCAATCCTTTGGTCTGGTTTCCCAGTCTTTACTTACAGCGACCCAGAAATCCCTGATCCGTTCCCTGCTTGTAATTATGGCAGGAATGATTGTCGCATTGGTAGTACTGGTATTTCTTCTTTCCAGCTGGATGACCAAGCCGGTGGAAGAGATGCGAAATACGATTATAAGAATTAAAAATGGAGAGACTCAGCTGCGAGTCAGTCCGGTTGGCTGGTCAGAGGAGCTAAGCCTTCTTGGAACTGAATTTAACGAGATGCTTGACAAGATCCAGGCTATGGCAGAAGAAGAACTCCAGCACAAAATGCTGGTGGAGCGTACAGAATATAAAATGCTCCAGGCCCAGATCAATCCTCATTTCCTTTACAATACACTTGATACCATGAGCGGAATCGCAAATGCACAAAACTGTACCCTGGTAAGTGGAATGTGTCATTCTCTTTCTGCTATTTTCCGTTACAGCCTGAACATGACAGATGAGCTGTCCACTATGCAGAACGAAATGGGCCATGTACGAAACTATTTGTATGTGATGGATGTACGAAACGGAGCCACTATCAGTTATGATTATCAGATTGACAGTGAGACCTTGCAGGACCGGCTTCCCAGAATCTGTCTGCAGCCTGTAGTGGAAAATGCCATCAGTCATGGCCTGCGAAATACCAGACGAAAAGACAAAAAGCTTTTGATCCGTTCGGAACACAAGGGGGAAAATCTTGTAGTGACGGTTTCTGATAACGGAATCGGAATGGATGCAGAGGCTATGAATAAGCTTCTTGAAAAAAATGACAGAAAACGTGTAGAAAGCGGTATTTCTATTGGAATTCTAAATGTAAATGCCCGTCTGAAAAAAATATTTGGAGATCAGTATGGCATTCATATTGAAAGCCAGGTGGGAGAAGGAACTACTGTAACCATTACGGTTCCGGCAATTGCGGAGAAAAATGAAAATTCAGAATCAGAAAAAGAAGAGAATATAAAAGCGGAAGCAATGAAGGCAGCCAGGGAGGAGAAGCTGCAAAAGGGGGAAAATCACAGTGAAAAGTGCAAAATATAAAGTTCTGGCAGCAGATGATGAATATTGGAGCAGGGAAAATATACGGAATCTGATTTCCTGGAATGAGTATTCTTTTGAGTTTCTGGAACCTGCCTGTGACGGGGAAGAGGTACTGGAGAGGATTCCCGAGGAAAGTCCAGACATTATTTTGACAGATATCAATATGCCGTTTTTAAGTGGCCTTGAGCTTTTACAGAAGCTTCAGACAGAATATCCTGAAATTATTACCATAGCAGTAAGCGGATATGACGATTTCGAAAAAGTAAAAGGTGTATTTACTTCCGGTGGTCTTGATTATCTTTTGAAGCCTGTGGGAAAAGAAGAACTGATCCAGGTGTTGAAAAAGGCTCTGGATGTTTTGGAAGAGCGGGAAAATATAAGAAAACAGGATGAAGATAATCTTTTGCAGGAATATAAAATGTCTTCTTTTTTGGAAGACAGCGAATATTCGGCTTTGCTTTCCGGCAAACTGTACGGTCACTCTATGAGCCAGCCACATGTTTCCAGTACAGCCACTTTTTCCGAGGTATCGACTCTTATGGTGAAGTTTTATAACATTGCACAGATTGGTGAGAACTATGGCAATGACAGTCTTCAAATGTCCTGGAGTATTAAGTCAAAGCTCCGGGGGCTGATGGAAAATGTGAATAACGTTATTATTTTTAACAATAACAACAAAATGAGTGAGTTTTTGGTCATTGGAACAGTAGATGTCAGGGGTATGAACAGATTGGCTGAGAATATTCAGAGGGAATTTCCAGAAGAAAATTATGGGCCACTGTCTATTGTAATTCATCGGCAGGCCAGCTCTTTAGATGATATTGGAACTGTCTACCGGGAAATGATTTCCACGCTGGTAACGCGTCCATTTACAAGAGAGCGCTGCGTACTTTTTTGTACCACAGGGGATGGAAAAGGGCAAAATCTGTCAGAGAACAGAGCTGTTTCCGGGCTGATCTTTTCACCGGAGAAAAATGCCGAACAAGGGAAGGTTCCGACCCTTGGAATTGATAAGGAGCTTGTACGTCTGCTCCATGCCGGCCAGAAGTCAGATGTGGAGAAGCTTATTTTCGGAACCTCTGATTTTAGGCATTGTAATGATGGCAGATGGTCTTTTCTGGATGTAAAGCAGTACGTGGGAAGAATTACCGGGATTTTGTACAGCTATGTAAGGGAAAAGCAGCCAGAGTTTATGGCATTAGCAGAAGAGGTGATGGACAACATGGATTATTATATGAAGAATCTGGACGGTACGTCCATGCTGGCATCCCTGCAAATTCTGATTGATGGTTTGTGGAGTACCAGGTCGGATGGAACTGTGGATTCTATCAGCAGTCAGGTGGAACAGATCCGCCAGTACATAGAGAAAGCTTACCATGAGAACATTACACTAACTTCTTTAGCTGAGGAGTACCATATGGATGCCAGCTATCTTTCTCGGGTGTTCAGCCAGACATATGGAGAGACTATTATTGCGTATCTGACCAGGATTCGTATGGAACAGGCTATGGAGCTTATGAAAGATGAGGAAAAAAAGCTGGAGACAATTTCCTTCCTGGTGGGATATGATGATTATAATTATTTCAGCAGAGTTTTCCGAAAGAAAGTAGGAATGAGTCCCAGAGATTATCGGAGTAAAATGACAGTTGCGTGATTAGTAGTACAAATTTGTGCGAAATAAATCTGTCAAAAAAGTGCAAGTAAATTATTCAAATATGTCCTAACAAAATAAAGCCGAACTATGTTTTAATAGACTCACAGGGAAGCCAGAGAGCGTAAAACATACTTCGGCTTTTAAAAACAATTATTTCAAGGAGGGTTTTTGAAAATGAAAAAAGGAATGAAAAAATTTGTTGCTCTTGCAGCAACAGCCGCAATGGTTGGCTCTTTACCAATCAGTGCAGTAACTACTTACGCAGCAGATGATATTACAATTGGTGTTTCTATCTGGAGTTCTACAGACGTACTTGGAAGCCAGTGTAAGAAAATTATTGATAAAGCAGCTGATGCTCTTGGCGTAAACGTAATGTACGTTGACCAGGGTCATGTATCCGAACAGGTTACTGCTTCTGTTGAACAGCTTTGTGCAGCAGGATGCGATGGTATCGTAATCTGTAACTCCGCAGATTCAGAGATGACATCCGCAATTCAGACCTGCGATGCAAACCAGGTTTATCTGACACAGTTCTTCCGTATTATCTCTGAAGAGAACAGCCCGGAAGTTTACCAGACCGCATGCAATTCCCAGTATTATCTTGGTGCAGTTCATGAGGACGAGGTTACAAACGGATATACACTTGTAAATCTGCTTCTTGAGAATGGTGACAGAAACATCGGTCTTGAAGCATGGACAGTTGGTGATGCTACATTCCAGCAGAGATGGGCTGGTTACAAGCAGGCAATAGAAGAGTGGAATGAGGCAAATCCAGACGATCAGGCAACTATGACAGAGCCTGTATATGCAAACACATCTTCCGAGGAAGGTGCAGCTGCAGCCCTTTCCCTTTACAACTCCAATCCTGATATGGATGCCCTGATTGTTGCTGGTGGCGGCGGAGATCCGCTTGTTGGTTCTATCGGTGCTCTTGCAAATGAAGGACTTACCGGTAAGATTGATGTTGTTTCCACAGACTTCCTGGATGACCTGAAAGAGCAGCTGGAATGCGGCGGTATGTTTGCAGAGTCAGGCGGACATTTCTGTGACCCGTTATTCGCATTCCTGATTACTTACAATGCAGTAAAAGGTAACTATGCGAAAGAAGAAGGAACATTCGGATATGAGATCGAGTTCCCATATCTGTATGTATCTTCCCCAGAAGATTATGCAAATTATCAGCAGTACTTTGTAGATGATGATCCATATACAGACGAAGAAATCGTTGAGATGGCAGATTACAGCTTTGATGATCTGAACAAAGCTGCTACATCACTTTCCATCGAGGATGTGCTTTCCCGTCACAGCAACTAATGCGTTTGATTTTTTGGAAAAATCACTGCCCCAGATTTTCTGGGGCAGTGTGTAAAAGAAATTACAGTCCGGATCTGGAATGTGATTTGCAAGATTTAATTGGCGCCCGCCCAAAGCAAGAGGCCAAACAAAGAAAATTTTGGCCCCCTGCTTTAGGCGGGCGAAGAAATGGATAAGGAGAATGGTTATGAAAAAACTCAAACAAAGCCAGTATTATGGAATCGGGCTTTTGGTAGTTATGCTGGTGCTTTTCTGGGCGGTATTTAAAGTGCTTGCTCCTGCCACATTCGGTTCCCCCGACAAACTGGCCACCTATATGAAATCAGCATTGATTTATGCAGTAGGCGGCTGTGGACTTTACTTCATCTGCGTAATGGGACCTTTTGATATGAGTGTTGGTGCCAATATCGTGCTTTCATCCATTATTGCCTGCAACGCAAGTGAGAGATTCGGTTATCTTGGACTTATCATTGCTCCGCTGATCTGTGGTACAATTATCGGTCTGATCAACGGAATCGTATACATCAAGCTGCACATTTCTTCTCTGATTGTAACCTGTGCCCTGTCTCTTATTTATGAGGCTTTAAGTGTGTATGCCACAAACGGAAAGAACGTAATTCTTTCTACAGATTACAGAGCATTTGGTGATTATCCGATGAACCTGATCCTGGCACTGGTTGCATATTGTCTTTGTGCATTTATCCTGAAATACACAAAGATCGGTACTTATACATATGCCATTGGAAGCAACGAAGTAGTTGCCAAAAATATGGGTGTAAATGTTGCAAAATATAAGATCGTGGCTTTTACACTTGCAGGATTTTTCTTTGGACTTCAGGCAATTTTGACCATTAGCTTTGGTACTTCCATGACATCTGCTTCCAATCTTTCTTCTATGAGCCGTAACTTTACTCCTCTGATGGGAACTTTCTTCGGACTGGCATTTAAGAAGTATGGACATCCGGTTGTTGCCATTGTAATCGGTGAAATGATTATTCAGCTGATGTTTAACGGATTCGTTGCACTTGGTGCGCCGACCACCATTCAGAATGTGGTAACCGGTGCTGCTCTTTTGATCATTGTTGCACTGACAACCAAGCCGGTTAAAGGTCTTGTAGTGAAATAAGGAGAACGATTATGGGTGAAATATTATTAAAAGCAGAAAATATTGACAAACATTTCGGAATCACACACGCCCTGGATCATGTTTCCTTTACCTTTGAAAAAGGCGAGATCCATGCACTGATCGGTGAAAATGGTTCCGGCAAATCTACACTGACATCCTGTCTGACTGGTATTTATCAGAAAGATTCCGGAAAATTCATTTTGGAAGGAAAAGAGATTACAGCTTCTAATCAGGTAGAGGCGAATCATCAGGGTGTGGCAATTATCGTACAGGAGATTGGAACACTTTCCGGACTGACTGTTGCTGAAAATATTTTCCTTGGAAATGAGGATATGTTTACAAACCATGGAATCAAAAATGCAGCAGCTATGAATAAAAAAGCCCAGGAATATCTGGACAGTTATGGATTCAATTATATTGATGCTACCAAGGTAATCGATGACTATAATTTCGAGGACCGTAAGCTGGTAGAGATCGTAAAGGCAACCTATTTCAATCCTAAGGTTCTGGTGGTGGATGAGACAACAACAGCTCTTGGACAGAAAGGCCGTGAGGAACTTTTCAAGGTAATGCATAAGGTTCGAGATACAGGAAACTGTGTTATCTTTATTTCACATGACTTGGAAGAGGTAATTGAGCAGTCAGATAATATCAGTGTTCTTCGTGATGGTGTGAAGATTGGCACTGTTTCCAAAGAAGAGGCTACACCGGACCGACTGAAGTCTCTTATGGTTGGCCGTGAGATTGGTGACAATTATTACCGTACAGATTACGGTGAAGCGGTTTCAAAGGAAGTCGTTCTTTCTGCCAAAAATGTAACCGTAAAAGGACAGATCGAGAATCTGAACCTGGAGCTTCATAAGGGCGAGATTCTTGGTATCGGAGGACTTTCCGAGTGCGGTATGCATGAGGTGGGAAAAGCTTTGTTTGGTGCTTCTTACTATCGTGAGGGAAGCGTAACTCTTGGAGATGGAACCCCGATCAATTCCATTCCGGACGCCATCAAGCACAGCATTGCTTATGCTTCAAAGGACCGTGACAATGAATCACTTGTAATTAATGATACCATTGGTGCAAATATCTGCCTGCCGTCTCTGGAAGATTTGAAAACACATGGCTTCCTTAAGGCAAAGAACATGAAGGAGTTTGCAAACAAATATGCAAAGCAGATGAGCACAAAGATGACAGGTGTTGACCAGTTTGTATCTGCCCTTTCCGGTGGTAACAAGCAGAAGGTGGTACTTGCCCGCTGGGTTGGAAAAGATTCTGACCTGATTATTCTGGATTCCCCTACCCGTGGTATTGATGTCAAAGTAAAGGCTGATATCTACGCCATGATGGACGATATGAGAAAAAGAGGAAAATCTATTATCATGATTTCTGAAGAGATCATGGAGCTTCTTGGTATGGCTGACCGTATCCTGATCATGAAGGATGGCAAGATCAATGGTGAATTCTTTCGCTCTCCGGATCTGAAAGATACAGATTTGATTGACAATATGATTTAAGGGGGTAAAAAAATGGATACAGCAAAAAATTCATCTGATAAAGTACCATTTCTGGAACGTCCCATTGTGCGTACGATCCTTCCAATCGCAGGTTTTGTTATTATCTGTGTATTGTTTGAAATTCTTACAAATGGAAGATTATTCCAGCCGAAGAATATTTCTCTTCTGCTGAGTCAGTCTTATATGCTTCTGATTTCTTCCATTGGTGTGTTTATGGTCATGACCATGGGTGGTCTGGATTTTTCCCAGGGCTCTATGCTGGGCGTGGCTTCTATCGTAGTCTGCTATCTGTCCCATTATAACATGATACTGGCAGCAATCGGTGGAGTGGTAACCGGTGGTCTTATTGGACTTATGAATGGTTATTTCAATGTTAAGAGAAAAATTACAAGCTTTATTGTTACTATCTGTAGCATGTACCTTTTCCGCGGTGTGTGTGCATATGCAACCACGAATTCTCCGGTTTATGCAGTAAGTGATATTTCCAAGTATAATACACTTCCATTTATGCTTACCTTTACAGTGATTATTTTTGTGATTGCGTATCTGGTATTTACTTTTACAGGACTTGGCTCCAGACTGAAAGCAATCGGTGCAGGTGAGACTGCCGCAAGATTTGCAGGTATCCGCGTAGAGCGTACAAAAATCCTGATCTTTGGTGCCGCAGGCTGTATTACAGGACTGGCTGCATTTGTAAATGCAATTAAGGTTGGTTCTGTTACTTCCACAGCGGGAAATCAGCTGGAGACACAGATTATGATCGCTCTGGTACTTGGCGGAATGCCTGTAAATGGCGGTGCAAAGGTAAGATTCTATAACATCATTCTTGGTGTTATGACTTATAAAGTTCTTTCCAGCGGACTGGTTATGCTGATGATGCCTACACAGCTGCAGCAGCTGATTCTGGGAATTATTTTCCTGATCGAAGTTGCTTTGTTTAGTGACAGGAAGACTGGTATGATTGTGAAGTAAACTTAAGAGCGGCTCTCTGTGAGACGTATTTTGAAATGAACCCCTTTTGTTAGACAAAAACAAGTTTAACGAAAGGGGGTATTTCTATGTTTGGGTAGATTAATGATGTAACTGTAAAATTTTTATAAAACAGGAAAAAGTAGTTGTCAAAGATAAAAGTGGTGGGTATACTAAAGTCAGAACAAAATTTATCTGTATTCCTTTTCGGAGTGAAATTTCTCATTCATATGCGTATCATTTTAAAAAATCAAAACGTTCCCAAAAGCATAAATCTGTTAAAGAAACGATGGTTCGATTGGATAAGATTAAATATGAGGCTTTGAAATTTGTTGAGGACTATGTAGCACATCTGAATAAAACAAGGGAATTAGATGACAGAGAATTTAAAAGAAGATATACATATTTATCGTTACAATATTTTTCATGATGAATTAGGAGTAAGCGTTTGATGATTTACGAATTACAAGACCCGGACAAAGCTAGCAGCCTTTTTTCCGGCTGGCAGGACAGTGTGGTATGGTCTGCACTGCAGGGAGTAATGGGAAAAATATATGTGGATTCTTTGGAAAACCCTTCAAGCGGTGCTGTTATGCTGGGAGATTTTTGCTTTTTAAGTGGAATCCCGATGGAAGAAGTGGCGAAATTTATACCTGCTGATTGTCAGCTGGAGGAAAGGATTCTTGTGCCGCAGAATGAAGAATGGGCAGATCTGATCCAAAGCTGTTACAAAGAAAAAGCGAAAAGAGCCACTCGTTATGCCATAAAAAAAGAACCTGGGATTTTTGATCTTGAAAAGTTACAAGACATAGCAGAAAGTCTGCCCCGGGAATATGAGATGAAGCTGATGGATAAAGAACTTTTTGAAATCTGCAGACGCACTGAATGGAGTAAAGATCTGGCAGTAAATTATGAAAGCTATGATCTGTATCAAAGGTTTGGACTTGGTGTGGTTATTTTGAAAGACGGAGAAATAGTTGCGGGAATTTCTTCTTATTCCGGTTATCACGGTGGAATAGAAATTGAAGTTGTGACCCGAGAAGATTACCGAAGAAAAGGGCTTGCCTGTATCGGTGGAGCCAGGATGCTTCTGGAATGCGAGAAACGAGGGCTCTACCCCAATTGGGATGCGGCGAATAAAATGTCCGTGGGACTGGCTGAAAAACTGGGATACCATTTCAGTCATGAATATTATGTATATAAAGTACATAAATAAGAAGTAGAGATGCACAGGAGGAGTTTATGACTGGATTTGACAAACTTGAGAATAGTTTAATAGATGTAATAAAAGAGGAACAGGCAAAGCTTGGTTTTAAAGAGGAGAAGATCCATTTGTATTATCCGCTTTCTTCTTTGAACCATTTTTTTGCAGCACAGGATACTGCCGATGAGATGGCGGCAAGACTTTCTGAGATGCCGGAAAGTCTGGTACAAAAACTGGGGCAGGTGTCAGCTACTCATAAAGGCGAGCGCTTCTGTTTTTATATTCCGGAGCCTGGAAGTGTATATGTTCATGAGAATATGAAAGAAAATGAATTTATCAAAGTGCTGATTGATCTGGTACAGCAGCATGACTGTACGAAAGAAAAATTGCTGGATCTTTTTGCATCCTACTGGGATAAAACGGAATGCAAAGATATGAACAATGGAGAATTTGATTTCTTTATCCGTTTTATAGACAAAGAAGATGACTTATATTACTACTGTTTCAAGGATGAAGGTTTTCACTTTATTTACCACAGATTTTTACCGGAAGACTATGAAGATTTTGGTTTCTAAAAGGAAATATGCCTGTTAAAAAGGAGTGCATATTTATGATGTCTTATCTGTGGGGCGGTATGATTCTTCTCGGTGTGATTTATGGAGCTTTTGCCGGAAACTTAAGTGCGGTGACAGCAGCAGTAGTAAATTCAGCGAAAGAGGCAGTGAATCTGGTGATTGCTATTTTAGGGATCACAGCCTTCTGGACCGGAATCATGAAAATCGCAGAAAAAGCGGGGCTTGTGGAGAAACTGGCAGAAAAAACAGGCCCTTTACTTGCTTTTTTATTTCCGGAATTAAAAAATGAAGAAAAAGCAAAATATTATATTTCGTTAAATTTTTTATCTAATTTTCTTGGTTTAAGTCATGCAAGTACCAGCTCCGGGCTTCTTGCTTTTCAGGAGCTGGACCGGCTCAACGGACACAGTACGGTTGCCAGTAAGGCAATGTGTACCTTTCTGATCATCAATGTTTCTTCCCTTCAGTTATTGCCTGTTAATATGATTGCCTACCGTGCACAATATGGCAGCCCGGTTCCGGCTGCAATTGTAGGCCCTGCTATATTTGCCACAGGAATGAGTACGCTTGCTGCAATTTTGTTTTGCAGATTTATGAATAAGAATGGCAGGAATTTTTCTGAAGGAAATACAGGCAGTCAGCGGAGGTTTCCATGAAAATCATCACGTATATTTCAGATTTTATGATTCCTGTTCTTTTATTTTGGATAATCGGAAACGGCATTTTAGCAAAGCGTGATATTTATCAGGATTTTCTTGAGGGAGCCCGTGAAGGCTTAAAAGCTGTGGCAGCTATCTGTCCTACTTTGATTGGACTTATGACAGCAGTAGGAGTTTTGCGTGCTTCCGGTTTCCTTGAATTTCTGGGAAATTTTCTGGGTAAGGTTACAGAGAGGCTTGGAATGCCTGGGGAAATTCTTCCGCTTACGTTAGTGCGTCTGTTTTCCTCCAGTGCAGCCACCAGCCTGCTTTTGGATATCTTTAAGGAATATGGGACAGAGTCCACAACAGGGGTTATGGCGGCAGTTATTTTAAGTTCTACAGAGAGTGTTTTTTATTGCATGAGTGTTTATTTTGGCATTACAAAAGTAAAAAAGACCAGGTATACGTTACCTGGTGCGCTGGTGGCTACAGTGGTGGGGGTGATAGCAGCAATTGGTATAGCTTCGATTTGTTGGAAAAATATACGCCTCACATAGAATAAAAGTTATTAGTTCTATGTAAGGCGCACCTTTAATTATATTTTAGACGCATTTGCTTGCCAGAGTCTGTCCCCAAAAGGATTTCTGCAAGATGTGTGTCACACTTTGTGGGAGATTTTACCTGAATTCAGTTGCCGTAGTTTAGTCAATTTTTAAGATCAGTTCCAGTACCCGGCGGGCGCAGTGCTCAAGCTCTGGGCGTCCAAGCTGTCCCATTTCCATTGCTTTTTTCACACGTTCCGGGAAACCGGTACCCATTTTTACGTCATTTCCGGCTTTGATTTCTTTATAGTGTTCCGCTCTTGTCCACCAGTCAGTAGTAACCATACCCTTGAAGCCCCATTCGCCGCGAAGGATATCTTCCAGAAGCTCATGGTTCTCTGAAGCACGATGGCCATTGATTGCATTGTAGGAGGACATGATTGTCCATGGCTGTGCCTCTTTTACAATGATTTCAAAGCCTCTTAAATAAATTTCACGGAGTGCTCTTTCGGAAACACGAGAATCGCTGTGCTTACGGTTAGTTTCTTTGTTATTTGCAGCAAAATGTTTCACAGATGCGGCAATATGCTGGGACTGAATACCTTTTACCATAGCAGCGCCCATTTTTCCTGCGATAAGCGGATCCTCTGAATAATATTCAAAGTTTCTTCCGCACAGAGGATTTCTGTGGATGTTTACAGCAGGTGTGAGCCATACAGCAAGATTATTTTCTTTTACTTCTTCTGCGCCAGCCTGTCCGATCTGCTGTAAAAGTGCCGGATTCCAGGTGCAGGCAAGAAGAGTTGCACATGGCCATGCGGTTGTATTCATACTGCAGTCGCCACTGATACGTACACCGGCAGGACCATCTGTTGTCATAATTGAAGGAACACCGTAATCCGGAAGGTTTCCGAAGCCAAAGGTATTGGCAACGCCGGTATTTGGCTGTCCACCCAGAAGATGGATCAGGTCATCATCGCTTAACTGTGCCATAAAATCATCAAGGGAGAGTTGGCCTTCTGCCACATCAATAAACTGTTTTTTACCATAGTTATCAAAAAGCGCACCCCGTGCACATCCGCGTACACCAGGAGTAAGTCCCTCTTCTGTACCTGGTGTCATTTTTTCAAAGACACATTCATTCATATCCGGGCACTGGGACTGCGGCAGCTCTTCAAAGCTTCCGTCAGAAAGCATACGCTCTTTCAGGCAGCTTGGAACCATACGTGCGGTAAGCTGTCTGGTGATCACATTTTCGGAAAGCTCCATAGTCTGGATTCCTTCTTCTGTGTTTCTTACAGAAGTTCCGATAAAGAATTTGTAAGTGCCTTTTTCAAGAATATATGCAGATTTCTGGATTTTTCCGAGGTCATCGTAGGAAGCCATGTCTGCTTTTGCAAAGGAAAGGCGTACCAGCTGTGTTTCTCCTGGCAGAAGAAGACGGGTTTTTGCAAAGGCGGCAAGCTGGCGGGCAGGTTTTTTCAGGATACCCTGTGGAGCTTCAAAATAAAGCTGTATTACTTCTTTTCCAGCTGCATCCTCTGTATTGGTAATCTGTACTTCTGCAAAAATTTCCTCCTCTGTTTCCCACATTGCTGTATTATCCAGGTCAAAGGTGGTGTAGGAAAGTCCGTATCCAAAGGGATAAACAACCTTCGCCTTTGCTCCCGGGATAGTTTCAAAGTAGCGGTAGCCTACATAAATATCCTCAGTGTAGTTTACATAATCAAAGGATTCATGGAAGTTTGCAGTAGATGGATAGTCATCAATGCTGGCAGCAAAGGTATCAACCAGTTTACCGGATGGATTTCCCTTTCCAACGAGGAGCTCTGCCATAACAAGTCCGCCTTCCATTCCTCCCTGCCATCCAAGAAGTGCAGAAGAGATCTGGTCATCATTTTTTACCCAGGAAAGGTCGATGATACCACCGATATTAAGGACTACAACAATGTTGTCGAAACGTTCTTTTACCATAGCTACCATTGCTTTTTCACGGGCAGTGAGATAAAAATCTCCGTCAGGGAAAACAACAGCAGAAGTTTTTGGCATGGAGGTTTCATTTTCCCATGGATTAAACTCATTGTTGCACTCTATGCTGGAACGGTCCCAGCCTTCACCGGAGAAACGGCTGATCACAATTACGGCAACATCAGCAAATGCCTTAGCCCCATCTGCCAGTTCTGCTGGAAGCTCCGGTTCTACAGTCATGCCTGGAGCTGCGCCGTTTTCATACTGGTGGCGGATATCTGTATTATAAAATGCAGATAATGGTTCATAAATCTGAACTGCATTTTCCTGCATTTTCAGTCCGTCATAAAGATTGTGGACGTAGGAAACCATAACATCCCCGCTTCCTCCGCCGCCTTTTACATAGTCAAAGCTTCCTTTTCCAAATAAAGCAATGCGGGTTCCTTCTGCCAGCGGAAGAAGATGGTTTTCATTTTTTAAAAGAACCATACCTTCTTTGGCGGCCTCTTTAGAAAGCTGAATGTGTTCTTTGCTTGCAGTTACACGGCCGCTTTCCTTAAGGGGAAGGTTTGGCTGAAATTTGACACGGGTCCATTTGTTCATTTTTATGTCCTCCTTGGGATATGCGTTTATTTTTTATGGAATCAAATGCAACTAAATTATGACTTTATTGTAGCGGAAAATACAGGCGTATACTAGATGGTTTATTGCTTCTTTTATAGGGCTTTCTTGATATTTATATAGAAATATTATATAGTTTAATAAAACATAACGGGTATATTTTGATTTGATGAAGAACATTAATAAATATGCTGTTAATAAATATTCTTAAATTGAAAATATTTATGATATCAATGTCAAAAAGACGTTCGTGTTTGTACGATAAGGCTTTTGAACTTGGGACACGCCAAATATGAGAAAGTAGCGATTTACG
>OLQK01000707.1_pt1 | contig 30873 bp, 23 predicted proteins | sample 1672501 | NCBI WGS metagenome assembly OLQK01 (sample SAMEA3136693, study PRJEB25190) | human gut metagenome | biome: human gut; feature: human-associated habitat; material: faeces | place: Austria | collected 2013
CAATCCAAGAGGATATATAGCTCTTTTAGAGTTTACACAGAATTAATTACAGTCTCTCAGCTGGATGAAATCGAGACACTTTCTTCTGACGACTCTCAGACAGCTGCTTACACACAGAGAAATAAACCATCTGACATCGTCGATGTATATATGGATATGGTAAATAATTACAACAAATATGTAAAACCAATCCTTAACCGCCTGAACCCAGATCTTGCACAGAAGATTGAGAACAACGTCTTCAACACTGCATTCCATCATTTCGTATATTACCTTGGATGCAGCAACATCATCCGCACACAGGAAAAAGGATGCGACGTACTGATCTCTTCCGACGGAGTAAACTTTACAACACTCACCCGCAATGGTTTCGGCGATATCTATAACCACGGCGGACGTGCATTTATTCCGACAGACAACGGTCTCTTCCTCGGTATGGCTAACCCATTCTGGGGAACACAGCTCTGGAGAGTGACCGATGGATCAGAAAATCCGACACCGGATAAACCAGGTACGGATAAGCCAGGTACTGATAAACCAGGCACTGACAAACCGGGTACTGATAAACCAGGTACTGACAAGCCAGATACTGACAAACCAGGTACTGACAAACCGGATACTGACAAACCGAGCACACCTGGAACAACAGATCCTTCCGGAACTAACAATGGTACAACCTCTGGTTCTACAGGTAACAACACATCCAATGGTCAGAACGGAGCAACTACTACAGCATCTCCAAAGACTACTAATGCTAATCATGCAAATAAGAAGTCTACAAACGGCAAGGTAAAAACCGGTGATAACAATCACATGATTCTTTATACAGTTTCATTGGTTCTTTCACTTATGATTGCTGCAGGATGTATTTATACTATTATTAGTAAGAGACGTAAGAACAAATAGTATTTTGATTATTCGGCTATAAGGATACAGAGAACTTGCCACCGGCAACTTCTCTTGCATACTTTGGTATAATAAAAGCGCAGGGAAATGGCGTATGCCATTTTGCCTGCGCTTATGTTATGCATGCATCGATTCTTTAACAAAATCAATAACATCCAGATTCTTCTTCACAATATTAGGATCTCTCTCCATGTCGGAAATACTCATCCAATAATAGTGTCTGCCATTAACAACAAAGTTCTCCTTCTGCTCATCCTCCGGAAATACTTGAATCTTTATCTCGTACAATCTGTGATTATAGATCCTATTCTCCTGATGGCTTTCAGAATATTTCTCCTGTACTTTTGACGATATGTATCTGCAGTTTATCTGACTTTTATCCACATTCAGATCCGCCGACACCTTATTTATCACCGATTCCTCATCTGCTCTATCCACAGTCTTGTAATTCAAAAATAATTTACAATCCCACCGCTCATCGTAATATACAAGATACTTCTTTTCTGCGGAAGTATCTGGAAACTGGATGGCGACTAATGAATGCTTGTGTTGGATTTTATCTAGTTTTTGTATGTCATTTAGTAATATATTGTGGTCATATTTGTTTTTATGCATTTCATATATATCCTTTATTATTTTAATTGCATATATGATTCCAATCAGGCAAAAAATTATTTTTATAATCTTCCCCGGAATACCTAATATGTCTTCATACGTTGCCGTAAATGTCGATAACAAGAAAGAAATGCCCGCAATTACTGTATCAAATGTTACTTTATTTCCAATAAAATCTCTTTTCTTCTCTAACAATAATTCCAAGTCTTTTTTCTCTATTAATAACCTCATTCAATAATCCTTTTCTCTACTAAATTATCGATTTACTGTTACAATTATTTTAATCAAGATAATCTATTGTATCACATCTTGCTAATGTTTACCATCGAATACTATTATTTTAAATAAAAATATTCTAGCGTTTACGAAACATTATTACAAGTATAGAGTTTGAACATAATATTTATATGAGCACAATCTATGCATTGGATAAAACGTTACGTGAACTAACGCACATAAGCACTGGCTCAGTCTCCGTGAGGGTGGCTCTGTATCTCTCACTTTCATTGAGTTGTACTTATTTCTGGAAGTTCACAAGGCACTTTTTCGGCATATTCCTGTTCCAGTTCCTCTGCCAAATACGCATCGCTCATACAGTGCATATCAGAAACACCATCATGGATCAGCTGATAAACCTGGGAATGATAAAAGAAATCCAATGCCGCATCCAGTGAAAGTCCCTGCTGTTTGGCAAAGCACTCAATAACACGGCTATATTTTTTCTGAAGCAAAATCGGATTCGCTGTCATAGTGTTTCACTCCTTTTACGATAATTTGGTTAAAGCAATTCTACTAACCATTCTAAACTGTTTCATAAGTTCTTCTTCACTCTTTGGTGTTGTCTGAACCTTAATCAAATCTATAGCTTCTTTGCATAATGGCATCGCCATATATTCAGGAATCCGTCATAGATTCATCAAGGAGCCAGGAAAGATTTGAGGATAAAACGATTTGATGTCTTTGTTCTATATGTAAAACAGCCTGTTTTACGCAAAAAAGATCTTAAACTTCTTTCCATTTTCATTCTCTGCATTTATACAAGTGGATCAATCACATTTAATTGTTTTCTCTCTTTAGATAAACTCCAATTTTCTATTAATTCATCTTTATGTATTACGCACCATGCTAAAATTAAATACATCTGTTCCTCAGGTACTTCTCCATCAATAACCTGACTACTATTTATATCTATTAAAGCCTTCTTATCGTTATACACCACCTGGAAACATGGTCTCATATCTTTTTGATATTGCATCTTTACATGAATTTCGTAAAATACCGATATTTCTCCATCTGTATTTATAAGATTTTCATTCTCTTCTGCCCTTTCATCTAAAGTTTCTATTTTATTTCGATATGTTATATTTTTAAACACCCTCCCATTACCTAAATATAAATATTTTCCCATTCTAATTAATACCCTTACATCCTTAAGCTTTATGTCTGTTTTAAAATTACAATTTCTAAACTCAATAACTGCATCCGCATTTTTGCTTACACCATCTGTAAAAAACAGTGTATTGATTACACATTCTTTAAATTCTATTTTTTTCATCTCTTGCAAATTCAAATGTAATTTATTTATGTAACATCGTAAAAAAGTAACCTTTCTAGGCTTAATTTTTACGTCATCTATACTACAATCCGTCAATTCTAATTCGTTTTTCTTTTCGTTATCAAACATAAAATTACAATTTTTAATGTCACACGATTTCATCTCAATTTTATTTCCTAATTTTGCAGCATAAAATCTTGTATCCAACATTTTGCATTGCTCAAATTTCAAATCAGATAAATTACTATTTTGAAAATTAAATTCCTTCAAATTTATTCTTTTTATCTTTAACTCATTTAAAGATACGTCCATAAAATACCGTTCAACCGTATAAATATAATTAACATTATTATTACAATTATACTTTATAGTTTTGTATGTATTAACATACCACATAAACTCCTTAAAAATATGCCCACATCCTTTTGACGCAAAACTAAATTCATTTATCTTAAAGAAAATAATATACATCATAATAATTTGGGCCAAGTCCTCCACCGCTTCCTCAGGATTATATCTTATTGGTAATAAGCGATTTTGAACATCTTTATTTGCAACAAACGAATATATGTACCCTTTAAACTCCTCATCATATTGTGTATTATTCTTTATTTTATATATAATATAATCTAAAATCTGAGGATAAAAATCTATTACGTCTAAGTGCCTTAAGTCTTCAACAGAAAACTCAACTCCTTTTTGCACAATTTCAAACAATTTTCCATATATACGCTCTGCCGCAAGTGTAAATAGAATATTACTATCGGTAAAAAAGACTTTGTTATTAACTTTTTTAAAGAAATAACAATTAATCAAGTTTGCCACAGTATAAATTTCTATATTACTAAAATTTTCATAGTATGTCCTCGTTATTTCCGAGAAATCATTTATTGTTATAATATATTTTGAAGATTGCAATTTTTCCCCTAGAAGTGGTTCTATCTCGTTCATTTTCTCTTGAATAATTGTTGATGTAATCTCTGTATTGAACTTTTTTAAAATATCAAAAGCAATTTCCTGTAATAGCAATCTATAATTTCCCGTAAAATTTTCTATTACATTTGCTCCAAATCTTTCTTCTAAATAGAATTTACCTTTAATTGTCTGATTTATAAATACATCATAATAATAGTAAAATCCTTCTTTCTGCGAAATGCTTTGAGTTTCTAAGTACTTATTCATAAATACATACAAAAATAATGGATTTGATAACGCTGAAATAATTTTTCCATTTTGTCTTTTTATTTTATTTTTGTCTATCGATGTACACTTATGCAATTCTATAAATTGATCTATCCATTTTGAAACCGTCTCCGAATTAAACATACCTGCATTTACTATATATATATCTTTCCTGTCTCGCTCGGAATAGCAAAACATTAATTCAGCAACATCTTCTTCTTGCGCTCTTGAATATAAACGCGAAGCCAAAATAAAAGAGATATTTTTAAACCTTTTTAAAACTTCATATATATTCGACAAAAAAATATCCAACCAGCTATATTTTGGCCTTTTTGTACTCTTTATATTCAAATCATCTATCCCATCTATTAGAAAAACAGTTTTTCTATCTTGAGCAATCTTTTCAAAAAAAGAAATAAAAGCATTGTTTTCTTCTTGAAGAATCTCAAGTAAATCAATCGCATCAAAAGCAAATACATTTTCGCCATAAATACTATATCGGTAATGTAACTTTTTTAATAAAACTGTTTTCCCACTTCCATATGGCCCCGTCACTAGTATAATTTTTTCCCGGTCAACAATATCTACTATGCTTTCTAAATTATTTATATTCGTTTTTTCATCCGATTCGTTCAGTTTACTAATAAAATAATTATCCATAAAAAACAAATTGTTTACTGAACATACCGCATCTCCAAAAAATGTGTAATACTTTTCCCTTTGTCTATAAAACAATTCTCTTTTATAATACTCTGGTTCTGGATCTATTTTATCTATAATTTTTTGTAACTTAGCATATGCTCCATATATTTCTTTATTTTGAAAATATGCCATAAAAACAGGAAAATCACTACAAAGTTTTGCTATCTGGCTTTTATAATTTGAGAATGCTTTGGCTGGCAATCTATCGAATACTTTTTCAAAGTACTCTCGTTGATCTTCTTCACTTTCTCCCAACTCATTCCAAAAACCAAGTTCGAAAAAATGATTCTTTAATTCAGAAATTATTTCTTTATAATTTCTTTCTATTTCTCCTATTTCTATATTAAATATACTTTCAACAGGAAAATCCTCTTCTATTCTTCCTTCACATTGTTTTTTCTTTTTTAATTCTTTTTTAAACTCCTCAATCCAAGAATCATTATTCCCTGTCTCTATTTCTGTAACAGTTTCAATTATAGCTGAAAAGAACACCATATAATGTACCATCTGACATTGTATATATTGCTGTTGATGATCCGTTTTTTTTAATGATGCTCGGATGTCTTGTATTGCTTGTCCTACAATTCCCGTGCACCCAACACCTGCAAGAGTTGCTCCTGTAGCTATATTGTTTATTATATCCATCGATACATTTAACTTTTTCATAAAATACATTGGAAATAACAGGCAACCGGCAGTTACACAATACTTTAATGCCTTTGTTACATTATTGCTCAAATCTCTACTCATAAAAGAATATATTTCTTTAAAAGTCATATTCTCAAATTGCTTATCTTTTCCCATTTTAATCACCGTTCTTTGATTATTTTTCCTCTGAGCCTACAAACCGATTATGTAATTTCTCTTAGATAATATTAACTTACTTATGTTGATCCAGCTCTTCTTTCTTACTCTCATATTCCATCTTTGCAAACAGATTCTTGTTAACATCTTTTTCGTTCTTTTTTTGAATCTTCAACAATACTCCAACATATGGCCTTTTTTCTATATATTTTTCTAATTCCATAAGTTCATTTGCTATATTCTTACAGTGTTGACTTATTATATATGAACTAAATTCTTTGTCCGTTTTCTCCTCACATTTTGCATTTTCATAATTCTTTATTCCATCCACGGAAATTATATAATCCTTCATGAATTCATTTGCATTAGAACTATCTGACATTATAATATCTACTATTCGTTCTATTGCTTCTTCCGTTTCTGTTTTTAAAATCATTTTTCTCATCCATACCGGAATATCTCTTGTTATTTTTTGAGAATATGTTTCATCAAAAATCATTTTATCCGAAAAAAATATCGAACTTTGAAAAAAGTAACACTTTATTATTCTCCTAATCTCATGTCTGATACAGTTATATTCAAATAAAACAATATCCAACGAATCAATTTCTTGCTCCATTAGAAATTCTTTCTTGTCATTAACTGTTTTCTGTATAACAGGCATTATATTCGGTAATTGATTCCACGTAGCTTCTATAATGTCCATAGGTGTCTCTTTACCTTCTTCTCCAAGCTTTCCTCCACGAGCTATATATTCATCAATTGCTTGTTGCTCTTCTTCCAAAAAATATGTTGTTCGCATCAATACCGACTTATCTACTTCATACTCAATAATTACATTATAATATTCTCTTAACATTATCCATGACATTTTATTTTCCTTATAGTTATTGGATAGTTCAATAATAATTGATACAATAAATGATGCGGTTACTCCCGTTACAATTGCAAACAGAATATCATACTCTACTGTTCCTTTCCCTATTTGCAACATAACTTTTCCCAAGATACCGTCTAATATAACTACTGTTACAATACATATCGCAATGGATGTGATCGGATAAAAAGCAAATGACATAAAAGCTTTTACATTTCATATTCTATATTTTAATCTCACAATGTTATTTTCTCATCATAATAATATAATCTCAAATCCATTTTCAATATTATCAATCTGTACACTTAGCCAGTCAACCAATCCCTCCGCACGCCTTTGTAATTCTTCTATCGTATGGCTTTTCGTTGGATTCCAACTGGAATTGTACTATTTATCCACAGCAATGGCTTTCCAAATACATCTTTTCCTGTTCTACAAAATAAATGTAAAACAACCATACAAAGAATTGCCAATCCTCTAATCATTACCGCATCTTGCTTACTATAAATCTTATTTGCCATTGTCATATTCTTTTTCCTCCTCATATAGTAGTAAACGCAAAATGTCAATATAATGGTATCGTAATTTAAGCGGATACATTATTATTTCCATTAATAAAAAACTCCCTTTTTACAATGATGTGTCTAGTGTTTTCTACTTATAATAAATCCAAACACAATAATCGCAGGAATTACCAAACCAAAGCATTAACAAGTATCCAAACATAGAAAGATGCAAAATTAATATAAGCGCTTAGTTTTTGGGCAACTAGATATTCGCCCTTTTCTAACTCATAATAATGGAAGCTAGATTTTTACTCCACTACTTTGATAGAAAATATTATCCTTCTTTTCAGTTCTTATATGACAATTAATAAGTTAATTATCATATATTCCTTTCTTTTAATATCGTGGTTCAATACATTTCTGATATTATTGATTTTGTTCTGTAGCTTGACTACTTAACTGGAATGTATTGCCGCTACCTTTATCTGAATTGTTTATTAGCTGAATATTACCGGAGTATCTTCACTCAAAGGACTTATTTCTTTAATATCATCTGTCTAATATAATATATAGCTGTCTCCCTAGCCTGTTTCTCAATAACACTTGCCACGGCTATAAAAATACTTACAACCACAATGCTAACCCAAATACCAGCTACCAAAAGCTTCGTATACGTTTCAATTCTTAATTGTAATTTTTCAAAACAAATTATTATCACAATTAAGACAAAAAAATCCGTTATCCATCTACGGTACGTTGCCCAGGCACTTCTTTTTAACACTCTTCTATTGGCAAATAAAATAATATCATTTGCCCTGTATATCAAAGCTACTACAGTGCCAAATAATACGCCATATATTCCAAATTTAAATACACATATAAAAGACACCACCAGATTAATTGTTGCTTCTAATACCGCTCTCCATTGAGTCTCTTTAAATGCCCCTGCAAAACTTAAAATATTATTACTTGATGCTCTTCCATAACTTAAGAGTTGATACATCGTAAATAATATTGGTAATCTATAATCTACATAATTTATATCCGCCCCTCTTGTATATAATTTCATAAACGGTAACGCAAATATAAATGCTATCGTTAAAAGAGAAAACACAATAGCTAAATAATAAGTTTCAAATGCTTCCTGCAGTTTCAAGAATTTTTTCCTATCTGTATGGAATATTTGTCCCAGTGCAGCCTGAACACTGTTAGAAATAATATTTATAACATTATCAACCATTCCATAAATCGTTGCATACATAGAATAAATACTTACTGTTTTCAATCCACAGACAAAAGTGAGTATTAACACATCAGTATGACTAAATACTAATGAAGAAATTTGATGAACCATAACCGCCGATTTCTGTGAAATTGCTTTAAAATCTGGAGTAACTGATAAATCAATCCATGAATAATGCTTTTTTATGTACCAACTTACGTACACCATTTTTGCAAGATTAAATACTAAATATGTAGCCTGCACTTCAATAATACTTTTACCATTTAACAATAATACTATTCGTATCACATCAGTCATAACTGATGTAACGGTAGCAAGATTCGTTGTTATATAACTCTTATTGTCCACTCGCAACAACATATTATATTTTCCCTGAACAAAATAGCTAATAACACTTCCTGAACCTTGTAATACGATAACCCAAAAGCATGTCCAATATGATATTGTTGTATTTAACAACAATGGATATATTCCCCCTAATGCTAACACACTCATCGCATATGCTATTCCAATTTTTTTATAATAATAATGTGTTGCCGCTAAAATTTCATTAACAGTTTTACGGTCATTTCGCCCAACAGGTCCATAAAGTGCCACAACCGATGCATCACCTACACCTGCTTCCAGTAAAGCTAGATATACATAAATTTGACGAATTGATGATAATAATCCATTCACTTCAGATCCATAATTAACGATAAATAACCTTGGAATAATAATTGCTACAGCCGAAGTAATTATATTTCCTAAAATTCCCCATTTAAGATTATTAATACTATTCTTTTGTCTCGACATAATTAATTCTCCACATCTTTAATCAAAAAATCTTTCATAGCATTTTATCTCTTCCATTGGATATGATTATTTATACACTTGATTTCTGATTTAATTCCAATAAGATTTTCACTTTCTACATTTTCAGTTACAATTGTATTAGCTGCTACTACACAACCTTTTTTCAAATTAACACCCTTAAGTATCATGCTGTTTGTACCAACCCAGACATGCTCGCCTATTATAACATCTTTTGATCTGTTACCTTTTATTCCCTCATAATATATCTCATGAAAATCACTATCATATATAACAACATTTCTTGCAATCATAACATCTTGTCCAAGACTTATTTTTTTTGCCGCAATTAATATACTATTACTATTAACCGTAAAATATTTACTGTCAAGCAATGCCCCTTTAAGAATTTCTATTGTTGAACCATAAGAAATCTTACATCCACCGTTGGATCCCCAAACAGCATTTTCTCTTAAACGTATTCTTGTTTCCTCTCTGGATCCTTTTAACAAATTACATCCTATTTCAATATCCCCATTCACAATATAAATTCGTGCTCCTGTTTCAATATCAATAACAGCATTTTTATAAGGAATTATTTTACTATTATCAACTCGGATTATCTCTTTGCAAAAATAATTCAAATAAAAATATTTTATAATCCGAATACGTCTAAGGAATCGCAAATATTCTTTTATCTTATTCATATTCAACTTCTCCTAATTGTTCTTTAAAATAATTCAATAATGCCTTCCACTGAATATCATTCTGCCCTTCTTCAGCATTTATATAATACAAACTTCCAATGCCAGAGCCATAAATTGTTATTGGGAATGCTCTCCATGGATATTGTGTAGTCACTTTTGTTCCGTTTAATTTTGCCATAAACGTTAACCAAAGATCATCTGCATATGGACATAACTCTTTCATTACTTCTTCATTGAAAGCTTGTGCATTTAATGAATTTGGCGGATAAAGTGAACCACTTCCTGTAAAAATCTGCAATTTGGTAGAATGTTGATACTTTTGACTTAAATCAGGATTTTTCCATTTCGATGGAACCACTGTGATATCATCACCTATTACCTGCGCAGTCATTGTGCAAATATCCTGTGGATATTCATAATGTAACTTTAATAATTTTTCTATCATATCATATGGATAAAACATATCATCATCTACTAATATTATCAGATCTTCTGGATATTCTTGCATAGTATAAAAGTACTTTTTATGACTTTTTAAATCTTTACAAAAACGAATTGTCAATCCACTTTTTTGTAGATCAATTAACTTTTTAGGTAAACTTTCTATTCCGTTAAACTGAGTATCTGCAAGCCACAAAATAATCATATCCGGTTTCACTGTCTGACGCAATAAAGTCTCAATTGTAATCCATACATCACCTATTCTTTTCGGATAAGATGTTAAAGATATTATTATACGCTCTTTTCTTTCCTTTTTTTCAAGAATATTTTCAGGGATACTACATTTTTCATATTTTTCTTTTATTAAAATATTATAATACCATTCTATTCTGTCTAATAATTTTTGAATTATAAAACCTGTTTCCTTGTTCTTTTCTTTTTTCTTTTTTTGTTTTCTCTTCAATATAAAATATATTCTATATATTAATCCATACATTCTTTTTACCTAAATACCATTTTCTTTATATATAGTCCCAACTCCCTAAGTGTCGGCCTTTTTATCCGCTTTAATTCCTTGAAATATTTCCGAATGAGTATCTTATTCTGTGTATCTATTGCATTTCCATACCGAAGTCTCGCATAATGTTGTCGAACTGGCATAATATATTCTCTTGCTCTTTTATCTTTTATTTTCTTTATTGTTTCAAGCAAAATCTGTTCATAATCCGACAATTGAGCAATAATTTTTTCTCCTGTATTCTGACTATGTGAATGACTTTCCGGATGAATATAATACTTATATACTGATTCTTTTACATAACCCGGCTCTCCATAATACCAAGCTAAAGGAAGAAGTATTTGTGCATTCTGTCCTCCTCTTCCCGTATATATTTCTCGCTTCTCTATGACTTTATCTAATGCATCTATTCTCATAAAATATCCAGTAAAAAACACATTCTTAACAAACAATATATCTTCAAAAAAAGATAATCTATTTTCACATTCTTTTCTTTTTTCTTTTATTTGTATTGATTCATTCTTAATAAATTCAACTTTTCCATAACAATACACATATGCAGAATTTTCCTGAAAAAACCGAACTCTACATTTTACAAAATTCTCACTAATCTCATCATCTGAATCCATACATAATAAATAATCTCCCTGAACATATTTCAATCCATTATTTAAAGCTGCAGCCTGTCCCGCATTTTCCTGAAATAAATATGTTAATTCTATATTATGTAAATCAAATTCTTCTTTATATTTTTTTATAATCTCTTCTGTCTGATCTGTTGATCCATCGTTTATAAATATCAACTCTATATTTCCGTAGCTTTGATTAAGTATGGACTTTAAAAATCGTTCCAAATATTTTTCTCCGTTATAGCATGGTGTTACAATACTTACCTTTTCAGTTTTCATTCTTCTTTCTCCATATTTTTTCAAACACTGAGTTGATTTTCCAATATAATACTATTATCTCCGGATTAATTGCAAAGGTCTTCAAATACCATTCTTTCTCTTGCGGATATCTTTTACTGGCATGTCCCACTTTATATATTTTCTTAAAGCAATCAGAAATTTTATTCATGGCATTCTTGTCATGTAAAATATCTCTCGTTCGAGAATATTCCCATATAAGAGAATGTAAATACTCATCATAAGCCACATCCTCAAGTTCATCAAATCCACAATCTTTAAAAAAATAAATTCTTTCTTCCAATGCTTCCAGATAATCTAATTTTCCTAAGTGAAATGGTTTGTTCATCAAACTATTATCACAAAACGAATAGTATACCATTCTCTGTGGTAAAACAGCAATTCTTCCACATTTATACAATATATGATGAGTTATATAAATATCTTCAAATATCTTTCCTTCCGGATATATTATATTATCGAACAGTCTACGCGCATATAACTTTGCCCACGGTGCAACATATTGTAAAGCACAATAATCATTCTTATAAATTCTGTTCAGCGCCTCTCTATTATCAATTACTGAACTTTCCAAAGATAAATCTATTGAAAAAGGAAATGCTTCATCCACTCCTCTTTCAAATCCACAAATAGCTAAATCTGCCTTATTCTTCTTTATCTCCCTAAGCATTAATTCGACAGCCTTTTCGTATAGATAATCATCACTATCAACCATCATAATATATTGTCCCGTTGCTTTTTTTAGTCCAGTATTTCTTGCTCTACTAACCCCACCATTGTTTTGATGTATAATCTTAATTCTTGAATCCTTTTCAGACATATCTTCACAAATTTCTAAGCTTTGGTCTGTTGATCCATCATCAACCAGAATAATTTCTAACATTTCATAAGACTGTCGTAATATTGATTCTACACATCGTTTTATAACTTTTTCTGCATTGTAAATTGGCACAATAATACTTATCAAATCCATTATTCATATCCTAAAAAAATTCTTTTATTTTTTCCTTTACATTTTCTGCATCTTTTATATATTGCGGCATTCTTTTCTTCAAGTGTTCCTTTATATGATTCTCATTTTCCTGTAACCAAATAAATGCCTGTGTTAATTTATTTTCTTCTTTTATCTGCTCAATAGGAATCACATAATTTTCTTCACGTCCAAATATATCTTTCGCCATTCCCCTGGATTTTATAGAATATCCTACAACAAGAGTCGGAACTTCTGTAGAATATGCTGCAATAGTCGCATGAGTCCTTGCACCAACAAAGAACCGACATTTCGCAATATATCCTTTTAACTGCATACAATTACAATCCTGAATCACTACAATTCTCTCACTCTTTTTAAATTCATCATATAATTTATTCAAAATGCTTCTATCATCGTTTCCCGACCATATCACATGCGGAATCAATGCAACCGCATAATCTGTCTTATTTAAAATATAAGCTATGAGATTTCTGTAGTTATCCAACAACACATTATCTTCTTGCTCCCGTTCCATTACTAATGGACTTACATTGATTCCCACTGTATTATTTTCAATAAAATTAGATGGTAATTGCACTTCTTCTTTTGGTAATGTAAATGCTGAATCCGGTGACAATCCGATACTTTTAAGCCCAGCCTTTTTTAGTAATTCATAAGTCAAAGATTCTCTTGCCGAAATATAATCATATGATTTCATATCCTCGACAAATTTCGGATCATTAAATAATTTTTCATTTAAAGAACATCCTAAAAGAATTGTCTTACAGCCTCGTTGGCAGATCATTTGATGCAATTGAATGTATTTCGGATAGTCATCATAACAATAAATGTCTCCACCTACCGATATCTCTATATCTCCTGTCCTAAATTCTTTTATAGTCTTTCTATATGGTAATATATCTATTGAGAAGTAATCATTTTTCTTTTTCAAGCTATAATACGCTTTAATAAAACTAGGAGACAGTTTTGAATATGCATTTTTTGCACTTTTAACATCAGCAAACTGCTGAATACCATAATGTAAATCCTGTTGCGGCATTTCTGAATATAGGATAATATCTTCCTCTTTAAACAATTCACACACAGTGCGAACCAGTGCTTCACATCCGTGATTTTCACTACCGCCATGATTATATAAAAAAATTTTTCTCATGCTTACCTTTCCCCTTTTAACACATTACGTATTGCTTTCTTCAGCCTCAAAACAACATATGTTCCGCTTGTTAATCCACGATTATATCCTGACATTATTATCTGCATAGCTTTTCCGCCTTCTCCCAGATAAACTATATGTTCTTTCTTCAATCTGTTAAAATTATTGCTATATATTTTTTTCCCTTTCGTTGCACTCATCATTAGAATTGTATACGCATAATTCGAAATTATTTGATTATATTGCTTTTCTTCCCATTCTCCAAATGAATGATTCTTTCTTAAAAATGATTTTGTTTTCTTTTGAATATTAATCTGTTCAAAAAAATCTATCTTGTTATCATCCATCGTGATAGCAGAATTTATAGTTTCCTGCTCATAATAATATCCTGTATAATCTGTAAACCATACTTGTTCAATACATCCATATATTTTTAAAAAGAAATCATAATCTTCTGCCAAATTTATTTTACTATCAAATCGTATCTTGTTTTTTTCTATCACGCTTTTTTTTATAAGTTTTGATGATACAAAACCATAAATTCCGGTAGCTAATTGTTCTTTATAGAAGGTTTTCGCCATATCTTCTATATATACATTCCCGTCTAAATATGGACGTATTCGTTCTATAACTTTTCCGTTTATATCAACTTTTGCTACTCCACCAATTACCATTTCTTCATCTGGTCTATATATTTTTTCAAGATAATTCTCTGCAACAAAATCATCACTATCTATAAAAGTAATATACTCTCCCGTAGCTTTACTAATCCCTAAATTTCGTGCTTCAGACACACCTCTATTTAAAGTATGAAATACTTGAATTCTTGAATCTCGGAATTTTTTGCATTGGTTTAAAGAGCCGTCAGTCGACCCATCATCAATGATAATTAATTCCCAATCCTTAAATGTCTGTACAAGAATAGAATGAATTCCTCTTGCTATGTATTTTTCTTTATTATAAACAGGCATAACTATTGAAATCTTACACATTATCATCTGCTCCTTATATTTTCTTTAATACATTCCACATTTTATGCCTTATCAACCAAATCTGTACCTTCAGTTTCCATGACCATTCTTTCGGATAATGGAATTTATAAAAAGCCTCTGCTAATTTTTTAGATTTTAAAATTTCCTGCGCCTTTCTATTTTTTACTTCTTTCTCTAAATCTGCATGCTTTAATTGTCCCAAACAATTGCATGCATAATAAATCTGATGCAAATTTAATTGTTGTGAAAAATTATACTCTTTTTTATTGTCAAAAAACATTCTCAGATGGTCATTCATAGTACAATAAACATTCCACGCACCTTCACGATAACTGGTCGTAATTGTTCCCGCATTTTCATAATACTTATATAATCCTCTTCCCTTTAAATAATAAAAAGAATTAGCATAATACCCAACAAATGCACTAAAAATATTATCTTCCGACCATTTAACCTCTTCATCAAATCGTAAATTATACTGTCTCAAAAAATTCGAATTATATAAACAATGACAAACTGACAACAATGGACCATAATCCAGATTACGCCCCATAATTAGCTCTGGATAAATTTCTTTAATAATCCGTTTCTTATCATAGTATCCTTTTGCAATATTAAGACTTTTTAAATTTTCTCTTCCATCACGCGTAATCCTCTTATAATCCGACATAACGAAATCACAATTATACTTATTAATCACGTTATATAATTCTTCATACATAGTAGGTAATATTGAATCATCCGAATCTACAAAACCTATATATTTTCCAGTAGCAATATTGATTCCGGCATTTCGTGCACTACTTAAGCCGCCATTAACCTTATGTACAACTTTAATTCTCTTATCTACTTTCAAATAGTTCTCACACATTTTCGGACATTTATCCGGTGATCCATCATCAACCAGTATTATTTCAATATCTTTCAAAGTCTGATTCAACAACGACTGAACACATCTTGATAAATATTTTTCGACTTTATAAATTGGGACAACAATACTAACCAATACCATTTTTTCCTCTTTCTTCTAACTTGATTAAGTTCAATTAATATGTACACATAATATATATTTTTTCTATTTCTGTAGCATTAGAATAATCCTTTTCCATACACTTTTGAGATATTCTCTTCATTTTTTCATCATCTTTTAATACCTGTTCTATTTGCTCTGCACACTTTTCATTATCCATGGACACAATTATTCCATCCACTCCATCTTCCAATTGACTTTTTGCCGTTGCATAATTAGTAATTACTACCGGTTTTCCCAACATCTGCGCCTCTTTTACGGAAACACATTTTCCTTCATATCTTGAAGGTTGAACATACAAATCACATCTGCAAATATACGGATATGGATTGAATTTTTTCCCAAGCATAATAACATTTTTTTCCATATGTTCTTTTTTTATCTTTTCTTTTATAAGTTTTTCATCTGAACCAAACCCTATAAGATACCATTTTACATTCATCCCTCTGCTTACCAAATATTTACATATCTTCGGCACATTATCAAAATTTTTTGCTGTACAATATCTTCCAATAGACAATATTTTTATACTATCATCTGACATCTCTTCTATTGGAACAAATTCCTTTGATTGATGTACAATTAATTTTTCTGGAATAATATTTTCTATTTTGACAATCTTTGCTGATAATGTTGGAAAGATTTTAAGAAATGTTTTTGTCACATCATCAGATATTGAAATTATCCTATCGTACGCTGACCACATTTCTAATTCTGATTTTTCATTAATCTGAATCTTACTATAATCTGTATGTATCCAGGCTATTTTCTTTTTTGCGTGCACCTTATGTGCAACAATATAATGTGGAGTCAAGAAACTGATTGCCAGATCATACTCCTCATTTGGCTGGATATCTGGCATAAAGCGATATGTATATTTATGACTGTACTCAAGCGGCACCCCACTGTCTGTATGTCCATGTTTTTTTATATACCTACTTGCTTTTATTTTTCCATACATTCTTGCTGCTGTTAATACTACATGTCCTTCTTTCAAGATCTGCACCATTGGACGAGCAAGTACTGTATATGACGGTATCTCCGGTAATAAATGAATATCTTCAGGAATAAATGAAAACAGTTCTCCCTCATGGCGCAGTAAAAACAAGTCAACCTGATATCCTTTTTTATCTATAGCGTCTAACAATCCTATTAGACTTCTTTCTGCACCACCTATCTCCAATGCATGTGATACTATCAATATCTTCTTCATTATTTACCTCTTCTAAAAACATCTTTTCCAAACATCCGATGAATCGGTTTTAGTACCTGACTTCTTAATATTTCTTTTTTCCCCATCCAGCTTTTAGCAAACCAATGAATTGAATAGGTCTTTGTCGTTTTATTAAGTCTTCCCGTCGGATCATCATATGGATTAAAATATTCTATTGGAAATACTTGTGCTCCTTCTATTTGCTGCCTCTGTCCATTTCGTATTAGACCTTTTTTTTCCAATGCTTCTGTATTCAATATTGGACATCCTCTTGTTCCATGTTTTCCGTCAAGGAGTGGATTATATTCTTTTAGCATCCCTTCAACAATCTTATTTCCTATCTCTGCCCCAAATCCAACTCCTGTATTTACATATTCTTCTGTCTCAAATCCAAAAAATGCTGGATATCTAAGCAATTCATCCAATGGCCTTACAACCTCCACATCAACATCAAAATATATTCCTCCTTCCCGAAGAATAATTTGCAGACGTGCATAATCACTTAAAAATGCAAACCTTTTGTTGTCATACGTATACGTCGTATAAGCATTTTGATGTACATCATAATTGTCTTCATTCCATTCAACAATTTCATAATCTGGACAATATTTTTTCCAGCTTGCGATACATTTCTTTGCTTTTGCAGGTAATTCACTTTTTCCAAACCAACAATAATGTATTTTTTTTGGAATCATTATCTTCTCCTTTTTATCTCCCTACTCTCAATATTTTTTTTATTCTTCTTTTTAATCTAGTTTTTCTACACAATTCATTTAAATAACTGTTTATTTTCTCACTATTTTTATCTAAAATGAGATTCATAAATGTGTCCCTAACACTTATTCTATTTAATGATTTAACAACTTCTTCCATTTCTGGAATCCGCAATATCTTAAAAATTTCTTGATTCATTTGCTTTTCATTATAACTACCCACGGTTTTACACATTAAAAAATATGATTTTATTACATTTACTAATTCAATATCCATATATATTTTAACTTTAGGATTCATTTTATAATATTCTCTTAGTTGATTTTTATAATGATATAACGCTAAAAAATCATCTAACATATACGGCATAAACTTAGATGTACCACCACCAACTCTATAATGATAAACTATGTTTGAAACAATAACTAATTTTTTTATATTTGGCATGATTTTTAATGTTACACTTAAATCATCGCCCATAAATTTTACAATAGCCTTATCTTTTGCTACATTAGTCACTAATTCTCTTCGATATATTTTTGCCACAAGATTTACTGGATAATTACTTATACCAAAACAGCTTTCATATAACTCACTCATAATTTCCTTATGACAATACACTTTAACGTTCTCTCCCCTAAAACATGCTGGTGTAAATCTGATTAAAAATTGCGGAATAAAAATTCTCCCTATCATTCGATTCATATTTCCGCAGACACAATCTGCCTGATATTTTTCAGCATTTTTTACTAGGATCTCAATTGCCTTTAAAGGCATTTCATCATCTGCATCACAAAACATTAAATATTTTACTTCTTTTGCCTTGTCCGAATAAATTCCACTTTTTCTTGCTTCTACACTTCCTTTATTTTCCTGATGAATTACATAGATTCGATTATCTTTTAAGGAAAAATTATCACATATTTTTCCGCTATTATCTGTTGAACCATCATCAACCAAAATGAGATAAAATTTATCATACGATTACCGCAGTATAGATTTAATACATTTTTTTAGTTTACTTTCTACATTATAAACTGGAATAATAACAGCTACCTCATTTTCCATTTTTTTCTTCATTAAAACTATCTCCCATAAAAGCTATATTGTAAATTACAAAACAAACCTATTTTATAAAACTAATTACTCTTTTCTTTTTCATTTTTCTTAATAGCAAATGTTAATATCCACCCCAATGGTGTACACAAAACAGTAAGTAATTTCCTAGGTGATTCAACAATATATTTTTTATTTTCTGCAATTAAACTACTAGAGCAATAATGTATGCAATCTCGAATTAATCTCCTCTTACTTATCGGATAAGTCATTGCCACCTTTCTCAAAAAAGCAAAACCTTTAGGGTTTTTCAAGTACTGCCGAAACATCGTATTGCTCGATCCATCCACCTGATATTCAACATCACACAATATATCATTTAGCACAGCAAGTTTATACTTCTGATCAATCAACGTGTATTTATACACTAATCCCACATATTTTTCACCTTCAAATACAGGATATGGAGGTACGCTATTAATAACATCCGTACGATAAACTAATTTCTTATCTCCTGCTCCGCCAGATGCATAATATCCACCCAATGTTGTCTCCCTCAGTCCATCCGGGAATCCTTTTCCTATGATTTTTCCCGTGAGCATGTCTGCATCAAGTCCTATCAATCCCGCATAATTTTTTTCTCTCACCTCAAACCAAGCCTTTTTAATCTTTTCAACTGCTCCTTCTGCCATTCTATCATCCGAATCGATACATACGTTCAATTCTGTATGTATATTCTCATACGCCACATTATGAGCAGTGTGCATTCCTCCGTTTTTTTTATAAATATACTGTATCTCAAATCCGTTATCCTGATTCTTCCAGCCTTCTACCAGTTCCCTTGTATTATCACTTGATCCGTCATCTACGATTAACCATATAAAATCTTTGCATTCCTGCTCACAAAGGCTCTGATATGTACGTGGTAAAGTGCTTGCCCTGTTGTATGCAGGCGTAAATACTGTTAATAATGCCATATCAGTTCACCTCTGCCTTCTTAAGATAATATTCTTTCAGCCATTTTGCGGTTGTCTCTACATCATATTTTGCTTTTTTGATTTCTTCATTTCTGTCACTCTTGTTAATCTTTGCTTGTTTTAAGATTTTGTCTGCCCATTGTTCTGGAGTTTCTTCCAGCCCTTCCACTTTCACCAGACCTTTTGTAATAATACATTCTTCCGACACTCGATTCGAAATAACCGCAGGCACTCCTGCCGCTTGCTCTTCAATCATAGTAACCGGAAGTCCTTCGTATAAGGAGGGAAATACGAACACATCCATTGCCTGTAATAATTCCGGGACATCTTTTCTAACGCCCATAAAAATGACATTATCTTGTAATCCCCGTTCTTTTACTTTGTTTTCTATTTCTTTCCGCCCTTCTCCATCTCCTATCAACATTAATCTTACTTTTTGATTCTTTTCAAAACACTTTTCAAAAATGTCTATCAGAAATTTATGATTCTTCTGCGGATTAAATCTTCCAATGTGTCCAATAACTAGATCTTTTTCAAGACCTAGATCTTTTTTTATTTTTTTTGCCTTTTCTTCCTCATAAATATACTTTTCCGTTGCAATTGCATTCGGAAGAAGCTGATAAGCCTTTCCTCCAAACATCCAATCTCCCGCGGCTTTTCCACAGGCAAATAATTCCGTTGCTGTTTCAGGGATCTTTCTCATATAATATCTTTTGAACAAATATTTAATATTTTTGTCTTGATTACTGTTATGACTATGCGCAATTCGAACCGGAATTCCGCATTCTTTCGCACATTGCAACGCTACAGAACTCAGGCAGTCCTGATGTACATGTACAATCTTATATTCCGGATGAGTTCTAAAAAAGCGTCTCAATTCTGCTTTGTATCTTCTACTCCACGGCACAAGCCTTGATACGTGATAGATTCTTCCGCCTAAAGACTTTATTTCCTCGTCATAATCCGCTTCAAATTCTCTATGCACTAGGAAATCGAACTGTACTTTACTTCGATCTATATGACGATAATAATTCATAAGCATCGTCTCAAGACCTCCGCGCCCCATATATGTAACAACATGTAATACTCGAATCATTATTCTCCCTCTATCCCAAAAGATTATTAACACTATACAAATAGAATCCCAGATACCCCACTACCATTGCAACATAAATCAATCTTGCTGATCGTTTGGTAAACATATGATCAATCTCCCATGGCAATAAGATATAACTATATAATGAGAAATAAATTGGAAGACGACCAATAAATATTCCACTTGTGAACATAGATACTATATAGAATCCAACAGATACGATTGACATATTCGTACACAAATTGATAACTTTGTCATCTTCACTTCGTATGAATTTTAATCCTATTAAAGACAGTACCGATGGCACTGCATACACTAATACACGCAATGCATTCGTTCCATCATCATTCCAACTCTGCCAGTCAGACACAACATTTTTATATTGCGTCTCGGCTAACATAGAATCCAACACATTTGTAAACTGCCCAATACCAGCCACAATTGCAATAACCGCAACCATAAAAAGTAATGTCTTTTTATTCCATGCCTTTCCCTGTGCAATGAAAATAAATGGAATAACCAGTAAAGCACTCTGATGCATCAATGAGGCAATCAGAATTAAAATAATTGCTTTTGCGTACTTCTTATCCAGTATAAATTTAATTCCTATGAACGTAATCGTAACCGCCAGAAATTGTCGGATACCATTAAACAACCAAGAGATATAATCTGTCGAAGCAATAAATAAGAAAAAGCTTACCAGATATCTGCTTGAATATTTACGATATACATATATCAACACCCCCGCCTGAATCGCAGCTAATACTATAAAATATATATTAATGTGATTTCCTACAATACATTTGATGACCGCTGACACAAAATAGAAGCCTTTATCCTTCTTTACTGTTGCCATATAAGACGCCATACCGCCTAAACTTACCGGCATTTCGGAAAAGCTTTTTTTGTATGCCCACGTATCGCCTATATTTCCTCTATATCCACACCATATAATCAACGGTAAGAATGTCACAACCGCCCACACCGGTCTCCACCGATATTCTTTTTTCCCACACACCGTCTCCACTCGTTTCACCGATGTCAACACAGACAGTATCGCCATCACGGCAACCCATCCGATTATCAATATATAATTCTTGTCCATATTCTTCTCCAAATAATTGATTGATATTGCAGGGATTCTCTTACCTGCTTCATGCGTTTTTCAACACTTAATTCTACCATATATTCCTTAATATTCCAATACAGCACGATAAGCATAACTCACCATTTGTACCGATATCTCGTAATTTATAACGTTTTTTCTTATTTACCTCTCATATTCCATTTCTACCCCTACAAGTTTTATATCACCTTCTTTTCCATTCATAACACTTCGCGTTTTTTCATGTATCTGCCCTTTCTATTCTTTCCGTCATTTTAACCATATTACCCCAACTTTTCCTGTTGCATTTGTGCATTTTATATGATATGTTGACTTTAACACATTTGGTGTTTACATGATGTAAGGGAGATAATTATCGTGTAACGCCCAACACACATTGGCATTACTGAAAGGAGGCCTATATGTTTAGAAAAAGTTATTGGAAAAAGAGATTTGCTCCTGTCCTGGCAGGCGCACTGGTGATTTCTTCATTACTGGTACCGCCTGGCCACGCATTCGCAGCCGATCCGGTTACTTCCGAAGAACAGACTGTAAGTCCTGAGACACCGGAAGTTAAGGACGTAACGGATTCCACAGATGCAGCGACCACCGATGCGAACCTGACCACTCCCGATTCCGTTTCGGATTCTGTATCAGATTCTGTAGCCGGTACTTCTGCAACAGATGCTTCATCCGCTAAGGAAGCTGCTAAGCAGGACGTGAAGGAGACAAAGGAAGCAAAGGCAGCTGACGATGCAGTTACCGATCCGATTCCGGACAAGACTCCTCACCTCGTATACGGTGACAAGAGTCTGGCTGACGAAGATGCTTTCGTCCTGCTGATCTTCGGCGACGGCTTCACTGCTTCCGAGCAGGATTCGTTCTATACCAATGCTCAGAATACCGCGGATTATCTGATGGATACTTCTCCTTGGAATGAGTTCAAAGATACGATCAAGATCTACGCTCTCGGAGTTGTATCGAATGAATCGGGCGCAAAAGCAGACACAGCGATCAACCAGGAGCAGGCGAACGCAGACACACGCGACACCTACTTCGGATCTTCATTCTGGTCAGGCGGTATGCAGCGTCTTCTTACGATCAGTTCAGATGGATCTAAGAAAGCAAAGCAGTTATCAGATCAGTACCTTCCTGCAGCAGACTTTAATGTTGTGATCGTCAATGCTACTACATACGGCGGAAGCGGCGGAGATGTATGTGTTGCTTCTCTTAATAATGAATCACTCGAGATGATGCTTCACGAGCTTGGACACACCACTGCCAAACTTTCGGATGAATATTTCGCAGGTGCAAGCTATGCGGCCGAGATGCCGAATATGACAGCTGAGTCTGATCCGGCAAAGGTCCGCTGGTCACGCTTCATCGGTAAGAATGGTGTCGGTGTCTATGAATATGACAATGGCGGTAACGGATGGTACCGTCCACACCAGAATTGTAAGATGCGTTTCCTTGGCAAGCAGTATGCTTTCTGTGAAGTGTGTAAAGAACAGATCCGCAAGACCTTCTGTCAGGATTCGAATGTAACGAAGTTATTCTTCCAGCCTTATGCAGACATGTTCTATGAGTCTGACACAGGCAAAGATATGCGTGAATACTTTATCCTCCGCAGAGGTAAGAATGAGATCACAGGCGATAAGCTCGGTGATGCTTTAACGCTTACTTACAAGGATGCGGATGGCAACGTAGTATCCGGTATTCCTAACAAAGCCGGAACTTATACCATCGAAGCTACATTTGCCGGAGACAGCACATATGAGAAATGCAGTCAAACAGCTGCCTACACGATCGAATTACCGGACCTCATCACTCTCGATGTTCCGTCCAAGGTATACGACGGCAAACCTGCTGACCTTAATTATACCGTTAATTATGACAAAGACTATACGGTAAAAGCGCATTATAAAGGAACTGTTCCTTACGCCGCTGAGATCACTTATGACTATGACAGCGACGAAGCACCGGTGACTCCTGGCCGTTACAGCGTAACCCTTACCGCTTATGACAAAGCCACAGGAACTGCGATCAGCAGCAAGACCAAAGACTATGAGATCACCTTCAAGTCTACGACCCTTCAGAATAACGATACAGCCGATTATCCGGGTGCTATGCCTTATTATAACAATAAGACGATCGTATTCTCCGGAGAAGGTTACACAGCCGGTGAACAGTCTCAGTTTGAAGATGTTGCAAAAGACTTTGTGAAGTATTTCCGTTCTACAGAACCTTTCAAAGAAGCTGACACGTACTTTAACTATCACACGGTAGAGACCGTATCCAATGAATCCGGCATCGGTCAGAAAGCCAAGGATACTTACTACAAACTGACTTATGACAAGAATGGTAAGATTGTTCCGACAGACGAAAGTACCGCCGGTGCAATGTACATTGGTAATAATGTCATCACATCTTACTACAAAGCCAATATCGTTATTGTAAATGATAAGAATGTCAAGACAGGTACTACATTCAAGAACAAGCGTTTCACCATCTACACGACAGCAGATGAGGCCGGCATGCAGTTTGCGGCAAATGAACTGCGCAATTACTTCACTAACCACGAAGAGGGCTATACTCCTTCTACAGACGCCGAGAAAGATGCGGAAAGAATCGAATTCCTGAAAGCGCTTTATTACACCTGGTATGGATCTGATTATGCTCCGGTATTAAGCCGTGCGTATGACGAGACATTTACGGAGAACGGATCTCCGATCGACCTTGCACCATATTTCCATACTTATGTATTGGGCAAAGAGGTAGAGGGCGTTGCTTATAAGATGACTTACTATGCAGATGATAACGGTGCTGTCGGAGAAGAACTTTCCGAAGTTCCTTCCAAGGCAGGTACTTATCATGCGAAAGCGGAGCTTGTCATGGACGATGTGTCCGCGTATGGCGAGCCTTGTAAGAAGGTTACTTTAGACGGTGAGACATATTCGCTTCCTCTGGCACGCGGATGGACCACTTACACGATCCAGGCCAAAGAGGATCCGGAGAATCCTGACAAACCGGATCCTGGTACACCGGATGATCCGAAGAATCCTGGACAGAATCTGAAGCCGAATCAGAACCTGAATAATAACAAGAATATAACCAAGAATATAAATATTAACAAATCAACCAACGGCAAAGTTTCTAACAAAGCTGCAGCCAGAACCGGTGATCAGTCACCGGTATGGATGTACACACTTCTTTCTCTGGCAGCACTTGCTGTGATCGCAGCTGTGATCTGTAAGAGAAGATTCCGTAGATAAGGTAGATAAAAAAGCTTAGATAAAAATCTTTAATAAAAGGAAACTCCTTTCTGGCATCTGCCAAAAAGGAGTTTCCTTTTTACCGTCTTTGATTATATTATACTCTCTCGATCCCCTGTATCGTCTTCTTCACAACCTTATCCTTATCGAATTCCCGCGCCATCTTATCTCTTCCGCATACTCCCATTGCTTCGCGTTCTATACGGCTCATCCGGGCGATCTTACTCATCTTACGGTACAGATCATTCCAGTCCTCTGCTTCACACAGAAGCCCGCTCTTATCATCGTCTACGGCTTCCTTACAGCCCGGAATATTACTGGTGATCACCGGACGTCCGGTCGCTGCTGCCTCCAGAAGTACATTTGACATTCCTTCATGATAACTTGGGAGCACAGCACAGTCGGCCATGGCATAATACGGTCTCGGATCTTCTTGGAATCCATGGAATACTGCGATCCCTGCATCCACCAGCTTATCAATCTTTTCTTTGTATTCATCTTCGAAGAATCCTACCAGATCCAGAACGAACGGTACTTCTTTTCGCTGTAGTTCTTTCGCTGCATAGAACAGTTCGTCCATTCCTTTTTCCTTCATGATCCTTCCAAGATATAGGAAATGCACTTTGTCATTCTCCGGATATTTCTGATAAGTATAATACTTAAGATTTACTCCGGCTCCCTTAAGCAGACACATCTGTTCCCGACGGATGATCTGCTCCTGCAGGAACACTCTGGCATTTCCCTTATTTTCGAAATACACTGTCTTTGCCTTTTTTAAGGCTATTTTATACATTCTTATAACAATCTCCCGAAGCCCCTTCTTCTGGAATGCAGTTCCGAGTCCCTGTACGTTGACACAATATGGGATCCGCATCTGTCGGCAGGCATATCCTGCATATACATTAGGCTTGATCGAATAGGTAACTACCATATCCGGGTGATGTTCTTTTAATAACCGGCGGTAGGTCAGATACAGCTTCATATCCGTCTTCGGGTTGATCCCACGGCGGTCCACATCCGTCTCGATCATCGTACATCCCATCGCTTTAAAATCATCCTCATGTCCTACGAATGGTGTGCTGATGATCACATCATAATCTTCCATAAGTTTCCCGATCAATTCTCTTCTGAACTGCCACAGCATATAAGAATGATTGGTGATGACCATAAGTTTCTTCTTTGCTCCGGTTCCGCCTTCTACGACTCCGTCACTTCGAAGCACGGAGAATACCGTTCCGATAAAGCACCGGATATCCATAAGCGGCCCCATCTTTTTTACATACTCGCCGTCCAGTCTGGCTTTGACAGGGATCTCAAGTTCATCTCTTCCGTTGATCTGTGCCCATCCGGTAAGTCCCGGTTTTACATCATTAGCCCCGTACTTGTCACGTTCTGCAATCAGGTCATCCTGATTCCACAGTGCCGGTCTCGGTCCGATCACGGCCATATCTCCTCTGGCAATATTCCAAAGCTGCGGAAGTTCATCCAGTGATGATTTCCGCAGGAAACGTCCTACTTTTGTTATGTACTGATCCGGGTTCTCCAGAAGGTGTGTCGGCTTATCGTGCGGCGTATCTGTGCGCATGGAGCGGAATTTGTACAGGTTAAAATATTCCTTATGGATTCCTACTCTTTTCTGCGAAAAAAAGACAGGAGCTGTAATCCCGTCTTCTTTCTTGATCGCCACAATAATTGCCAGATAGACGGGTGATAATACCACCAGACCGATCCCTCCAAGAGCTCTTCCTATTATGTTCTTAACCTTCATATATTTCCTTTGTCTGAAAGACAAATGATCCTCTTTGAACATATCTGTTATGCCTCCTGTATTCTCTGGTTCTATTGTGTTGATTTATTTAATTTTGGATGATAGGTCGGAACGATGCTTTCCACGATCAGACGCATATCATCGGTCTCATTCTGTGCTGCGCTCTCAAGGACTCTGAGTGCATGTGCGAGCTTGACTTCATCTACATCGATCGGATGTCCGATATGTATCAGCTTATTCGGTGTATCCGTCATACCTTCTTCGTCCATCAGAAGTTCTTCGTATAATTTTTCTCCCGGACGCAGTCCCGTGAATTCAATCTTGATATCCTGATCGACTTTATAGCCTGACAGCCGGATCATATTCCTTGCAAGATCAAGGATCTTTACCGGTTCTCCCATATCCAGGACGAAGATCTCTCCGCCTTTGGCATAGGCACCTGCCTGAAGTACCAGTGATACCGCTTCCGGAATCGTCATAAAGTAGCGGATGATCTCCGGATGTGTGACGGTTACCGGTCCTCCTTCTGCAATCTGTTTTTTAAATAACGGAATAACACTTCCGTTACTTCCAAGTACATTACCGAACCGCACTGCTACATATTCTGTGTTCGATTCTTTATTATAAGTCTGTATGATCATCTCACAGATTCTCTTGGAAGCTCCCATGATATTCGTTGGGTTGACAGCCTTATCTGTAGATATCTGTACAAATCTCTTAACATTCCATTTATCTGCCATTCTGACCATATTATAAGTTCCGAGGACATTATTCTTGATAGCCTCGTTCGGGCTGCCCTCCATAAGCGGCACGTGCTTATGTGCTGCCGCATGATAGATGATCTCCGGACGGTACTGTTCGAAGATACTGTTGATACGGTTCTCATCACGTACAGAACCGATCAGCACCACCAGGTCAAGCTTCGGCTGTTCCCTTAACAATTCCTGCTGGATATCATATGCATTGTTCTCATAGATGTCGAAGATGATCAGCTGCTTCGGACTGTGCTTTGCGATCTGTCTGCATAATTCACTTCCGATCGAACCTCCGCCGCCGGTTACCATAATTACTCTTCCTGATACATAATCCATGACCTCGTCCAGATTGACATAGACTTCATCTCTTCCCAGAAGGTCATCGATGTTCACCGGACGCAGCTTACTTGCCCTGACCTCACCGTTGACCAGCTGATATACTCCCGGCAGGATCATAAGTTCACAGTTTGTATCCTGACAGATCTCCACGATTGGTCTGATCTTTGCTGCATTTGCCGATGGTATCGTCAGGATGATCTGCTGGACATTGTATTTCTTGACGCTTTTCTTGATACTGTTCCGATTACCGACAACCCTGACTCCCTTAATATATCTTCCGATCTTATACGGATCATCGTCTATGATACAGACAACCTTCTGATCCAGATATTTACTGTTCTGGATCTCTGTGATCAGACTTCTTCCGGCCTCTCCTCCGCCGATGATCATGACTTTCTTTCTCTTTGACCATGGGAATGTACGGTTCTGTCTGCGCAGACGTATCAGTCGGTAAGATACTCTTGTTGCCCCGATCAGGATCATCAGATAAATTGTATCCAGTACATACCAGCTTCTTGGCATAACGCTCCATCTAAATAAGATAATGACAATCTTCGCTACGGCCGCCGCAAGACAGGCTGCGATCAGACTGAATACTTCTTCAATCCCTGCGTACTCCCATAAACTACTGTAGATACGGAAAAGTGAAAATATAATTAATGTTATGACTATGGTGAATGGTCCGTATTTATAGATTACTTTTAAGAATTCTTTCGGAATCTGGCTGAAATCGAACTCAAAACGTGTCAGTAATGCCAGAATTGATGCTGCGATAATACATATGATATCAAGTACGATAAGACATATTCTTCTTATCAGTAATTGATAATTTATTTCCTTTTTTTTCATACCCATTTTCCTTTTGTTAATTATTCTTAATCAACAATTATAACATACTTTTTCGGCTCATAAAATGCCAATTACTACAATTTGCCTCTTCTCATCTAATTTTCTTCTAATTCTGAAATGTTACAACAACGTCTTTCCCGTCTGCCACATTTTTAAACATACTCTTGATTACTTTCTTTGCATTCTTGTCGGATACATTGCAGACTTTATTTGTTATGTAGCGAATGATGTAGTGCAGATTCAGATGAATCTGCCACTGCGTATCCTTGCACTGCTGCTTGCTCAACTGATGGCATCTATGGGAGTGGCATTATATATGGTCGCAGATATGGGAATCGCTCCATATGACAGTGTCGCAATTATAAATGCCTGCTTCAACGGCCCATTAATTCAATTTTTTAAAACAAAACTGGAGAGATTTTACAAGTAAAATATACGGATTACAATTCTCCAATTCTTACAAGGCTCATATCCAGAACGGATACGGGCCTTTCTTTTTCACCAGTAGCTTCATCCAAACCTTCACATTGAATAATGAACCCTTCTCTTTGGTAAAAAAAAATTGGATATACAGCGATAACTCCTTATATTTTCGGAAATCGGAAAATAAAACTCGTTCCGATACCTTCGATACTTTCGACGTGAATGGTTCCATTGTGGAGATTTACAATCCAGCGCACCATAGAAAGGCCGAGTCCGGTACCGCCATTTTCTCTGGAACGGCTTTTGTCTATGCGATAGAAACGCTCCCAGATTCTGTCCAGGTGTTCCTCACTTATTCCAATACCATCATCTTTCACTTCACCGACAATCTGGTCATTTTCGACCTTCAGGATAACATGGATATGTCCATTTGTTTTTCCGTAATTGATGGCATTGGTTATTAAATTCATCATCATACGCAAAATCAATGTCTGGTCGCCGTTCATAAATAAGTCGTCCTGCTTTTGCAGGGTGATCTCAATATTTTTTTCCTGTGCTTTTGTCTGCAGTTCTTCTATTACAAGTTCGCTTAATAATCCAAAATCCAGTTTTTCCATCAGATGCTGCTCGCCCTGTTCGTTTCTGGCGATCATTAACATTTCGTTTGTCAGCTTTGACATTCGTTTTGCCTGCCTTAAGATGACTGCAATCTCTTCCTTATCTTCCGCAGATAAGTTTTCATTTTCCAATAAGTACTCACACTGGGAAATGATAACAGCAACGGGAGTCCGCAGTTCATGGGATACGTCTGATGTGAATTGACGTTCCTTCTCAAACGAAAATTCCAAGCGCTCGAACATTTCGTTAAATTTCTCCGACAATTCGTATAATTCATCTTTTGCTTTTGGCAGAGACAATCGTTTGGAAAGATCTTTTCCATTGCTGATGTTTTCAACTTCATCGCAGATAAGATCCACCTGTCTCAATGCCCGCTTGATCATAAAATATCCAATGGCTCCGATCAGAATAATGAGTAATGGGAATACAATCAACAGCATTTTCTCGGATGTCTGCATGAAAAGTTCTATAGAATGTACGGAGGTAATTCCTCGTACCCACATTTCCTCATCATCACCGTAAGTGTAAACGCTGTCATATATCATCCATTTTCGATTTGATCCGGTTATCATTCGCGGTGTATTCGACTTGAGGATAGTTTCTTCTGGAAATTGGGTTGGAATCGTTCCATAAAGTAAGCGTCCGTTTTTGTCATAAATACAAAACATAATACCGTCATCGTAAAATTCGGTATCGCCGTCAAGATAAAAGGAATCATCCTGAAAATTAATATTTGAAGAGAAACC
>OLQK01000708.1_pt1 | contig 30808 bp, 23 predicted proteins | sample 1672501 | NCBI WGS metagenome assembly OLQK01 (sample SAMEA3136693, study PRJEB25190) | human gut metagenome | biome: human gut; feature: human-associated habitat; material: faeces | place: Austria | collected 2013
TGTGGATTTTAAAAACTCAAGGGAAGAACAGTTTATATTCTTACAGAAGCAGGGCTTTGAAACGGTAGAATATAAAGCGGTAACTGCGGACACAATGCAGGAGGCAGTTGCCTGGTTTGAAGAAAAAATCACAGATTATCCGGTTCCGTCCGACGGGCTGGTACTGCTTTTGGACGATATCGCTTACGGAGAGTCGCTTGGAAGAACGGCAAAGTTTCCGCGCAATGCCATTGCATTTAAATGGGCGGACGAGCAGGCAGAGACGACGCTGCGCGAGGTGGAGTGGAGCGCGAGTCGTACCGGACTGATTAACCCGGTTGCGATTTTTGACCCTGTGGAGCTGGAGGGGACAACCGTAAGTCGCGCCAGCGTTCACAATGTCAGCATTGTAAAAGAATTAAAGCTCGGCATCGGCGACCGGATTACAGTCTATAAGGCAAACATGATCATCCCACAGATTGCTGAAAATCTTACAAAGAGCGGAGAGCTTCCTATTCCGGATACCTGTCCGGCCTGTGGACAGAGCACAGAGATCCGCAGGGTAAATGAGGTGGAATCCCTTTACTGCACAAACCCGGATTGTCCTGCCAAAAAGATTAAGGCTTTTGCTCTTTTTGCCAGCAGGGACGCCATGAATATTGATGGCCTTTCAGAAGCAACCCTGGAGAAATTTATTGCCAGAGGCTTTATCCATGATTTTGGTGATATTTTTGAGATCAGCAGACACAGAGAGGAAATCGTGACCATGGAGGGCTTTGGTGAGAAATCCTTCGAAAATCTTATGACAAGTCTGGAAAAGGCCAGGAAAACAACTCTGGCAAAGGTGATCTACAGTCTGGGAATCGCCAACATCGGACTGGCCAATGCAAAGGTGATCTGCAGACACTTTGATGATGACCTGGAGAAAATCCGCCACGCAGATGAGGAGGAAGTCAGCTCCATTGATACCATTGGTCCGGTGATCGCCAGAAGTCTGACAGAATACTTTGCAGACCTGGAGAACAACCGGAAGCTGGATCATCTTATGAGCCACCTTGCCATTAAGAAAGAAGAAAAAAAGGGAGAGCAGATTTTCCAGAACATGAATTTTGTTATTACCGGAAGTCTGGAGCATTTTGACAACCGGAATCAGGCAAAGGAACTGGTGGAGTCCCTTGGAGGCAAGGTTACCGGTTCTGTAACTAAAAAGACCAATTATCTGATTAACAATGATACTACTTCCAATTCTTCCAAGAATAAAAAGGCCAGGGAACTTGGAATTCCTGTAATATCCGAGGAAGAATTTTTGAAGCTTGCAGGGCATTAAATTTGACCCAAAAGGAAAGGAGACCATAAAATGCCGATTAAAATACAGAGTGATCTTCCAGTAAAAGAAATTCTGGAGAGAGAAAATATTTTCGTAATGGATGAGTCCAGGGCATCCCATCAGGATATCCGGCCTATCCAGATCCTGATTCTGAACCTGATGCCTCTGAAGGAGGAGACAGAGTTGCAGCTTCTGCGTTCTCTGTCCAATACCCCTCTTCAGGTAGATGTGACCTTTATGGCAGTACAGAGCCATGAGGCGAAAAATACCTCTGTGAGTCATCTGAATAAATTCTATCAGACCTTCCCGGAGCTGAAGGGAAATAAATACGATGGAATGATCATCACAGGTGCGCCAGTGGAACAGATGGAATTTGAAGAGGTAGACTACTGGAATGAACTGACAGAGATCATGGACTGGACAAATACCCATGTTACCTCCACTATTTATCTGTGCTGGGCTGCCCAGGCAGGGCTCTATTACCACTATGGACTGAAGAAACGCAAACTGGACAAAAAAATGTTTGGCCTTTTCTGGCATAAGGTGATGAACCGCAAGATTCCGCTGGTACGTGGTTTTGACGATATGTTCCTGGCACCCCATTCCAGACATACGGAAGTTCCCATCGAGGATATTCATAACTGCAAAGAGCTGACAGTGCTTGCTGAGTCAGACGAAGCAGGGCTTTTCCTTGCAATGGCAGACGGTGGCCGCAAAATCTTTGTGATGGGACACCCGGAATATGACCGTGTGACACTGGACGGGGAATACAAACGTGATGTGAGTAAAAACCTGCCTATCGAGATACCGGAAAACTATTACAAAGACAACAACCCTGAGAATCGCCCGCTCCTTATGTGGCGAGCTCACGCAAATAACCTGTATACTAACTGGCTGAATTATTACGTCTACCAGTCAACTCCATTCGACCTGTACGGAACACCGGATTTCAGTGAGATTTAAATTAAATGGGATTTCTTGCAGTGCTTGAAAATATCAGAAGCAGTATGCTATACTAATAGGGATTATGGAAGCAGAGAGGAGCACATTATGAGCGGATTTTTTGGAGTAGCATCAAAAGAAGATTGCGTACTGGAACTTTTTTACGGAGTGGATTATCATTCCCATCTGGGTACCCGCCGCGGCGGTATGGCTGTGTATGGAGAACAGGGTTTTGACCGCGCCATCCATAACATTGAGAATACACCATTCCGTACGAAATTTGACGGAGAAGTGGGAACTATGAAGGGAAACATGGGAATTGGATGTATTTCCGATTATGAACCCCAGCCACTTCTGTTTAATTCCAGGATCGGAAGCTTTGCCCTTACTTTTGTGGGAAAGATTAACAATTATGATGAACTTTTGCAGTGGATGTATGATAACACCAAGGTACATTTCCAGGAAATGACCAACGGAACTGTCAATGTAACAGAGCTGATCGCAGCCATGATCTGCGAAAAAGATAATTTTGTAGAAGGAATCCAGTATGTACAGGAGCGGATTGATGGTTCCATGTCACTGCTTCTTATGACAAAAGACGGAATCTATGCAGCCCGTGACAAAATGGGCAGAACTCCTATTGAGATCGGTCACAAAGAAGGTTCTTATTGTCTGTCCTTTGAAAGTCATGCCTATATTAATCTGGGATATGAAGATTATAAGGAACTGGGACCCGGAGAGATCGTTTTTGTTACAGCAGACGGTGTGAAAACTCTGGTAGAACCGGGAAAGAAAATGAAGATTTGTTCTTTTCTCTGGGTTTATTATGGATATCCAACAGCATCTTACGAGGGCGTGAACGTAGAAGATATGCGTTATCGCTGCGGAAGCATGCTTGCAAAAAGAGATGGCGATTCTGTTCATCCGGACATTATAGCAGGTGTTCCGGACTCCGGTATTGCACATGCCATCGGCTATGCAAATGAATCCGGCATCCCTTATGCAAGACCGTTTATTAAATATACACCTACCTGGCCAAGATCCTTTATGCCTACCAACCAGAACCAGCGTAACCTGATCGCCAGGATGAAGCTGATCCCTGTGCGCAAACTGATCAAGGACAAAAAACTTCTTCTTATTGATGATTCCATTGTGCGTGGAACTCAGCTCCGTGAGACAACAGAGTTTCTCTATAGAAGCGGTGCAAAGGAAGTACATGTCCGCCCAGCCTGCCCTCCAATTATGTATGGCTGCAAATACCTGAATTTCTCCCGCTCCAAATCCGAAATGGAACTGATTGCCCGCCAGGTGATTGAGAAAAGAGAAGGTCCAAACTGTCCCCAGGAGATCCTGGATGAGTATGCAGACCCGCGTACAGAAAGATATGAGCAGATGGTACAGGATATCTGTAAAATGCAGAATTTTACAACTCTTCGCTATCACAGACTGGATGATCTTCTGGAAGCCATTGGAATTGAACCCTGCAATGTATGTACATATTGTTTTAATGGTAAGGAATAAGACACCTGAGAATGTAAAACAGAATTTTTTAAGCGAAAAAAGTCGAATTATGTCGATTTATCAACCATTATGTCGTACGGTTTTCGTTGACAATCTGAGTATCTCTTTATAAAATAATAGATGCTAACACACATACACACAATATAACTGCGCTTATTCACTGCCGGGAATTCTTTTCCGGACAAGCGCAGTTACCAATTTTCTATGAAACTAAGGAGACTGAAATGAACACACAGGTTGTAAACCAACGCAAGGAGAACATTATGGATGAAAAAGCTGAAAAAATTATGGAACTGGCAAAAAAACTGGAGACAGAGGATGAATATATCTGTCAGGATAACAGAGATCTTCTGGAACTGGAACAAAGATATGAAAAGCTGGATATTCCCTATCAGGTGCGCCGGGTGATCGATGATTACATAGCATGTATGCGCACCAGAGATGAGAGATTCGCCCAGCTGTGCTGTATGGTAAGATCCTGACCATAAGCAGTATTCAAAGAGAAACTGCCTGACAGCAGGAAAGGACGAAAGAATTATGGATATAGGTAATATGATGAAGGCCGCCGGTGCCTGGAATACTTTTAAGAGAAACCATCCCAAGTTTCCGGCATTCTGCAGGGCAGTATCCCAGAGAGGAATCAGAGAGGATAGTGTGCTGGAGATTGCCTTTGTTACTCCGGAGGGTGAGAGACTGGAGACAAATCTGAAAGTAAAGGCCAGTGATCTGGAACTGCTGGGTCAGTTTATGGATTTGACCCAGAAATAATAAAAGTAGCTGTATAGCTCTAAAGAGCAAACAGTAGTGGTGCCATGGATGCACCCTGAAAAAAGGCGGTATCCCGCCTTAATTCAGATGCTCTGGTAACTCAGTTACCGAGTAATTCACAAATATTTTAGAAATATTTTTCCGAAACGGATTGAATAAGCAATGGATATCTGCTATAGTGTATTCTGTTGGTTATAGATGATTGTCATTGTCAGTATACATGACAGGGCAGATCCTTTACAGAAAGAAAAGAGGAAAACATTGCGTAAAAAATCACATATTTTACTTGCAAGATATCTCGCAGACCAGATGTCAGCAGCTTCCAGCCTGCAGTCCCACAGAAAAGCATTCTGTCTGGGAAGTATCCTTCCGGATATCAGACCATCCTTTATAACGAAACGACATGAGTATTTTACAACCTTTGACCAGGTGAAGGAGAGCATGCGCCGGCTGGCTGCTACCACACCGGAGCAGAGCAATGAGAGAGTATACTGGCGGCGTTTCGGAGAAGTGATTCACTATATGGCGGATTATTTTACTTTTCCTCATAACAAAACATATACAGGCAGTCTTGCCCAGCACAATCATTATGAGAAGGTGCTGAAAAATGAACTCAAGTCCTGCATACAGGGAGGAGAGGCCTGCAGATACCTGCAGCCGGCAATTCGTTTCGATACCTTTGCCACACTGATCGATTATATCGAGGCAGCCCATGAACGGTATCTGAACAAGCTCCGCTGTGTGGAGGAGGATATCCGTTTTATTCTGAACATGTGCTTCCAGGTGATTCAGGGCCTGGTGCAGCTCGGTACAGGACGGCAATATCTTGCAGCATAAAAAACAGACAGCTTTCAGGGCAGAGAATGCCCGGGCTGTCTTTTTTTGTTCCGGAAAAAATCTGAAGGAAATGTGAAGAAAAAATGAAATTTGAATAAAACCAAAAGATATCTTTTCGTCAAAGGTTGATTTACAAAAATGAATATGCTAGAATAAATCCGAGTTAATTGAACGTGATCGGACGTGATTGCGCTCATGAAGAAGTAGCGAAAGCGGATCTTTGGTCCGTTTTACACATGCCGAAGATAATGGGGGAAATAACAGACATGTTCGCGAAAAGAAGGGAGCCTTTTAAATATATGAAGAATAAATACCTAATGAAGTTCCTGTGCCTGACTCTGGCATCCGGTATGACTTTGTCAGGACCGGTCTCAGTTATGGCAGCAGAGGAGACAGTGACCGCTTATTCCGATGATTTTTCATCCGGTGATGATGGAGTGGATATCGGTTCACCGGAGACTCCGACACCGGAACCCCAGCCCGATCCTGTAACCCCGGAGCCTACAGTAACACCGGACACACCTACACCAGAGCCTACTGTAACGCCGGATACACCTACTCCGGCGCCCACAGTGACACCGGACACACCTACACCGGCACCATCCGTCACACCACTTCCGGATACGCCTACACCGGCGCCATCTGTGACGCCGCTTCCGAATACACCTACACCGGCACCGCTGATCACAGATAATGCCAAGGCAGTGATCGACCGTATCAATGAGCTTCATCTTCAGACAATCACCCTGGAGAAGAAATCTCTGGTGCAGAGCGTACGTACTGCTTATGAAACTCTGACTGAAGATGAGAAGAAGGAAGTATCCAACTATAACCTTCTGGTGGAGATGGAAGCCCGCATTCAGACTCTGGAAACAGAGAAGAAAAAGGAAGAAGAAAATAAAGCCAGCGAGAAAAACGATTTTTCCGATAATAAAAGCACCACAGCTACAGGTATTACCGGCACACCTGTATATTATGCATCCAATATCCATGCTGGTAAGGATTTCTATCTGGACAGCTTGAAGAAAAATTATAATCTCACTTTCTCCGATGATTTCTCAGCAGTTATGGACTCCATTGAGAAGGAATACAAGGAGAAAAATAAGCTTTCAGATGCCAGTGATCTGTCCGGATCCGGAATCAGCACATCTGCAGACAGCCTTCTGGTGAGAAACTGGCAGGATATCCTGGCAGTCTACATCTATCAGCAGAGCAAGGCAGGCAAAACAGAATTTACCCTGGATGGTTCCTGTAAGAATGATCTGGCGAAGATTTTTGCAGAGATGAACCCGGTTGTCAGGGACAAGCAGAACATTACCCATGTTACATACGGCAACCGTAAGATCAATTACTATATTAAGAAGAATAAAATTTCCAAGAAGGACCGTAAGGTTCTGAAAAAATATGTGGAGACAGACTGTAAGCTTCTCTGTGCAGTAGTTACAGCAGCCAATGGCTTTGTGCGTGAGAGTGTTGGGGATGATGTGTCCGAGGAACGTGTAAATGTAATCTCCGCAGCCTACTCTCTGGTAGGTAAGGTAGGATATTTCTGGGGCGGTAAATCCACAAAGATCGGCACTGACCCAAGCTGGGGTACAGCTGAGAAGGTATCTGCAGAAGGCAGCAAGAGTACAGGTACCATCCGTGCATACGGCCTGGACTGCAGCGGCTTTGTAACTTGGGCAGTGATCAATGGCTACCAGGATCAGACAATGCAGGCAGCAGTAGGAGACGGAACCTCTGACCAGTGGGAGAAGGCAAATGTGGTTACTGAGACAGATGCACAGCCCGGAGATCTGGTATTCCAGAAGGGACCTGAGGCAGGCAGCGATAACCACGTAGGTATTCTTTGTGGTAAAACAGATGCAGGAGACTGGATCGCAGTACACTGCTCCTCCAGCAAGAACGGAGTTACAGTAGGCGAGGCCTACAGCGCAAGCTTCCGTTACATTCGTCAGCCGTCTTTCTATCCTACGGAGGCACAGATTCAGGAAATGCAGAACAGCAGCACAGCCATCAGCTCAGACAGTGATATCTTTACTGCAGATGTAAAGGTAAGCAACACCCTGCAGGATGCCATTAACTCCAACACGATCTCTGACGGAACTGCTACACTGACATCCGGCACAGAGGAGAAAAAGACCTCCATCCTGCCAAAGACTATTGACCTCTCCAAGAGTGATGTGACAGTATTTAAGGCAAAATAATGTTCGGCAGAGTATAATCTAAAATATAAAAGACACTTATCAGGAATTCAGCAAAAAAGAGATCTGGATTCCCTAAGTGTCTTTTTGTGTTTACGTTACTGTTCGCTTCGTTCACAATAACGTGTTTACCATATATAACTGTGCTAATTGTGGTAAAAATATTGACAAATTGTACTATTTTTGTTAACCTTAGGTATAAACTTGTTATACTTGTAATTACAGATATCTGCAGTACAGATATTACCCATAAATGAAAGTCAGCTGCCAGGCAGCTAATGTGGAAAAATACCGGAAAAGAGACTGAAAAATATGGCACTTAGACGTGAAAGAATGCGTTTGGGCGATCTGCTCATAAAGCAGAACGTCCTGACAGAGGAACAATTAAAAAAAGCCCTGCAGCTTCAAAAGGGAAGCGATAAAAAAATCGGTGAGATTCTGGTAGAAAATGGATTTATCACTGAGGAAATGATTGCCCGTGCCCTTCAGATGCAGCTGGGACTGAAGGTAGTCCAGCTTACAGGTGTGACCATCCCTAAGGAGGTCCGGAACCTGGTCAGTGTGGATCTGATGAAGAAATACACCTGTATTCCTTTTGAACTGGATCCCTACAATGCCAACATCCTCCATCTGGCTATGGCAGATCCTATGGATATGGCTGCTATTGATGATATTTCCATTGTGACCAACCTTCAGGTGGAGCCTTATATTGCCACCACCAGAGATATTTTGGCTGCCATTGACCGCCATTACGGTGCGTCAGAGACTATGGATGCTGCCAGACGTTTCACCCAGGAGAGGGCACAGCTGCGAGGCAATATTGAGGAAAATGAAACAGATGCGGATGTCAGCGATGCACCGATTGTACAGCTGGTCCGTTCCCTGATCGAACAGGCAGTACGACAGAGAGCCAGTGATATCCATATTGAAGCATTGGAGTCCAAGGTACGTGTCCGCTACCGTATTGACGGTGCACTTTTTGAGAGGATGGTTTACGACAACAGCCTTCTGCCTGCTATTTCCACCCGTATTAAGATTATGGGAGGCATGGATATTTCAGAGAAGAGGAAACCTCAGGATGGTCGTATGTCTATTGTGGTAGACAGACAGGAGTATGATATCCGAATTTCCTCCATCCCTACTGTGCACGGAGAGAAGATCGTTATGCGAATCTCCTCTAAGCTGAACCTTACCAGAAATAAGAAGGAACTGGGACTTGCCCCGGATGAAATGGCACGTTTTGACCATATGATGGCAAGCCCCTTTGGAATTATTTTTGTTACAGGGCCTACCGGAAGCGGTAAGTCCACCACCCTGTACACAGCCCTCAGTGAGCTGAACAGGGAGGAAGTCAATATTGTTACAGTAGAGGACCCTGTAGAGGCAGATATTGAGGGAATCAACCAGATTCAGGTCAACAATAAGGTGGATCTGACCTTTGCCTCAGCCCTTCGTTCCATTCTCCGTCAGGACCCGGATATTATTATGATCGGTGAAATCCGTGACCAGGAGACAGCAGGGATTGCAGTACAGGCATCCATTACCGGACACCTGGTAGTATCCACCTTACATACTAATAATGCAGTGGGTACACTGAACCGTATGGCAGACATGGGAGTGGAGAGATATCTGATCGCAGATTCTGTAGTGGGGGTAATCGCCCAGCGACTGGTGCGTAAGCTTTGCCCTCACTGTCGGAAAATGAGACCGGCCAGCGAGGAGGAGAAGCGTATCCTCAGACAGAATACAGACCAGGAAGTTAATATTTATGAGCCTGCAGGCTGTAAGCTGTGCAACAATACAGGATTTTTCGGACGAATCGGTGTATTTGAGATTATGGAGGTCAATGAAGAAATCCGTAACCTGATTGCCGAGAACGGTACCACAGAGGAGCTGGAGGAGGCAGCCAAACGAAGTGGCATGCGCACGCTCCGGCAAAATGGTATCCGCTATGTACTGGATGGAACTACTTCCATTGAGGAGATGCTAAAGGCATCTTACGAATAAGGGAATGCCTGTCTCACAGGCAGAAACCTGAATATAAGGACAAAAAATATGTATGACTTAAATGAAATTTTGATACAGTCTGTAAAGGAAAGAGCTTCTGATATCCATTTCACCTCCGGACGGGCGCCCAGCTACCGTGTGGACGGTGTGCTGGCACCTATTATGGGGGAGAGACTGACTCCACAGATGCTGGAGGACATCCTTCTGCCCCTTATAGACAAAAGACACCGGGAGGAATTAGAGGAAACCGGACAGACAGACTTTGCCTACGCCATTTCCGGGGTAGGTCGTTTTCGCGTGAACGTTTTTAAACAGAGAGGTACGCTGGCAGCAGTTATGCGAAGCCTGCCTTTCAATATTCCGGAGCCTGAGGATCTGGGAATCCCCAAAGAGGTTGTGGAGATGACCAGCAGAAAACGTGGTCTGGTACTGGTTACAGGACCTACCGGCAGCGGTAAATCCACCACACTGGCCTCCCTGATCCATGTGATCAACAGAACCTATCCTTACCACATCATCACTTTGGAGGATCCTATTGAATACCTCCACAGACATGACAAATCCGTGGTAAACCAGAGGGAGATCGGCAGCGATTCCACAGACTATGCTCAGGCACTGAGAGCCGCTCTCCGTGAGGACCCGGATGTGATCCTGGTAGGAGAGATGCGAGACCTGGAAACCATTTCCACTGCCATTACAGCGGCAGAAACCGGTCATCTGGTATTTTCCACCCTCCATACCATTGGTGCAGACAAAACTATTGACCGAATCATCGATGTATTTCCGCCAAACCAACAGCAGCAGGTACGGATCCAGCTGGCTTCTGTATTAGAGTGTATTGTATCCCAGCAGCTGTTGAAAAAGGCAGATGGTAGCGGTCGTGTGGCAGCCCTGGAAGTGCTTTTTGCCAATAATGCGGTGAGAAACCTGATCAGGGAGAGTAAGACCTACCAGATTCCATCTGTGATGCAGACCAACAAGAGAGGCGGAATGCAGACCATGGATGATGCTCTGTATGATCTGTTTATGCGGAAGGTGATCGATGGAGATACAGCAGTGACCTACGCCCAGGAGCCTGTAAGCATGAACAGGAAGGTAAATCTGGATGCTGGCTCAGGATTTGATACAGGCTTTGACGGAGGTTTTAGTTTGTAAAAAAGTAACAAGGATGCAGATCCCCGGATCTGTGTGACTATAGATAAATGAGGTGAGAGCATGCCTGGTTTTTCCTACGTGGCAGTAGATAAAAGAGGCAAAGAGAAAAGGGGAAGCCTGGAGGCTGAAACCAGAGAGAGAGCATTGGAGCAGCTAAAGGCAGAGGGTCTGATTCCTGTTTCCGTCAGGGAGCAGGGGGCTTTGAACAAAGAGATTGACTTTTCCATTGGGAAAAAGGTTAAGCCCAGGGATCTGAGTGTTTTCTGCCGGCAGTTTGTCAGTATTACCCAGGCAGGTGTTCCTATGAAGGAAGCCCTGCAGATGTTAAGCGAGCAGACAGAGAATAAGTGGCTGAAGCGTGCCATCTCTGAGGTGCTTCTGAATGTAGAAAAGGGTAATACCCTGGCGGATTCCATGAGAAGCCAGCCGGATATTTTTCCGCCTATGCTGGTGAATATGGTGGAGGCAGGGGAGCAGTCCGGTAGTCTGGAGATGGCTTTCTCCAGGATGGCAGTGCATTTTGAAAAAGAGGCAAAGCTGAAGGCTACCATTAAGAAGGCTACTATTTATCCTATTATTCTGGTGATTGCGGCCATTGGGGTAATTGCAGTTATGCTGTTATTTGTAATCCCTATCTTTATTGATATGTTTGCGGATCTGGATATTGAGATGCCGGCTCTTACTATGTTTGTTATGAACAGCAGTAAGTGGATGACTTCACACTGGTATGTGCTACTGGCGATTATTGTTGGGGTTGTGGTTGCTTATAAGCTGATCTACAGGACTACACAGGGACGGCTGACCATTGACAGGATCAAGATGAAGATGCCTTTGTTTGGGAAGCTTACAGTGAAGACTGCCTGTTCTCAGTTTGCCAGAACTATGAGTACTTTGCTTATGTCGGGTATTTCTACCATTGATGCCTTGGAGACTACTTCGAAGATTGTCAATAATATACATTATACCAATGCCATGCTGAAGGCCCGTGAGGAGGTTATGAAGGGTGTTCCTTTGTCAGAGCCTCTGGAGGCTTCCGGGATTTTTCCTCCTATGGTGTATCATATGACCGGGATCGGTGAGGAGACCGGTAATGTGGAGGAGATGCTGGAGAAGATGGCGGATTATTATGACGAAGAGGTGGAGATGACTACCCAGAGTGTGCTGGCGGCTATGGAGCCGATTATTATTTTGTTTATGGCGTTGATTATTGGGACTTTGGTGATTGCGGTGATTTGGCCGATTGCGTCGATGTATAATGGACTAGACAATTTGTAAAAAATAAAAATTTAATTAAACAAAAGGTGTTTGTTTTACCAAGTAGCGATGGGGATTGCGCGAATATTGTTTGAATTAAATTAATAAGGGACGCTCCTTACTGCATCTCTATGCAGATACGGCTTCGGGGACAGTCATGCTAGGCATTTGAAAATCTGCTAAAAGCATCACCCCAAAAGCCAAAACTCGCTGACGCTCAGACAGTTGGACTTTTGGGGTGATAACGCAGATTCCCAAACGCCAAGTATGACTAGGTCCCCTGCAGATATATCTGCATAGAGATGCAGTAAGGAGCTGTGCTTTGGTTGAGACGAATAATAATTAAACCGAATCAAGCAAGTAGCGAAGCGGATGATTTTATCCGCTTGATTTAATCAAACAATGAAATTAGATTGTTATTTTGGGTTGTATTGTGTGATATAAAACAAGTGGTTGGTTACCGTATAAAAATAACTGCAATAATTATCTTATGGATGTATCGCAGCTGGCATAGGGGCTGTGTTCATCATATATTTTTGAATCATGTTAATCAGGTTTTTCTTCAGATTAAAGGAGGCGCGTTGGAAAAGCGGGATTGAATGGTTTTTCTGAATCAGACTGAGAATAACAAATTGAATTAGAATCTGGTTGTCGGGTGGACGCTCCGGAATATAGATGTATTTGTCTACGGCTTCGGAGCCAGTTATGCTAGGCATTTGTAAATCTGCTAAAAGCATTCCCCGAAAGCCCCAAACTCGCTTCGCTCAGACAGTGGGTTTTTCGGGGAATAACGCAGATTTCCAAATGCCAAGTATAACTAAGACTCCTGCAGATATAGACAAATACATCTATATTCCGGAGCTGGTATTGGCAATTGTGGATGTAGGCTGGTTTGGATAGATTTTTTTGTCTGGAAATTTAATTAATTATCCGGACTATGTAACTTGAAAACTGAATAACGAGTTTATAAACATAACTCCCTCCCCTCTGGATGCTCCGGATGGTCGGATTTTTCAGGGGGGGGGTGGAGAGCCCTATGGGGTTCTCGCTCGTTGAATCAATCATCGGATAGTGACATTCGTGGTGAAAGCAACAGGAGAGTTATGTATTCATCGAAAAGTTGAATATGTGAGTTGCTCTGTGTCTGCAGTCACCTGTTATTGCTAGGTCTGCCAGACCGTCCCGGGTCTTTCTCATGCCATGGCTCTATCCGATAGAAATGAAAGAATTTTGAAGGAGATTGAGTTATGTTTAAATTTCTGAAAGAAAAGAAGAAAGATAATAAGGGATTTACACTGGTTGAGCTGGTTGTTGTAATTGCGATTCTGGCTATCTTGGTTGGTTTACTGGCACCACAGTATACGAAGTATGTTGAGAAATCAAGAAAAGCAGCAGATGTTTCCAATTTGGATAATCTTGTGTCCGCAATTAAGGTTGCAACAGCAGATGAAGCGTATTCTGACATTATTCCTGTAACTGCGGGTGCAGATGGTGCTATTGCAGATACAAAAATTGAGATTATAATTGATGCTGCAAAGACTGTTGTTAAAGTTGGTGGAAAGGCAATTGGTGCTACTTCAACAGATTCAAAGGAAGTTGCAGTTTACAAAGCATTAACAGAGTATGCTTCAACAGAATGGACTACTACAAAATTGAAATCAAAAGCATGGCATAAAGGTGGAGATGCATCAGATGGAGAAGGAGCATATATTAAAGCAACATGTGAAGTTTCATCAACAGGTGCAGTAAAAGTTACATATGATCCAACTACACTTAAAGATACAGCAAATAAATAGTTTTTAGCTTTTCGATGAGTACATAATGATTCTTTATTTTCTTAAATGAAAGTTGCTATCTCGATGAACTGTAAAGTAAGGAGATAGTAATATGTTAAAGTTATTTAACAAAAAGAAAAAAGATAACAAAGGTTTCACATTAGTTGAACTTGTAATTGTAGTTGCTATTCTGGCAATTTTAGTGGGCATTCTTGCACCACAGTATACAAAGTATGTTGAAAAATCAAGACAGTCAGCAGATGCTAGTAACCTTGAAAACATTGTTAAAGGTTTTAAAGTAGCTGCGGCAGATACTGATTATAATATTATTCCAAATGGAAAGACTGCTGTGGCTACATTTAAAATTTGCATGACAAAAGATGGTACTACTATTACACCTGATAATGCGCCAACTGACGGAGACACATGGGCGAAAGCGCTCAAAGAATATACAGGATATGATTTTTCTGTTACAGATGGTGGAAAAGAGATTAAACTGAAATCAAAAAAATGGAAACTTGAAAAAACTATTGTCGGAAAAGTAGGTGATTCTGCAATTGGTGCTCTTGTAACTATTAAATCAGATGGTTCTGTAACAGTAGAATATGATCCTGCTTCCGTGAAAGATGGAACTTCTGGACCAGAGGCTTAAGTTACAGATGATAATTAAAAATGATTTGAAAGGAAAATTCCTATGCTCCTTTTCTTAGAAATAATACCTTACATAATAATTTTCATATTCGGAATTGTCATCGGCAGTTTCTTAAATGTCTGCATTTACCGGCTTCCCCTTGGGGAGTCGGTGGTGGTGGCGCCTTCGCACTGCATGGGTTGTGGTGGGAAGCTGCGGTGGTTTGATATGGTTCCGGTGGTTTCTTGGATCGTGTTGGGCGGGAAGTGCCGGTTTTGTAAGGCTAAGATTTCGGCGCAATATCCTATCATAGAGGGTGTCAATGGCATCCTCTATGTAGTGATTTGTGTTGTGAATGGGCTGAATGTTGTGAGTTTTGTTTATTGTTTGATGGGGTCTGCTCTGATTGTGTTGAGTGTGATCGACTGGAGGACTTTTGAGATTCCTTTTGGAATCAATGTTTTTTTATTTGTGCTGGGCGTTGTGGCTACCGGGCTGGATGGGATGAGTGGTCTGGCTGGGCATTTGATTGGCATGGTTTGTGTCAGTGGGGTGCTGGGGATGATTTATCTGGTCAGTGGCGGTGCGGCTATTGGCGGCGGTGATGTGAAGCTGATGTTTGCCTGTGGGCTGATTCTGGGATGGCAGCGGATTTTGTTGGCTTTTCTGATTGGCTGTATTGTGGGTTCGGTGGTTCATATGATCCGTATTAAAGTGCAGGGAGCCGGACGGGTTCTGGCTATGGGACCTTACCTGGCTGTGGGCGTGATGCTGGCGGCTTTGTGGGGAAATAGCTGGATTGGCTGGTATCTGGGCTTACTGGGACTTTGACACATTGTTTTCAGTTGCAAAAATACATTTCCGTTGGATGAAGTGTATTTTTGCATTTGAAAATATATTATTGCTTCTGGCAGGATTGCAGAGATGCGCAATAGAAAGATGTCATGTGATGTATGATGCGTATCTCGTAGCAAGAATGTCGACGGCATTCTTGAAGTGAGTACTTGGATGGAGGAACTTAAGATGGCACGTTTTTTGAGTATTGAGGCTGAGAGTACACAGATCAGAGTGGGAGAGGTGGAGATTTCCGGACGTAAGGGACGGATGCTTCAGTGTTTTTGCGTACCTGTTCCCCAGGGGTCTGTGGAGGATGGACAGATCCGAGATACCAAAGGTCTGGGGGAGCTTTTGAGGCAGCAGCTGAATGAGCGGGGAATCCGCACAAAGAAGGCTTGGTTTGTTACCGGTTCTACCAGGATTGCCAGCAGGGAGGTACAGATTCCGCTGGTAAAGAAAAGCCGGATCCAGAGTATTATTGAAGCAAATGCAACAGATTATTTTCCTATTGATGTGACCAAATATGTTATGTCCTATATAATTCTGGGGATCACCGGAGAGAAGGGCAAAAAGGGCGAGGAGGCTGAGCAGAAAAAGGCTGCTGACCAGGAGAGACAGTACAGGCTGATGGTGTATGCATCTCCCAAGGCAATTTCCACTGCCTATTATGAGTTTGCCCAGAGCGCAGGACTGAATCTGGCGGGAATTACTTATACCGGAAATACGGTGTATCAGACAGTACAGGAGGAATATACTTCCGGTGCCCATATTCTGATCAAGGTGGAGCTGGAGAATACAGGTATCAGTATTATTAGGGACGGTAAGCTTAGTTTCCAGAGAAATATTAATTATGGTATAGAGAGTGCAGTGGAGACGATCCGCAGCTTTCCACAGTTTGGGGACAGGCTGGAGGTTCAGGACGCGCTGCAGCTTCTGTCAGAGAAAAAATGGATCTATCCTTCCCTGGACGGCCAGATTGGGGAGGAGCCTGATACTGTAAAAAGTGAAGTGACAGAGAGCCTTCGGTATCTGGTGGGAAATATTTCCCGTATTATGGATTATTATATTTCCAGAAATGGGGATGTGAATTTTGAAAGTATTGTTCTGTGTGGCATGGGCGGTCAGGTGCAGGGGCTGGCAGAGCTTCTGACTCAGGAACTGGGGCAGAAGGTGGAGCTTCTCACAAAGATTACCAGATATTCCGTGCCTGATACAAACAAGCATGAAGGACTTTTCCTTTATATTGCAGTGATGGACCCTGTGAAATCCGGACTGAACCTGATGGAGAAAACCAGACGGAAGCAGAAGGAAGTGAAGGAGACCTTAAGCGGTGCCTGGGTAGTTTTTGGCGTAGGTGCTTTGGCGGCTGTGGCTCTGGCAGTGGCAGGAGTGGGAGCAAGGATTTACCAGACCCATGAGCAGGATAGGCTGAACCAGAGAATTGCCGAGGAACAGAGCATCGAGGATGTGTATGCGGCTTATAATAATGCCAAATCCCAGTATGATAATTTCCAGAGCATGTATGCTTATACCAATACCCCAAATGAGGGACTGGAGGCTTTTATCCAGGAAATGGAGGAAAAAATGCCTTCCAGCATTACGGTGGAGACCTTTAGCTCTACAGGCAGTCAGGTAAGCTTTTCCATGAGAGTGGCCAGCAAGTCTGAGGCTGCCAATACACTGATCCAGCTGCGGACCTTTGATAGTCTTTCCTCTGTGACTACCACGGGAATTGATGAAGGTGAAGATGGAACAGTAACCATGTCTGTAACCTGTACATACAGAAATCCGGCATTGCTTGATGATGCAGAATAGGAGACAGAATATATGAATCTTTCAATGCGCGATAAAAAAATATTACTGATGTTTCTGGGAGTGCTGCTTTTTGTCTTATCTTTCCTTTTCGTGTATAAGCCGCAGATGGAAGAGGCTGCCCAGATTTCCGCAAATAATGACAGTCTCCAGGAGAGACTGAGCCAGCTTCTGGAACTGGCCCAGAACCGGGAGCAGTATGTAAATGACACAGAGACCATGCAGGCAGAAATCGATGAGTACTGCAAACAGTTTCCATATACTGTCCGTTCAGAGGACGGAATTGTCCTGGCTATGAATATGGAAAATTCCCTGGACATGACCATTTCCAATGTGAGCCTGGGAGAAAGAACCTTTGTATACTCCATGGATGGAGGCTCCAATGCAGATGGCGCAGAAGCTCCTCAGGAGACTATGATGGAGCAGGGCAATCAGCAAACCCAGGATCAGATCGACCAGATCGAGGGCACCGATTCCTCCCTGGGAAATGATGGCTATTCAACCATAGATTCCAGTAATTCCGTACAGTCCACCATTCAGGGTGATTCCACAGGAACTCCTGCACTGTACCGTACCCAGGATACGGTGCAGTTCAGCGGCACCTACAAAAGCCTGAAGGAGGCTGTCAAATATCTGGCAGATCAGAGCGGCAGGATGACACTGGACAATGTGAATGCTTCCTTTGATTCCTCCACAGGAAACCTTACAGGAACCATGACCATCAATATCTTCTCCATGACCGGCGGCAGCACCAGCTACTCCGCACCGGATGCAGGAAGCACAGTCTACGGAACCGACAATATTTTCGGAACCATAGAGAACACCAAAAAGAGCAAGAAGAGTAAGAAAAAGGCGGCAGAGACCGTAGCTGCAGATACCGAAGCACAGCAGAACCAGGAAGCGGCTCAGACACCAACAGACGAGACAACAGATTCTACCCAGAGTGCAGAAGCTGCAGCTCAGTAATATCATAGATGAGAGCACTTTAGAGGGGAATAGAAAGCCCCTCTAAAGCTGTATATACAGGAATAGAAAAACGGGAAAGGAGTACATGCAGAATGGACAGAAAAAAACTACACAAGGACAACACAGGAATGACCCTGCTGGAAGTGATCGTGGCAGTTAGTATCTTCTCCATCACCGCAATCGTACTCCTGCAGAGCTTCGTCACCTCAAGCAGGATCAACAAGAAGTCTAATACTTATCTGGAGGCAACGACTGTTGCGCAGAATATTATGGAGGAAATTAAGGCAAAGAAGTTTGAACAGGTTGCACTAGCATTTAATTATCCTCTGGATATGAATGGTAATTCTAGAATTGAATTTTTGAATACGCAGAAAGATAAAATTAAAAATGGCACTTTGGGAATCAGAGAGGTACTGCCGGGACAAGATGCAAGTGCTCAGACTGTTTATAATGATGTGATGAAATACAGGGAGGGAATAGATGAATCTAAAGTAACCGCCTCTGTCATTTCTACAGATGGGGGCAAAACTTATAAGTTTAACCCCAGAAAATCCGGAGAGAATGCATCAAAATATTATTTTGAACTGTCAAATGTGACCAATAATTACGAAACATTTGATGCGCTGATCCAGTTTGATGGAAGTCCTTCATCAGGATATAAAAATGGAAATAATAACAGTGCAGAGAAAGAGAAAAATGATTACCTTTCCCCCAATATAGCAAATTTGGATACGAAGTCTAATCTTCTTTTTATTGTGCCAAAGGATAAATATCTGAAAGAAATATCAGCTGAAAATGGTTTGCTGGATAGGCAACTTAAGGCTGCACAAGCAAAATGGAAAAAAGATTTAGATGCGTATTGTGGATTGCCAGAATCTGAGGGATATGCTGAAAGATTAGAGGCATTTAAAAATAATTCGAATTATAAAGAACCACAGAGGTTAAATGCCGAAGATGTATTTAATAGTGCAAAAAAAACGTTGAGGGTAATTCTGGATTACACAGAGGATACAGGTGAGGTAAAAGTCACTTTTAAATATACAATTAATGCTCATGATTATGTTTCAAAAGATAATTCGAAATATGGCCGTATGGATTTATGTGCCTGTGGTGGAAATCCCGATAAAGAAAATAGTGATCCGATGAAAGAAGATGCATATTTCTGCACAATCAACGTAGAAAAGGAATACAATCAGGATGTTGATAATGAATTGAAAAATATTTATATTTTCTATTATCCAAATTATTATTCTACAAATGCTACCAAGCCATTGGATGAAATTATTTTTGAAAATACAGATAATTATCCTGTAAATCTTTATATCAGCAAGCAGCAGGATGAAAAGGAAACTGATAAAACTGCTCTTGCAGAAAAAGAGAATAAATATCATGTATCAGTGATTGTGAAAGAAAGCCCGTCAAAAATTGGAAATTCAAACTGGAATACGAACACAAGTCTGTATAAATCCAAGACAAAGCTACGTACTAATTTAGATAAAAATATTAGTAGTAAGTTTGATACTCTGGACAGACCTAATATTATTCAGATGAAATTAGAGTATATTGCTGTAAATGCGTCCGGAGCAAATGAAAGAAGTCCTATAACGGGAAAAGGTGCGAAAAAGATTCTTGATTATAATGGTTTGGATGATAAAGAAAACAAAGATCGTATTTATACAGTCAAAGTTGGAGTATATAAGGCAGGGGCTGCTGCGAAGAATTTTCCGGATGATGAATTGATTGTAACCCTGGATGGTGCAGAAGAAAACTAAATTTCTGGAGGTATCAATGAGAAATAGAGACTTCAATCAGAAAAAAAATAATAAAGGTTTTTCCTTATTTACCGTTATCATTGCAATTGCTTTTGCGGGTATTCTTGGTATGCTTACAATATATATTGCAATGTCTAATTTCAATATGAAAATTACAGATTTAAAGGGGAAAGACAGCTTCTATACAGCCGAACGTGCCATAGAGGAAATCCGGGTAGGTCTGCAGGAAGAAGTAGGAGATGCAATGTCTGAAGCTTATATTCAAGTGCTGGAAAAATATGAGATTTCTGACAGCTCCCAGAAGGGACAGGATGAAACAAGACAGGAAGATTTTTGTAAACTCTTTTATTCAAATTTAAGCAAGCGTGTTAATGAAGTATATAAACAGCTCAAAGAAAAGTATGTAGATCTTGTCATACCGGAAGATGAGACTCTGGAAATTGTAACTCCTGAATTTAAAAGCTTAAATCCTCAGACTGACCAGATTAATAGAAACAGCAAAATATATCTGAAAAATCTTAAGGCTATTTATGTTGATCCTAAAGGCCGGGCATCCATCATTAAAACTGATATACGACTGGGAATCCCGGATGTGAAATTTGCCACACCTTCTACATTGCCGGACCTGATGAATATGGTTGTGGTAGCTAATGGCGGCATCATCTGCCAAACAGATTCTGTGCTTAAAGAAGGAAACAAATTGTCAGGAACAATTTATGCCGGAACTATAAAGGATGCAGATAAGAATGGAAGACTGGAAAATCAGAAAGATACCAGTATCTGGGTAAAGCCTAATGCAAGTCTGTCAGTTTTGTCTGGAAAATATCTTGTTTGTAGCGGAGAGGTAAACGTAGGTACTAATGGAACCTTTGACAGTGAATCTGGCGTTTCTCTCTGGGCGAGAGGAATGACAGTAAATTCTGCAACTGCAAAATTACTTGGAAATACCTATTTTGCTGATGATCTGACAGTGGGAAAAGGAACAGGAAGTAGTGTAACTTTGGCTGGGAATTATTATGGATATGGATCAACGGATTCTGCAAAAGATAATAAGTGCTATTATGCAGGGCAATATAATAATTATAAAGATGCTGATTTAAGTAGTGCAATTGTTATTAATGGTAAATCCACAACCGTAGATCTGTCTGGGTTAAAGAAATTTATGCTTGCAGGCAAAAGTTATATTTCAAGTACAAAGGTTCCATCAGTAAATGGAGAAACGAATTCCAAAGATGTTATGACAGGAGAAAGTTTAACGGTAAAAGGCACACAGCTTGCATATCTTGTTCCGGCAGAAATATTGGGAAATGATCAAGATAATACTGAGAGTAACTATAATAACCCTATGACGTATGAAGAGTTTACTAATAGCGGCTTGATGCAGGATACTATTCCTGTGAAATGGGATACACCGGTAGAATCCTGGGGTGGAAAAACCTTACGTCAGATTGGAGTAGATCAGGAAAAACCAATTCAGGAAGTATATTACAATTATGATGGAGGATATGTATATTTTTATTTGAATTTCTCAAATAATGGCAGTGCGTCCAGTTTTATGAAAGAGTATTATCAAAAGAATCCTCAGATGAAAAAAAATGTGGATCAGTATCTTGCCTTTTATTTTAATGGTCAAGATTTAACCGGAAAGAATTCAGGAATTTATGTGAATGACAGTCAGGCATATTTGTTGTATGTTACCAATGGAAATGTTCTTTCCTATGATGGAGAAAAGTCAGAAGGTAAATTATATGATGCGACTCACTCAGAGATGACATTGAGATTGTTAAATGATCAGATACAGTATCAGAATAAGTGGTATACACTTAATAGAAAAATGATTGATAATTATGGTGATTTAGAGGAAAATGTACAGGATCCCGAGGATGAAACAGTACCTTCTCATAATGAAAAAGATATTGATCAAAGCGTATATGACAATCTTGTCAATGAAAGAAAATTGAGAAGGTTTGTGCAGAATAAGCCGCAACAAACGTTTAAATATCCTGATAATGAATCTCCAAATGTTATGTTGTGTAACAATGCTTCCAATAATAAGTACGAAATCCAAGGAACCGATACAACACTTACAATTGATAAATCATTGGAAACGTCATTGAAATTGGTTGTATGTACTGGAGATGTAGAAATTGCTGCCGGTGTGAATTTCCAGGGGATTATTATGACAGATGGAAAAATAACATTAAATCCGGGAGCAAGTCTGGAGGCTGCGCCTGTGGCCGCGGCTAAGATATTCCAGGAAGAAATCAAGGATGGAGAAAGCAAAGTAAAAGTACAGGATTTCTTCTGGTCAGGAGACCAGTATGCATTGGGAAATACCGCGGACAACAGCCAGAACTCAGATGGCACATATAAAGTGTATGATATTGCAGATTGCGTTACTTATAAAAACTGGAAGAAAGAATAATGAAACGGTTAAACGATGATAAGTGAAAGAGAGGTGGGAACAGATGAAAGAAAAGAATAAGGGCTTCACATTGGTAGAAATGGTTGTTGTAATTTCCATTTTTGCCATATTACTTGGAATTCTGGTTCCTTCCTTGAATTCTATACTGGGCTTTCGGGTGCAGCGGGCAACTAATTCCATTGCAGCAGCTTTGGATAAAACAAAAATCGAAGCCTCCAGCCGCCTTGTGGGAGAGATGAAACTGGAGAAACGTTCGGATGGCTATTATATCAGCTATATTCTTGACAGAGGAAAAGTGAATGGACAAGAGAATATAAAAACAAACGAAGATGAAGAAAAAATTGCTCCTTCCAAAACACAGATTAGTTATGTGATAAATGGAAAAGAACAGCAACTAGCAGAGAATGAAAGCATTGTAATTACTTATGATCGCGCAACCGGTGCTTTCCTTCCGGTACAACAGCAAAGTAAAGATTGCTGGAATGGTTTTGATTCATGGGCATGGGAGACTTTACGAAATGGAAACAGCATTTATGCAGATAGAGAGAATCAGCTTACAAATTTAGGTAGTTGTGAAAGGATAATTGTCAAAGGTGGAAGCAGAATACGTAATATTGTTTTTTATACGGATACAGGAAAATACCAGATTACAACTGGCTAACTGATAATAATGTGTCTGTTCATAATCAAATATGCACCAGAGAAGACTGTGGGGAAAGTGTCTATGAATAAAGGAAGAGTGAAATACAGATCAGACAATCATGGATTGACATTAATAGAATTGATAGTTACGATTGGGATAATTGGGATTTTTATAGGAGTAGTTTCTACATTTCTCTCAACTACTTCGAATACATACAGAGGTACATCCAACAACTCTAAGGTTCAGATGGAAACGCAGGAAACCTTTGATAAATTGGAAGATGTAATTATTAATGCCAATCGAAATCTGGCTTATGGTACATCCTCCGGTCAGATCGGTGATGATATTAATGGAAAAGATGGAGCTTGCAGTACTGTCAGCAAAATATTTATGGTTTCCAGTGGAGAGGATTCAGATGTTGTAAATCTGTCAGAAGAGGATGATGATATGCCGGCAGTCAACTCCGAAGATACTGTTATGACAGCAACTGCAGAAAATGGTTCATCTTTTGGCAGTGAATCCGGAGAAAATGTTGCAGATAAAGCAGCAACTTCAAACTCCAAAGCAGATGATGAAACAGTCAGGGACTATTTTATCTGGGATCAGCCAAGCGGCGAAGTCAGGTATATTCACTCTGAGAAAGTAAATGGACAGTGGCAAAACTACAATGAAGATCCAAATGGAGATATTCTGGCTACAGGTGTAATGGATTTCCGTGCTGATATCAGCAAGGCTGTTAGTGATAAAATTGTGCGTTTTCAATTAAGAACAAAGAGCGGAACGAAGACAATAGAAACTTTGCATAGCGTAAGCCTGCGTAATGACTTAGGAGTGAGCAGTCAGATTGACAGTCCATTCGTTAATCCTACGGGTGCACCTAAACCATCGGTAAAACCTACAGATACACCAGTGCCTACAGAGCCACCGAAGCCAACTGGATTAACACTAAATAAGTCAACAGTTTTACTTGCAGCAGGAACAAACCTGAATATGTCGAATATGGAGATATCGGGAACTGTAAACTATAATGATGGAACGACTTCTTCTGCTGGAAGTCTGACATGGACAATAGATTCAAATTGTACTTATGCTACCTTAAATGGAGGAGTTATTCATATTCAAGAAAATGCCGGAACTGCAAGCAGCGGTACTGTGACATTAACAGCAACAGATACAGAACATAATAATGTATCTGCTCAAATGACTGTTTATATTGCAAGATTAGATTTCTCCGCACCAGCAAATAATAGTTCCTATACAGTTGGACAGGAGAAACAGCTTCAGTATACATATCTGGAAGGTGGAAAGGCGCCTTCGGATGCACAGTCAATTGCAAATGTAATGATAGAATCAAAGCCTCAAAATGCCGGTGAGTATAAATCAGGTGAGAAATTTGTACAAAACGATATTGGATCATGGAAAATGAATGCAACAGTTGATGTTTCAAAGCGTTCAGGTTATGATTTTGCATATGGATCATTAACAGCATCTACTATGTTTACAGTTATTGGTGGCTGGAATAATGATATTATTATTAATCAGAATACAGCTATTGGAACGATTATTGCTGGAAGAACATATCAGTGTGCGCCAACTGTAAATTGGGGATTTAATTTTGCTCCACAGGTAGATGGATTCTGGGAAAATTCTATTATTGAATGGTCTGTAAAAGATCCAGAAAAAAATCCTGGTGTATCTATGCAGAATGGAAATATTACATCTCAGGGAAAAGAAGCTGCATTGACAGTCGGTTCAGAAGTGAAGAAAGGTTTTACTATTTGTGCAAAGTATATCAAATATACAGATGCTTCAAAGACAAAGGTAGTGACATCTATTTCTGCTGAGAAACAGGTGAATGTTGCAAATGGAATTGAGATAACTCCTGAAAGCGGTACTGCGTATGCATATGAGCCTAATGATCCACTGTATTCTTCGGAGGAGTTTTTATTTGATGTAGAATTAAATATATATGATATAAATGGCACGAAATCACAAATAAAAGTATCTGGTCAAGATGGAACAAAACTTCATTGGTATAACTTAGGATCTGGTACAATAGGTGAAGGTGCTAATGGAAACTGGAGGTATTATGCTTCTGTTTATAATGTGGGAAGTACGTTACCGATTAAGGCCAGTTTGGAGATAATTCCAAATATATTTGATCCAAAGAGTAATTTTGGATTTGAAGATTCTGTAAATGTAACAGTAGCTGAACCGCTATATACTGCAAAAATCATTCCAGAAGGGGATGAAACTATAGGTGCCGGAACATCAAAAGATTTATATTTACAGTTAGTGGATAAGAATAACAATCTTATAGATCGCGAGGTTACGTGGTCGGTAAATAATGATAGTAATAAATCGAATTTACTGTCTGCAACGACGAGCAGAACAGGTGAAGATTCAAAAATCACATTTACACCGAAAGCACCAGGTACTTATGTGATTTCAGCTACATATCCGGCAATTACAAATAAACCACATACAGTAACAAAGAAAATTACTGTAGGAAAACCAGAAGTTCATGCATCAATAAATGGACCGGATACTGTATTAAAAAATAGTTCAGAAAACTACTGGCTAGATGTGAAAGTAGGAGAAGAAAAGAGGACAGACTTAAATATCACATGGAAATGGAAACATAATGGTTCTTCGATGGATACACTTGGACAGAGCAGTTCTTCAGAAAGTAGTCCTGTTAGAGTGACTTTTAATACAAATGACAGTACATATGAGCTGGTAGCTGAATTCACATTATATGGTGAAACATATTCAGTATCAAAGAATATTACAATAAGAAAACCAGAAGTTCATGCATCAATAAATGGACCGGATACTGTATTAAAAAATAGTTCAGAAAACTACTGGCTAGATGTGAAAGTAGGAGAAGAAAAGAGGACAGACTTAAATATCACATGGAAATGGAAACATAGTAGTTCTTGGAGTGATCCACTTGGACAGAGCAGTTCTTCAGAAAGTAGTCCTGTTAGCGTGAATTTTAATACAAATGACAGTACATATGAACTGGTAGCTGAATTCACATTATATGGTGAAACATATGCAGTATCAAAGAATATTACAATAAGAAAACCTAATGTAGAGCTTCAAATTCATGGAAATAGTCAGGTAAGTAAACTTAGTCAAGAACATTATTGGCTTAGTGCACAAGTGGAAGGAGAACTTCAAACCAATTTGGATGTCTATTGGAAATGGGAACATAATCAACAATGGATAGAGAATGTTGGAACTAGTAAATCTCTTGAAAGTAGTCTTGTAACAGTGAATTTTGGAACGGATAATACATATCGTTTAAGAGCTGAAGTAACTGTATGTGGAGATGTATACTATACAACGCTTGATATTACTTTACAAGATCCGCAAAGTCAAATTGAACTAAGGGATGAAAACAATCAAACAGAATCCGCAATATATGTGGATCAGACCGTTAATTTGACAGCTAACATTAAAGTAAATGGGAAAGATTATTCAGTAGATGATTATAGATGGGATTGGAAATGTTTTAGCCAGTCTGATAATCTACAACAGTGGAATGTGCTTAATGTCCAGGGGAATAAAGCTATATTTAATCCTTCAGGAAGTACGGATGTAAAAAAAGGTGGAATTTTTATTATTACAGTGTCATGTAAATTGTATAATAATGATACAGTGATTCGTCAGGCAAGTTATCGAGTTACGGTGAAACCTTTTGATGCAGAAATTTACGCAGTTAATAATAAGGTGTCATTATTTCCAGGAGAAAGCACCCAATTATATTTGGTATTACGAAGCAATTCTGGTATTGTTGACGCACAGGGAAGTTGGAGTGTAGAGAATAATGCTTTAAACCTTCAGACTAGATATCAAAACTCAACCTATAGTAATGGAAATATAGTTCCAATTACGGTTACTGCTAATTCAAACATAACTAAAGTTGAAAATATTATAGTAACGATGGAGTATTGGGATAAGAGATGGGGGACATCAGGTAGGCAGGAGATTAACATTACGATTACACCGTTGACACTGACTCTGACATCATCCGCGGATCAAATTTATTATGGTAATAATCCAGTCAATATTTCTGCTGACATTGTTGATGCGCAGAATGATCAACACATAACAAATGCCGACGGTTACAGCATTGAATGGTCTTTAAACCCAGCATTGAATGAGTTTTATGAATTAGATACAACTGCCGGTGCAAATGTTCAATTGACGATGAAAAAAGCTCCGGATAAATCAATACCAGTTACTGTGACTGCGGTGGCAAAAAAATCAGAAAATATTGTATGTACGGCTTCAAAGATAATTACTGTGAATCCGAAAACTACAATAGAAAAAGCATACAATTGTCCGGCTGATTTGGAACAGAAACTTGAATTTAATTCTGAACATCAGAATAAAGAAATCCAAAGCATAAAAACCAGTTATATGACTTCAACAGGAAATGAGCCAATAGAATGTAAGCAGGATGATTTAAAAATTCTTACTTTTGATTCTGAGAATATGAAAGTACAGATGAATAGCAGCGCAGAGAATTTTGCTTCATACAAGTATGTGAAGATTTCCGCTGATTTGGGAGATGTGTTGTATAATTTCTACATTTATCCTGTGCAGAATAATGTTTATGATTATGAAGTAGGAAAAGGTTCGGCTGATGCAACTGCTTATGCACCGACTGATATTGAGAGTATTAGAAAATTGTGTGTATTGAAAAGCAATGATAAGGATGAGCCAATAGGTTATACATATACATATTCTACTAATGGTAAATTAAATGACAGTAACCGTTGTGAGTTGAGATTTAGTGTTTATTCTAAAACAGGAGTAGGATATTTTGATGGAAATTATGTGGATTCGTCAGCAAATAAATGGTTTATGAGACGACGCGTAAATAAAGAGTGGGTTTATTATCGACTTGAAGGAAATAAATGGTATTATTTTCATAATGGTGATGATACCAAGGATCTTATGCTTAAAGCTCAAAGGACAAGGTTTTATTGGAATTTAAGTAATGGCACACATTTGTTTGATAGTAACGGAAAAGAAATAGGAGAAACTTCAAATACTTTTTTCTGGAAAAAATGGAATTAGATGCCAGTTGGTCCAACATTGGGGTCGCACCCCAATGTGGTCAACTTAAGCCCAGAATGCTGAGGCCAGTCGGGGTCGCACCCTCTGTCGGGAAAATAAAGAAACGAAATTTATTTTAAAAGTTCTCTAAAGAAAGTACAAAAATCTAACTGAGTCACAGACTGGTACCACCCAGCCTGTGGCTTTCTTCATTCCGTGGTTGACACACCGGCCATCATTTGCTGCACTTGGTGATTTAGGGACTTGGCGAGGCCGTACTCCCTGTCGGCTACAGACTGGTTAATTTACCTTTTACATATTTTTTATGATATAATGCATATTATAAAATCACTTACAGACAAGAGGGGAACTTCATGAAAAACTCAGAAAAATGTATGATTCTTCGGCAACTTACGTCCACTTCTTCCGTATCCGAATACTACAAGGCACTGGAAAGAATCGGAGATATAAAATCAAGCTACGGTGACTACCTCATCACCGAGCCAATCAACTGTAATATAGAATTGGAACGTCTTCCCGGATCAGATTATGACCTCTGTTGCGCTTTGCTGACGATGCTACTCCGAGAAGATCATTTCAGTAATGGTTCCTTCGAAAGACATTGTAAATCCGGGCAGGTACAGCCAGTCATTGACAAAATGATTTCACTTCTGTCGAATGGAGAATAGGAGAAATACACTATGGAAATAAAATTGAATGATTTACTGCATTTCAATGGAGCTGATATGGACATTGCAAAAATAAAATTCAATCAGTCCAGCCCTGATAGCAACCCACTTGATCTTTATCAGCAAGATCCTGAAATTGTCAATATTCAATGGCTCTTTTGGAAAGAGCAGCGAAGATACTTTTATGAAGGGCAAATTGCCATCTGCTTTCTAAAACTCACATGGGATACCTGGCTTCTTACCACAATCAAACGTATTACAAAAGATTTAAACGTTAGTGGCGGTATTTCATATGAAGGTGAAGAACTACCGGAATATAAAAAATACTATGGTAGAGTAATTGTTAAGTTCCATAAAACCTTCCAAACGCAGGGTACTTACTACAAAACCGTTTGTGACGAACTCATCGTAAACCAAATTCTTCCTGCAACATTTGATGGCTATGATTTCCCTGGTTATGATCAGGTTCGCTTATCCTATGAACAACTTGAGATTATCATCAGACAAAACAAAAAAGACTGGCAAGCTGCTCTTGAAAACCAAAAAGCTGTATACCTTATTACCGATAAAAATAACGGCAAATTATATGTTGGCTCTGCCACAAGCGATTACGGCATGCTTCTGCAGCGTTGGAGCAATTATGTTGAGAATGGACATGGAGGAAATATTGAGCTAAAGAAACTCGTCGAAGAAAAAGGATTTGATTATGTAAAAAAATATTTCCAGTACTCTATCCTGGAAAATTACAATGCCAAAATCGATGATCATATTATTCTTGAACGTGAGTCTTGGTGGAAAGATACCCTTCAGAGTAGAACACACGGATATAATGCAAATTAAATCAATCTCCCATCTGGCAACAGGTATGCATCCGACGGCACCGTCTAAACGGTCTGGCGGGGTTGCATCCTCTGTCGGGAAAATAAAGAAGCGAAATTTGTTTTGAAAGTTTTCTAAAGAAAGTATAAAATCTAACTGAGCCACAGACGGATCCACCCAGCCTGTGGCTTTCTACATTCTCTGGTTGACACGCCAGTCATCATTTGCTACACTGAAATTACATATCTGGGAAAGTTCTAGGGCCGTTCGGTCAATCTGATTCCACATATGAAACTGAAATAAATATGGTGGAAACAGTACAACGGCACATATAAATTCTGCAGAAACGATGCTGTTTCTTCCATCATAAGGAAAGGAGCATGCAGATGCAGAATGAAAGAAAAAAACTGGAAGAGTTGAACCTGCTGGATGATTTTCTCTTCAATGCCATGATGACATATCCTGAAATGGGAGAGAAGTTTACACGAAAGATCCTGAAACTTCTGTTTAACAAGGAGTTTCGAAATCTGAAAGTGATCGCACAGAAATCCTATGGGGGATTGAATACGGATCTGCGAGGATCCGCTTTTATCATGCCATCATAGACAGCCGCAGTCTGAAATCAGGAGAGGATTTTGGAAAGTTAAAGAGAGTATACGTAATCTTTATCTGTAATTACGATCCTTTTGGTTACGATAGGGTGAAATATACAATACGAAATATGTGCGTAGAAGAACCGGAAATGTCATACGATGATGGTGCACAGACAACCGTATTGTATACTAAGGGTACAAAGGGTGATGACATATCCGAAGAACTCCGGCAGTTTTTAAGCTATATGGAGAACACAACCCAGACAAATGCAGTAAATGATACACTGAAAGATATCCAGAAGATGGTGGATATCGTGAAGCGGGACGGGGAGGTGTCGTTAAGCTATATGAAAGGTTTTGAGAGAGATACGATCATGTATGAAAAAGGTCAGGCAGCTGAACGAAAAAATACAGAAAAGGAACGCGAAAATACAGAAAGAGAACGTCAGAGAGCGGATTCTGCTGAAAAAGCAAGGGATGAAGCCGAAAAAGAAAAAATGAAAGCACAAAAAGAAACCACAGAAGCACTTAAAAGAGTAGCTGAACTGGAGAAACTTCTGCAATGTAAACCGACTGAGACTAAATAGGATTTCTCCAATAAAGCCACAGACTGGCACCCACCCAGCCTGTGGCTTTTTGCAGTAAAAGACCGGTCGGAGTCGCTCCCAGTCGAGAAGGTGTCCGGATGATCTAATGCCGGATTCAGGCAACAATACATCCTCGTTGCCAGGCAAAACAATCTACTGCAATGCGGTCCGCTTTATCTGGGTCAGTGCCTT
>OLQK01000715.1_pt1 | contig 30557 bp, 26 predicted proteins | sample 1672501 | NCBI WGS metagenome assembly OLQK01 (sample SAMEA3136693, study PRJEB25190) | human gut metagenome | biome: human gut; feature: human-associated habitat; material: faeces | place: Austria | collected 2013
GCTTGGCATGGCAGGGATCGTCTCGGCAGAGCTTTTGAGCTTTCTTGATGTATGGAACATGATTGAGCAGCCGATGACCTTCCTGAAGACCAAAGCTTTGTGGCCGCTGTCTCTGTTTCTGCCTCAGATCGGGTTGGAAGATGCGGGAGTGGGATTCGCAGCGGCATTTGCGATGCTTGTTCCGGCGCTGCTATTGTTTTTCGCGGGGCAGGAATATTTGGAGCAGGGGATTACAGCCGCGGCGCTGAAGGGGTGAAGAAGTATCTGCATACTGTGAAAAGAAGAGGTACGCCTGTGGATAAACAGAAGAAATTTGCGCTGGCGTGTGGAAAAATCGGTAGCCGAAAAATAAAGAAACCTGAAACAGGAGACAAACAGGTGGAGAGCATGCGGGAATCTGTGGATAAATCAGCAAAAGAGTATGAGGCATGTGGAAAAGGAGCGGAATATGAACCGAAGCAGATTGATAAGGATAACGGCGGCGTTTTTTGCAGTGATGCTGTGCTTTACGATCTTGTCCCGTGCAGCGGATCAGGCGGGAATTGCGGCGGTGCAGGTGCAGAGGCCGGAGAGCCGTATGATCCTGCACACTGTCACGGCAGCCGGGAAGGTTGTGCAGAACCGGGAAGTGGCGATCGTGACGGAGCCGGATGAGCGCGTAGTGGAGATCGCGGTAGAAAAAGGACAGAAGGTCGCAAAGGGGGATCTGCTGTTCACGATAGATACGGAGCTGCTGCAGGAGAAAATTCTGAACCAGAGACAGGAAATCGAAAAGCAGAAGCTGCAGCTTGGAGATGTCGGAAGTCAGCAGGATGTCCGTGCGGCGCAGAAGGCAAACGATCAGGCATCTGCGGCAGAGCAGTACAGCCTGTCGACGAAAAAAGCGCAGGTACAGGTAAGCCGGGCCAAGCGGGACCTGGATGCTGCGAAGCAGGCGCTTACCGACTACCGTAAAAAAAATGGAAACGGAAGTACTGCGACAGACAATACCGTGGAAGAGACGTTGCAGAATGCGCTGGAAGAAAAGACAGCTGCATATCTGGATGCGCAAAAAGAGCTGACGGCTCTGCAATGGCGGATCGAAAATGCAGTGAACACTGCGCTGAACGAAACCGGAGCACAGCTTGTGAAAAACGGGATGTGTGTGACACAGGCAGCAGAGGAAGAACCTCTCATTTTAGAAGAACCGGAAGGTGAGCTTGAGGATGCTGGAGCCGTAGATTCGCCGGAGCAAGATACAAAGCAGACCGACGGCGAATCGGCTCAGGACATCGACATTATAATTGAACCGTCGGATCAAGAAGTTAATACAGGATCAGAACCGTCGGATTCATCTGTGATTTCGTCCGCCATACCTGGTGTGAGTGATACTGCCCAGCCGTCCACACCCGGTCACTCCGATGTGGATGATGGCGTTGCATCACCCGTGCCGGACCGGGAACTGATCGAACAGCAGGTACGCGATACTTACGCACAGGAACTGGATGCAGCGACAAAAAAGGTCGAGACGGCAAAGAAGGAGAAGGAAGCCGCAGAGCAGGTGCTTGTGCAGTATCAGCAGGAGCAGCTGACCGCAGCGGATGCATCGGGGAAGGAGCAGGAGCGTCAGCTTCTCGCGGCGGTACAGACGGCAGGGGATGCCTATGAGGATGCGGTACTGGCGGCGAATGAGGCAGCTGTGACGGCAGGCAGGGCAGTGGCGGCGGCCGGGATCAGCGATGCATCGGACAGTACGCTGGCGGTCGGGGAGATCACAGTGGAACAGATGGAGCTGCAGCTTGAAAAGCTGGAACGGCTGCTGGAGGCAGATGGACGGATCTGCGCCCCGTCGGATGGACTGATCACGGAGATCGCCGTGAATATCGGGGAGCGGACGGCGGATACCCCGTCGGTCCGGATGGCGGATCTGACAAAGGGCTACCGGTTTACTGCAGAACTCACAAAGGAGCAGGAAACATACATTGGAGCAGGCGATGAGGTGACGCTTACCGACAGCAGGCGCAATCAGCTGGAGCAGCTGGCAGTGGAATCCGTGGCAGCCGACGGGGAAAATGAGGGCATTTATGAGATCAGTGTGCCGCTGCCGGACGATACACTGGAGCTTGGAGCGGCCGCGGTGCTGGATTACAGCAGCACTTCAAAGACGTATGCGATTTGTGTGCCGCTTGCCGCACTCCATCTGGACGAACGGAACCAGCCCTATGTCCTCACATACGATGAGCAGGATTCGGTGCTTGGCAGGGAGCTGCGGGCGCGCAAGGTCAGTGTGAATATTCTGGATCAGAACGAATTGTATGCGGCGCTCGCTGACGGGAGCATTTCCAGTCAGGATGAAGTGATCGTGTCTGCGGACAAGGCCGTGGATGACGGTAGCCGCATCCGGCTGGAATCGTAAATGTGGGAAAATAATCTTGGAGTGAGCGACGTGGAAGGATATAAAAGAAAAAAAGGTGTCGGCAGGTACAGGAAGTATATAAAACTATGCACCGCACTTTTGCTGTATCTGGCCGCGGTGCGCAGCAATGCGCATGTACAGGCGCACGCCGGGTATGCGGCGGCTTTTCTGAATGGCGGAGCTGTGACGGCAAAGGAGGCGGAACAGATCTGCGAGGCGGAGGCGAAACAGGAGGATCCGGATGCGTTCTGCTTTTTTGGCGAACAGTTGGATACCGCTCTTTTTTGTCAGGAAACCGGAAACGAGGCTGTGGTAGACCAGATCCGGATCACCGGAAATGCAGAGCTGCTCATGTACGGGAGTAATGCGCTCTCTTTTGAGAAAAACGGCTGCTATCTGGATACGGCAACCGCCGGCGTGCTGTTTGGCACGGACAAGGTTGCAGGGCAGACGGTGCGAAGCGGCGATCAGAGCTGGCAGGTACTTGGAGTATTTGACAGCCTGCAAAAAGAAATGCTCTGTGTGGCAGAGGAGAAGATGCTCCTGGACCGGATCCTGCTTCTGTCATCCGACTACGGAAAGGGAGGGGATGAGCTTGAGCAGCTTTTGCTGCGAAACGGCCTTGGCGGAGATGTCGTTGATTTTACGGTGCCAACCGCACTGGTGCAGGATCTGCTGCTGATTGTTCCGTTGTTGCTTTTTGTCTGTGCCGCGAAATGGCTGATAAAAGCTCTGCCGGGTACAGGTCTTCGTCTGGCAGCGACAGTCATCCTTAGCCTTGCCGGGATTTGGTATCTTACCGGAAATCTGCATATTCCGCCTGATCTGATCCCGACCCGCTGGTCTGATTTTTCGTTCTGGCGTACCACGTGGATACAGCAAAAGCAGAATTTTCTCCTCATTTTAAAAAGTACGGCAGGCGAGGCATCGCTGGACATGCTCTGGTATGGGATGTGCGCGGTACTGGAAAATACGCTGGCGGCCTGCCTTTTATGTACAATAAAATTCGGAGATCCGGATGTGAAAAATTGCTGACTTGTTATTTTTTTCTGACAATGATAGAATGACGCGGAGAGTGAAGAATGTTCCGACATCAACCAGGAAAGCGGTGTGTCTGTCGACAGGCGAGCTGACGTGGGGATGTGTGGGAATGGAATCGGAGGAAGCCTGTGGTACCAGGCGGACAGAGCGTGTGGAGAATCAGACAAATCAGCAAAACAAATTAGAAAACCGCCTCATCCGGTGTATTCTGGATGCCGGTGAGGTGATACTGAAGTCCGGTGGGGAGATTAACCGGGTAGAGGATACGATGGCGCGGATGTGCCGGGCCTATGGATTTGTGCGGACGGATGTATTTACGATCACGTCCTCGATTGTGATTACGGTGTATACGGCGGGAGGAGAGATTCTGACGCAGACACGCCGGATACGCGGCTATGATATGAATCTGGATCGGATCCATCAGATGAACCAGCTGGCCAGAGAGGTGTGCGAGACTCCGATTGAGGTCGGGGAGCTGGAACGGCGTATCCGTGAAATTCAGAATACAAAAGAGCTGGAGCCGTGGAAAATGATGCTTTTATATGGGGCAAATGCAGCTGTATTTTCTGTGTTTTTCGGCGGTGGACCGGCGGAGGCGCTGTTTGGTGCGCTGACTGGAATGGGGCTGTGTCTTTTGCTTGGTGCGACAGAGCATATTTTTACGAACGAGATCGTGTGCTATGCGTTCTGCTCGGCGCTCGGGGGACTGTTTCTCGGACTGATCCGAAAATATGTCATGCCATATGCGGTGGATCCGGCGCTGATGGGCAATATCATGCTGCTGATTCCGGGTATCCCGTTTACGAATTCGATCCGGGATATGCTCAGCGGTGATACGATGTCGGGGCTTTTAAGGATGTGCGAGTGCCTGCTTCGGACAGTCGCCGTGGCAGCCGGGTTTGTCGGGGTGATGACACTGCTCGGGGTCGCGGGGATATAACCGAAACAAGCAAGTAGCGAAGCTAGGCCCTGTCAGCAGAGCTGCAGGGATGGATTGAGAATATCCACGTTGACGATTATCAGAAAAGTGGGGAAATAAAATTGGGGACACGGGAAATATTACAGATTATCATGGCAGGACTTGGCAGCATTGGCTTTGCCCTGATCTTTCAGCTGCGCGGCACGAAGCTGATCACGATCGGGCTCGGCGGAGCACTGGCATGGTTTATTTTTCTGATCGGAAGAATGCGGGGAAATGCAATGATTGGACTGTTTCTGGCAGTGACGGTGGCGGCGCTGATCGCAGAGCTGCAGGCCCGCATCCGCCGCACGCCGGTGCTGGTCATGGAAGTACCATTGCTCGTTCCGTTGATTCCGGGCGGAGATTTGTACCGCATGACCGTATCGATTATGAAAAATGGTATTCAGGCATCGCTCGGCGCGTTTGTCTGGCTTGTGCAGGAGGTATTTATCATCGCCGCAGGCGTGATCTGTGTGCAGACTGTAGTGACTGCAGTAGTAAAGCTGCAACGGAGCAGACGACATACGGAGAGCAGTATCGATCAGAGCTGAGCGGATATCCGCCTGAATTTAGGATGGCTGGTAAACGATTTGGCCGCCCGGCTTAGGACAGAAATGTCACATCCACCTCTGCGACCTCGCTGTCTGTCCCGATTCGCATGGCCGGCCCCCAGACGCCGACACCGGAGGTAACGATACTGGTCATATTGCCAAGGACGAGCTTGCCGCAGGAATTTTTCCAGCCGATCCGGGTCGTGATATTGCCGGGGAAGAGCTGGCCGTCGTGTGTATGGCCGGAGAGGACGAGATCGGCATCCGCGGCTGCGAGCTCGGAAAGCTCGGATGGCTGGTGATCGATTACGATTACCGGGCGTGAAGCATCGAGCGGCCGGATCAGCTCTGCGGCAGTCTTGCGGATGATGCCGCTTTTCTGGCGGCAGGAGGCATCGAGCCGTCCGACCAGGTAAAAGGAATCATTGATGAGCACCGTCTCATCCTTTAAAAGCCGGATATTCGCATCGACGAGAAACTGATCCATGCGTGGATCGCTCGTCGTAGCGGCGCTTCCGGAATTGAAGGTGAAACCGGCGAGAATTACCTCATCGATATCATGGTTGCCCCAGCAGGCGTAGGAGCCGTAGGTGCTGGAAAGGCTGCGGAATACGGCTGCAATCTCCCCGGGCTTATCAATTGCGTCAAAATCATTATCGAAAATATCACCGGCATAGATGATCAGATCCGGTTGCATCCTGTCGATGATTTTTTTCATTTTCCGGGCATGCGGCAGACCGACGCTTCCACCGAGGTGCAGATCGGCGATAAGGGCGATGCGCAGAGCGGGTGCCGAAGCTTCTGGCGGACACTTTGTCTGGCAGTCCGGCGTATGTGTGAAAGAGGCTGAAAGCCTTTTGCAGATATTCACATCGTAATGCTTTTTCCTGATTTTTCCTGCATGAACAATCCCGTACACCGAGAGCAAAATAACGCCAAAGAAAATGATTCCGCCGGAGATGCGGTAGCTGTCTATATCGATCGGATCAAAGAGTGAACGTTTCCGGGAGAGACGCAGCAGAATCCGCCCGAGATCAAACAGCAGCAGAAAGATCAGCATGTACATCAGCGTGCCGAGCCAGTAATTGCTGATGATGCGGCTTACCTGCTTCCATTTGCCATGGGAAAAGGCAGCCATCAGCGGGCTTAAGGCAATGAGCACATAGCAGGAGAGAAATGGCGCAATGAACCATGGCGTTCCGAGAAAGGAATGCAGGGTGCTAAACCAGAGCAGCATCCGGCTGATGAGATAGAGATTTAGTAAAATATAAAGCGGAGAGAGCAGTACGGCACCCATATAAGACCTCCATGTACTAGAAATCACAGAATAAATATGTTAAAGAGAGCCGCCATAATTATTTACGGCGGCTCTCATAGGGGTCAAAAGTAAATTCCAAATGCTTACTCAGCAACAGCCTCGGTCGCAGCTTCTGCAGCTTCTGTCTCAGCGTCAGCGACAAGGTTTTCTGCTACATCGTCAAGAGAAGCAGCTTCGCCTGCAGCGACTGCATCGATTGCTTCCTGCGGAACAGTGATCGCAGCGACATCACCGTAAGAGGTGGTAGCATTGATGGAGAAGTCATTCAGTACGAGCTCTGCGCTGGTGCCTTCCTCGCTTGCCAGTGTGGAAGCGATCAGAGAATTCAGAACAGTAAGGTCGCTGTCGTTCATATCCATTGTCACGCTGACCGGAAGGTAAGTAGCAGCGTCTACGTAGTAGGTGATGTTCAGCTTCAGACCATCCAGATACTGCATTGCCATAGCGACATCCTGATCAGAGGTGAGATCCTCACCGGCCAGCTCAGAAACCTTCTTCAGGACAGTGTCCAGTGTGGAGGAGTCGATCACGGTGGAGAGCTCGTAGCACTCAGTGCCATTTACCGTAGCTGCTTCCGGAGCAAGGGTAAAGGTAAGGCCCCAGTCTGCCATATCTGCAGCGGTCAGAGATTTGGAGAGATCCATCAGGGAGGTCATATCAATGTTCGAATCCTTGTTGTATGCCCAGGAACCTTCGTCGTCTGTGGACTCCTTTGTGAAGGAATAAGTCTCCAGTCCGCCATCCTCAGCGGTAACAGAGTAGCTCTTCATCTCCATGTGCTGACCCTGTCCGAGTGCGGAGAGATCCATGCTGCCGACTAGCTCGGTTGCGACCGGATCCATCGTAGCGTTCACATCGAAGGTACCGCTCATCGTGATCCCGAGAGAAGAATCAGTCGTGCCGTCGCTTACGTTGATCGCTGCGTCCAGATTCATTCCCATGCTCATAGACGCGCCGGATGCGTCAGTGGTCGCGTCGAGCATTTTCTGGTAGAGGCTGTCAGCGGTCTCTGCGCTGTCAAAACCACACAGCATAGAAGCTGCGCCAAGTACGGTGAGTCCAAGTAATAATTTTTTCTTCATAACTCAGATTCCTTTCTTATTTAAAATAATAGTTGTGTGAGATGTCTGCATCCAATGATTGGACGGGGAACACCACCAGTTCAGAATATTATAGCACCCTTCATTTTCAGTGTCCAGAGAAGAACGGAATCTGTGCGAAAATTAAGGAATTCTGAAGGTTTACGCGAAAAAAATTCCTTGAATAATAAGGGGAGTGTGATATATTAACTCCGTAGGAAAAGACTTATCATTAACAACATAAGAAAAGGAAACTGAGATGGATTATACAGAAGCGGTTGCATACATAGAGGAAACACCAAAGTTTACAAAAAAGAACAAACCGGAAAACACGTGGGAGCTGCTTGAGCGGATCGGGCATCCGGAGCGCCGGATGAAGGTGATACACGTGGCAGGAACAAACGGAAAAGGTTCGGTCTGTGCGTTTCTTTCGTCAATTCTGACACATGCCGGATATCGGACGGGGCTGTTTACCTCCCCGCATCTGGTCAATATTACGGAGCGCTTTCAGATCAACGGAGAAGAGGTCTCACAGGAATGCTTCACCTGGGCTTTTGAGGAGGTGAAAAGGGCTGTCGATGCGATGATAGCGGACGGCTATGCGCACCCGGCTTATTTTGAACTGCTCTTTGCAGCGGGGCTTCTGATCTTTCAGAGGGAGCAGGTTGAGTATCTCGTATTGGAGACCGGACTTGGCGGACGGCTGGATGCGACGAATCTGGTCGAGCATCCGATCGCGACGGTGCTGACGACGATCAGTCTCGACCATATGGAATATCTCGGAGATACGGTCGCGAAAATCGCAGGGGAAAAGGCCGGAATCATCAAGGAAGGCGTGCCGGTGATCTTTGACGGACGCAATCCGGAGTCACGCGAAGTGATCCTTGCGACGGCGAAAGAGAAGCATGCACCGGTGTGGGAATACCGGCAGGAGATGTGTAAAATACTGGATAAGACGGACAAAAGCATTGATTTTCTGCTGGATTGCAGTTATGATGAAGGGAATGGCAGTGTGCTTTCGATTACCGTGCCGTATCTGGCAGAGTATCAGCTGGTGAACAGTTCACTTGCGGTCGGGGCGATTCACATGATCGATCCTCAGCATGTGATCAGTGATGAGGTGATCGCAGAGGGAATTCGCAGTACGAGATGGCAGGGACGCATGGAGACCGTTCTGCCGGGTGTCGTGCTGGACGGTGCGCACAATGCAGACGGCATCAAGGAGTTTATCCGCACGGTTGTTGGCGTGCAGGAGCACCGGAGTGTATCACTGCTGTTTTCCGCGGTAGTGGAAAAGGAGTACGAGAAAATGATCGCAGAGATCTGTGAAAGTGTACATCCGACCTCCATTGTCGTGACACAGATCGACGGTGCACGTGTCGTTCCGGCGGAGGTACTCTCCGGCGTATTCCGGAAGTATACGGACGCCGAGATTTTTACCGAGCCGGACGTGGAGAAGGCATTTACTCAGGCACTGGCGAAAAAAGGTGACGGAATGCTGTTCTGTGCGGGTTCCCTGTATCTGGTAGGGGACATCAAGGCAATTCTGCAGCGCAGGGAGAGCAATGCCGACCGCCGGTAGAGCTGCATACATGAAGAGACCGGATTGCGCATGACCGCTTTGCGGAAGCGGTACCGAGATGAAAAAGGCAGGAGATAGAATGATTAATTACGAAGAAGAACTGAAGAAATATCATCCGAGCATGGATGTCAATGAGGCAGAGGATGCGATCTACAGCCGTGATTTGACGGATGTGACGGATATCCTGCGGGAGATGATGAAGGACGAAAAGAAAAATAAAAGGCAGGGGATGGCATGAGATGTATTTACTGTAACACACCGCTGGCCGCCATCGACTACTGCCCGGGCTGTGGAGCAGATGTCACCTTACAGAAGCGGATCGTGAGAATCTCGAATCTTCTGTACAACGAGGGACTGGAGAAAGCACTTGTGCGTGATATGGAGGGAGCGATCACCTGCTTAAAGCGCAGCCTGAAATTTAATAAAGAAAATATCGATGCGCGGAATCTGCTCGGCCTGTGCTACTATGAGACCGGAGAGGCAGTGTCAGCGCTGTGTGAGTGGGTCATCAGTAAAAATCTGAAGGGCGAGGACAATATCGCAGATTCCTATATCAATGAGCTGCAGTCGAATAAGAACCGGCTCGATACGATCAATCAGACGATCCGCAAATACAATCAGTCGGTTCTGTATTGCAGGGAAGACAATGAGGACATGGCGATCATTCAGCTGAAAAAGGTAATCAGCCAGAACTCAAAGTTTGTAAAGGCATACCAGCTGCTTGCCCTTTTGTATATGAAGCGGCAGGAGTATGAGCGCGCGCGGAAGCTTCTGAAAAAGGCGGCGAACATCGATACGACGAATACGACGACCCTGCGCTATCTGCAGGAGATCGAGGATGCGACCGGAAAGAGCACACGCGTTGGGAAAAAGCACTGGCGCTTTGAGAAGGAAAAAGAGGAAGCGGTATCAGGTACGCTGCGGTATATGAGCGGAACCGAGATGGTCATCCAGCCGACGACGTTCCGGGACAGCTCGACGATTGCGACGTTTATCAATATCATTCTCGGCATTTTGCTGGGAGGTGCGATCGTCTGGTTCCTGGTCGTTCCGGCGAACCGGCAGGAGGTCAACGATGAGGCAAACCGTCAGGTGACGGATGCTAATACAAAGCTGGCATCTGAGGCGGCACGTGCACAGGATCTGCAGGATGAGATCGATGGCTACAAGAGTCAGGTCGACAGTGCGAACCAGGATAAGGAAGATGCCTTAAAGAAAGCACAGAGCTATGACGAGCTGCTGGCGGCGGTCAATAAATATGTGAGCGGGGATGTGAGCGGAGCCTCCACGGCGGTGGCTGCATTAGATGCATCGGACTTTGATGGCAACGCAAAGACACTTTATGACAGTATGGCATCGGCTGTCGGCACAAGCTTGTTCAGCCAGTATTACAATACCGGCGCGACGGCATACCTTGCAGGCGACTATACGACAGCGGCAGATCAGCTCCAGAAGGCGGTTGATGCAGATACAGAGCGGAAAAGCTCCGATTATGCGCAGGCGATGCTCTGTCTTGGTATTTCCTATTACCAGCTGGGACAGCAGGATAAGGCCAATGAGATTCTGAACAAATTTACAGAATACTATCCGAATCAGGCGAGTCAGGCTCAGGGCTATATCACCTCCGGGTCCGGTAAGACGTCCGGCAGTGATAATGCGGCGGATGTCAGCGGGCTTGGAGATGCGGCGACCGGCCAGACAGCGAACAATACGCGGACCTCCACGACGACCGGAGGCCAGGACATTACGGTTTATGATCAGGACGGGACGACGACCGGAGGTTCACTTCCGGCGTCGGATTCCTACGTGGCATGGACAGATCCGACGACCGGGCTGCAATATGACCAGTATGGCAATCTGATGTCCGGGCAGTAAAGCGACAGCGACCGTTCATTTGCTGTATGGAAAGCAGCTGACGGCCGAGACAGAGAATTGAAAAGTACATAGTAAGAGAAGCGCAAGGCGTGGTACAGATGAAAAAGAAGGAGAAATCTCCGGGCTGTACCGCGCCTTTTTACTTTGATGAGCAAGTAGCGAAGCTAGCAGAGCTGCAGGGATGGATTGCAAATGTCCGCTTTATGCAATGAGCAGCGGATTGAGAATATCCGCTTTGACAGGAAATGTACAGAACAGATTTTGAGAGTATGGGGAAGTATGGGGAAAAGAAAAGGAGGACTCAGTATGGATCATATGTTTACTCTGACCGGAACGACACTTACGGTACATCTGCCTTCAGAGGTAGATCATCACAGCACCGAGCTGCTGCAGCGGGAGACGGATCAGCTGATTCAGAGCCGGAATATCCGGTGTATTTTATTTGATTTCGGGGATACCGTATTCATGGACAGCTCCGGGATCGGAATGCTGCTCGGACGGTATAAAATGATCCGGTTTGTCGGAGGTACGATGGCGGCGATCAATGTAAAGGAACGGATGCGCCGTGTGCTGCTGCTATCCGGTGTGTACAGGGTGATCGATATTTATGAGGGGCTGCCGCAGCAGTCAAAGCTGCTGTGAAAACGGAAGCACTCGCCAAATCCGATGGAGACAGTCCCTGGCTGGCTTTGTCGACGAAGTGTGGGGGTGTTTTGCAAAAAAATGGCGGTGACGGATCACGATGGACGGAACAGAAAGAGGGGGAGAGCGCATGCGGAAAAATGAAATGAAACTGGAATTTGACAGCCGTTCCTGCAATGAGGGATTTGCCAGGGTGGCGGTGGCGGCATTTCTGACACAGCTGAATCCGACCCTGGAGGAGGTCGCGGACGTCAAGACAGCGGTGTCGGAGGCAGTAACGAATGTGATCATTCATGCTTATGACCGGGAAGAGGAAAAGGTACTGGTACACTGCTGGATCGAGGATGAGACCTTATGGATCGAGGTCATTGATCACGGACGGGGCATCGCAGATGTTGCGCAGGCAATGGAGCCGCTCTATACGACACGGCAGGAGTGCGACCGTGCGGGGATGGGATTTACATTCATGGATGCGTTCATGGACACGCTGGAGGTGACGAGTGCGCCTGAAAAAGGGACGACAGTACGGATGAGCCGGCACATCACACGGAAAAATGTGGATGGTCCGTTTGACTATCGGGATCATAAACTTCCGGTTGCAATATGCCGATGAGATGCTGACCAGAATTTGTGCTGGAAGGAAATTATTATCTGTATAATTTTGCGTGGGCAGAATAAACTGCGTTATTGCATAAAAAGGTTGCCAGTCGTAGGGAAATTGTGAACCGCAATAAAATAGCAGAAGACTTTCTTTTTGCTCGATTCCGGATAAGTGTGCAGAAGCCTGCATAATTCAAGGCGAAAGGCAGGAAATGACATGGAGCATACCCTCATGCTGCTTCAGGACGCACACGAAGGGGATAAGGCCGCGAGGGAACAGCTGATCAGGGAAAATATGGGGCTGGTGTATGCGGCGGTACAGCGCTTTGCGGGAAGGCGCAGATGTGAAAAGGAGGACCTGATCCAGATAGGAAGTATCGGGCTGATGAAGGCGATTGACCGCTTCGACCTCACCTACGAGGTCTGCTTTTCGACTTATGCCGTCCCGATGATCGTCGGAGAGATCCGGCGCTTTCTGCGCGACGATGGGATGATCCGCGTCAGCCGGGCCTTAAAGGAAGACGCGGTCAAGGCATACCGGGCGCGGGAGGAGCTGGAGCGGGAGAATGGCTGTGAGCCGACCTTAGAGGAGGTAGCAGCACGTGCCGGGCTTACGCCGGATGAGGTCGTGCTGGCGCTCGAAGCTGCCGCAGAGGTAGAATCCTTAAATAAACCGGTCGGAGAGGGAGACGGCGCATCGCTCGTACTCGGTGACCGGCTCATGGATCAGCGCGACGATACCGAGACCCTCCTGAACCGGATGCTGGCCGGGCAGCTGCTGCATCTGCTCAAGGAGGAGGAGCGTCGCCTGATCGAGCTGCGCTACTTTGAGAATTTGACCCAGGTGCAGACGGCCGGGGCACTCGGCATGACCCAGGTGCAGGTGTCGCGGGCAGAGAAGCGGATTCTGAGGAAAATGCGCTCAGAAATTGTATAAATTTCTCATATAGGACAGATTATGCTTGACAGATGGCGCTTTGCGATGTTAAATAAATAACGTGATTGATAAAAAAATGACATTTAACCGGGCGTGGGTCGATTCTGTGAAGAAAGAGAAAGAAGATCGCCGCCCAATTCAAGGAGGACAGCATGAGCGCTAAAATTACTATCATTGGAGCAGGAAGCGTAGGATCTACTATTGCATATACGCTGGCGATGGAGAACAGCGGAGCTTCTGAAATCGTACTGATTGACATCAATAAGGAAAAGGTACTCGGCGAGGTTATGGATATCGCACAGGGAACCTTCTTCCGTGATCCGGTATCCATCGTGGCGGGCGATTATGAGGATGCAAAGGATTCTGACATCGTCATCATTACTTCCGGTATCGCGCGCAGACCGGGTCAGACAAGAATCGAGCTGACCCAGACCAACGTAAATATTCTTAAAGACATTACTCCGAAGATTGTAGCTGTAGCGCCGAACGCAAAATATGTGATCGTAAGCAATCCGGTCGACATCATGACCTATGTATTTACGAAGATTTCCGGTATTCCGGAGAGCCACATCATCGGTTCCGGTACCATTCTGGATACTGCAAGACTGCGTTATGGACTGTCCGAGCATTATAAAATTGCACAGAAAAATATTCATGCTTATGTATTTGGTGAGCATGGAGACAGCGCATTTATCCCGTGGTCTCTGACTGATATTTCCGGAGCACCGATGGAGCGCTATGCAGAGATCATGAAGGGGACGATGGACTTCGAGCCGCTCGACCGTGAGGCAATGACCGAGTATGTACACAAGGCAGGCGGAGAGGTCATCAAGAGAAAGGGTGCGACATTCTATGCAGTATCCGCTTCTGTATGCCAGCTGTGCTCTCTGCTGCTTGCTTCCAGCGATTCTGTAGCGACTGTATCTACGATGATGCACGGTCAGTACGGTGTAGACGATGTGTGCATCAGTACGCTGACGCTGGTTGGACCGGAAGGTGTAAAGTGCAAGCTGCCGGTAGCATTGACTGAGGAGGAGACCGAAAAGCTGCATCAGAGTGCAAATACATTAAAGGATGTTATCTCACAGATCAATCTGTAAGCTATATTAGCGCAAGTATACGCGTAATCTTTTAGCGAAAGCCGTTCGCTTCAGACAGGACTTTCTGGTCTTGTCTGATGGCGGGCGGTTTTTCTTATTTTACAGGAAATTGCGTCCTGCAAAGCAAAAATGGTTCGCGAGGATGCTTATCTGCATTCAAAAAAAGAATGCATCACAATCGAAAAAGAATGGATAAACAACCCCCAGGGAGGGTTGTATGGTTTTTTTTAATTTGCTAAAATCATAACGATTGCGATTCGTGTGACTCCCCCTGCGGCATTGCTGCAGGGGTTTTCAATGAATAAAGAATGAATAAAGAATAAGTGACAAAAAAGATAAAGGAGATCGAAAATGGATACACGACAGCTGAAATTTTTTGTCGCGTGCGCGAAGGCCGGTTCCATCAGTGAGGCGGCGCGGAAGCTGTATTCGACGCAGTCAACGGTCAGCAAGGCAATCAAAAACATGGAGGAAACAATGGGAATCCGGCTGTTTGACCGGCTGCCAAGAGGGATTTCTCTGACGGCACAGGGACAGCAGGTATACCGCTATGCCTGCAAGATCGTCAGTGATATGGAGGTACTGGAGGCATTTCCACGGAAAGGGCAGACACGCTGGATTCGTATTTCTCTGAATCCGAGCTCGTGGTTCGCAGACCGGTTCGTACAGTTTTATAAGGAAACGACGGAGCAGAATTATCATTATCAGATCTATACTGCGGGTGTGGAAACCGTGCTGGAGCGGGTAAGAGATTACCTCGATGACGCAGGCTTTGTATATGTATTTGAACAGCAGCAAAAGGAATTTTCAAATATGCTGGCCAAGAGCCGGCTGACTTTTGTCACATTGCATGAGAGCGAGCTAAGGGTCTATCCGGGAAAGAGAAATGTGCTGGCCGCCCAGGAGGGCGATACGGTGTCGCTGGAGGAGCTGAAGGATCAGCGGTTTATTCAGAATTATCAGGATGAATACATTTCCATTGAAAACAGCGCAGAGGAAAATGTTCTGAGCTGGCGGGAGCTGGATGTCGCAGTCGTTACAAACAGTGATTATATTATTGATAAGATGCTGAAAAGCAGCGATCTGGTAAATTTAAGCGGCAGCTATCTCTCCGAAGATCAGGCTGCCAATTATGGGAAGCGGCTAGCGCTGCCGCATAACCGGATTCGGTTCGGATATGTGATGCGCAAGGAGGAGCAGCTGGATGAAGGTGTGTGGGAGCTGATCCGGTATCTGGAGCATCAGCTTCGAAAAAATCCACAGGCCGATGATTCAGCTATATGAAAAAGGAAGGTGCACAATGAAAGAGAACACAGCAGAGCAGATAACGATATTGGAGGATCTGACCGATTACTGGACAGATCGTGCGCACAGCTACAGCGCGCAGAATCTGGCGGAGATGAATGACTGGAGAAGAGACGCATGGCGGGAACTGATTTTAGAGCATGCACCGAAAAAGGAGTGCCTGCGTATCCTGGATGTCGGAACCGGTCCTGGGTTTTTTGCAATTAATCTGGCACTGGCAGGACATAAGGTCACGGCAATCGATGTGACGGAGCATATGATCTGGCATGCAAAGCGAAATGCAAAGAGCTATGGTGCAGAGGTGGATTTTCAGGTACAAAGAGGAGAGTTTTTACCGTTTGAAGCAGACAGCTTTGACCTGATCGTCAGCCGCAATGTGATCTGGAATCTGGAATATCCAAAAGAGGCGCTTGCAGAATGGGCGAGGGTCCTTGCACCGGGCGGACGGATGGTTTACTTTGATGCAAACTGGTATCTGTATCTGTATGATGAAGAGCTTCGTGCCAGAAGGGAAGCGGCGCTTGCCGACTTTGCTGCCCGCCACAGCTCGTACCATACAGCAAACAACCTGTCGCCGAAGCGCATCAAGGGACTGGAGCAGACGGCCCGTTCGCTTCCGCTTTCCCGTAAGAAGAGACCGGAGTGGGACTGTGATGTGCTGCAGGCGCTGAATATGGACATCCTGCGGATTATCGACGACATTGGACCGGGAGTACAGGATCCGATCGAATGGGAGCGGGATGCGCCGATTCATACGTTCATGGTCTGTGCACAGAAGGGCGCAGCAGTGGATACAGACGGGAATGTATTATGAACGGGAAGACAAAGGATCCGACGACTGGCTCTCTAGTCCCACAGACAAAGGGAGGAAGGTGTGGTATATGAGCAGGATGCGGGAATATCTCGACCGGCATATCGCATTGCAGTATGTGCTTCGAAGACTGATTTCTCTGATTCCGATTCTGCTTGGTGTGACGATTCTGACATATGGGCTGATGTATATTTCGCCGCAGGATCCGGTGGAGATGATGCTTCAGGGACAGGGGACAGCTCCGGATCCGGAGGTCGTAGCGGCCATGCGTCATCAGCTTGGGCTGGATCGGCCGTTTCTGGTACAGTATTTTGACTGGCTGTGGAGATTTGTACGCGGAGACATGGGAGTTTCCTATATAGACGGCGCTGCAGTATCGGGAAAGCTGCTGAAGGCACTTCCGAATACGTTAAAGCTGACGTTCTCTTCGGTAATCGTAACGATTTTGCTTTCCGTACCGCTTGGAATCCTTGCCGCAGTAAAAAAGGGGAGGGTGACGGACGCGGTCATCCGTTTTCTGAGCTTTATCGGGAACAGTCTTCCGAATTTTGTCGTATCTTTGCTGCTTTTATACTTTTTTGCCTTAAAGCTTGGCTGGTTTCCGGTTTTATCGTCCGGTTCACCGATCAGTCTGGTGCTGCCGACGCTTGCGCTTGCGATCCCGATGACCGGAAAATACATCCGTCAGGTGCGGGCCGCAGTTCTGGAACAGCTTGGCAGACAGTATGTGGACGGTGCTGTTTCCAGAGGCCTAAAGCGCCGGAAGGTATTGTTTGGCTATGTCCTGCAGAATGCGCTGGTCACGATTATCACGCTGATGTCCATGTCAATCGGTTCCCTGCTTGGAGGAACAGCTGCAATTGAGATGCTGTTTGTCATGCCGGGAATGGGCTATATGGTAACAAACGCTGTGACCGGCAGAGATTATCCGGTCATTCAGGGCTTTGTCGTCTGGATGAGTGTGATTTATATTTTCATCAATCTGCTGACGGATCTGGCCTATTATTATCTGGATCCGCGCATCGGTGCGGGAATGGAGGTGAAGTGATGCGGACATCCGTGCATGCAAAACGGAAGATGCTGGTGTATCTGAGCCTCTTTCTTGCATTGTGTATCTTCAGTCTGATTGCAGATTCACTGGCCCCGCATGATGCGGAGCTGGTAAACCTGCTGGAGGCAAAAAAGGCACCCGGAGGCGAATATCTGATGGGGACAGACTGGTTGGGACGCTGTATCTGGTCGCGGATTCTTTCCGGCGCATCGAGCTCAATTTTCGCATCCCTCGTGATTGTGACGCTCTCAATGCTGGTTGGCTGTACCATCGGGCTGATCAGCGGATATATGGGTGGTATCGCAGACGAAATTATGATGCGCATTGTGGATGTGTTCCTTGCATTTCCGGGAATTGTACTTTCGATTGCGGTTGCCGGGATGCTGGGTCCGGGAATCCGAAACGGTGTGCTTGCGCTGGCAGCGACCGGGTGGACACAGTATGCAAGACTGATCCGAAGCTATGTGCTGAGCCTTCGTGAGGAAAACTATGTGAAGGCTGCAAGGCTGAACGGTCAGAGCGAGTGGTCAATTCTGCTGCATCATATATTTCCGAATGCCATCCGTCCGGTCGTCGTGACCGGGACTCTGCACTTAAGCGGAGCGATGCTCAGCATTTCCGGCCTGAGCTTTCTCGGGCTCGGCTCTTCCTCGGCGGAATGGGGAAGCATGCTTTCAGAAGGACGCAGTCTGATGCAGCAGTGCCCGTGGGTGGTGCTGTATCCGGCATTAGCGATCTTTATGGTCACTATATTATTTAATCTTTTCGGAGACAGTGTGCGTGACGCCCTGGATCCAAAGGAAACCATGAAACTGTAAAAACAGTAAGGAGAACGAGCATGAAGAAAATGAGAAGAATGGCGGCGCTGCTTTTGTCATGTGTGTTAATAGCGGCATGTCCGGGCATCGGAAGCCGGGCAGAAGAGGATACAAGAGGGGATTTTGTGTTTGGCGATTATGTGGGGGATGTGGATCCTGCATCCAGCGCTTATGCCTGGGTGGGCATGCGTGTCGGTGTGATGGAATCCCTGTTTAAGTTGGATGATGGCATGAACGTACAGAAAAATCTGGTGGATGACTATTCCGTATCCGAGGACGGACTGGTGTGGACGCTTAAGCTGCGCGACGGCGTCCTGTTTCAGAGCGGCAATCCGATGGATGCAGAGGCTGTAAAGGCATCTCTGGAGCGCACCTGTTCCATGCAGAGCCGTGCAGACGGGGAGCTGGGCATTGCGTCCATGGAAGCGGACGGAAATGTGCTGACGATCACAACGAAGAAACCGAACCCGACTCTACCGAACTGTCTTTGTGATCCGTATTCCGGCATTGTTGATGTAAAGAGTGTAGGGGATGACGGCGATGCAACGATCGGTACCGGTCCGTTTAAGCTTGTGGAGTATGTGGAAAATGAGCGGATGGAGCTGGATGCCTTTGATGATTACTGGGCAGGAAAGCCGGCGAGCAAACATGTGACGATCCGTTCCATCAGCGATCTGGATGCATCCAGCCTGGCACTACAGAATAAGGAGCTGGATGCCTGCTATGGCCTTTCCTATGATGCAAGAGATCTCTTTGACGGAACGCCAGGATTTAAGATTTCACAGGCAGCAACCGGAAGAGTTTACAAGGTATATTTCAATCTGGAGCATGCATTTACCGGGGATCCGAATTTCCGTAAAGCAGTCTGCATGGCAATCGACAAGCCAAGCTATGCGCAGGTACTGGTAAATGGCGCGGGAACACCTGCAAAATCCAGCTTCCCGGCGGCCACAGCTGTTGCGGAGGCAACCGATGTATCTTCCGTACCGGAGTTTGATATGGATGGGGCAAAGGCGCTTCTGGAAGAGAGCGGTTATGTGGATACGGATGGTGACGGGATTCTGGAAAAGGACGGAGAGAAGGTATCGCTTCAGATCATTACCTACGGCCGTACCGGACTGCCGCAGACGAGCCAGGCTCTGCAGTCCGCACTGCAGCAGCTCGGAATCGAGGCAAGCTTTGAGCAGCTGGAGAGCACCGAAGACCGTGGTCATGCAGGTACGTATGACCTGAGTGTGTACGCGGAGGTGACGCTTCCGACCGGGGATCCGTATTCTTACCTGATGAACAATTTCAGCACAGACGGAACACAGAATTTTGGAAAATATTCCAATGCAGAGGTCGACGCGCTTCTGGAACAGCTTGCGTCGGAGTTTGATACCGATAAGAGAAATGAGCTGGCAGCACAGATTGACGGAACCGTTCTGGCGGATAATTCCATCTGCAATGTATTCCATCTGAACATGTATATGGCGATGAAGGATACCGTAGAAGGTCTGAATCAGTCTCCGGTGGATTATTATCATATTAACTGGCAGACCTGTGTGACAGAATAGAAAAAGAAAAGAGGAGTGCGGTGGAAAAGGAAGCGTTACTGGAAGTCCGGTCTTTGAGTGTCCGTTATCCCGGCAATAAAAAAGAAGTTCTGCATCAGGTGGATCTGACGCTTGCGCCCGGTGCGATTACGTGTGTGATCGGTGAGAGCGGAAGCGGAAAGAGCACACTGCTACAGGCAGTCCTGCAGCTGCCCGGCAAGGTAGAGATCACCGGCGGAGACATATCTTTTCGCGGGCAGAGGCTGCAGACGATGCCGGAGACAAAGCGGCGCATCATCCGCGGCAGCGGTATGGGTGTTGTATTTCAGGAGCCGGGTGCGTCATTGAATCCGATCCGTAAAATCGGACGGCAGTTTTACGATGCACTGCATGCACACGACAGAAGTATCACCAGGGCAGAGACGCAAAAAAGGGCGTCTGCGATTCTGAAAAGCATGCAGTTTGATGATCCGGAGCGTATTCTGGACTGCTGTCCGCTTCAGCTCTCCGGAGGGATGAACCAGCGGGTGGCGATTGCGCTGGCGATGGTGCTGAATCCGGCGCTTTTGCTGGCAGATGAGCCGACCAGTGCGCTGGATGTAACGGTGCAGCTGCAGATTGCGGAGGAGCTGCTGCAGATCCGCAAGCAGTATGGGACTTCGATTCTGCTGATCACCCACAATATGGGGGTCGCGGCGAAGCTGGCCGATCAGATCGCGGTCATGTATGAAGGTAGGATTGTGGAATATGGCACGAGGGAACAGGTGCTGTATCATCCGACTCATTCCTACACAAAGGCTTTGCTGAGGGCTGTACCGAAGCTGGAGCATCGAGAAGCGCAGGCGCCTGCTGAAGAGAACGGGGCGCCGGTTCTTGAGGTGAAACATGTGGATAAGACCTTCCGGGAGCTGGGAGGCAGGCGCTTTAAGGCGCTGGAGGATCTGTCATTGACGGTACTGGAGGGAGAATGTGTCGGGATCGTCGGTGAAAGCGGATGCGGCAAATCAACGCTGGCGCGTATTATCACACGGCTGATTATTCCGGACCATGGCTCCGTGAAGTTCTGCGGGATGGAGCTCTCATCCCAAAAGCAGCGGAAGCTGCAAAAGACATACCGGGATATGAAAATGATTTTTCAGGAACCGCGTTCCTCCTTTGATCCGCGACTGACGCTTGGAAGGAGCATGCGGGATGCATTAAAGTCGGTGATGCCGGATAAAAAAGAGCAGGAGAGGGAAATCGGGCATTTGCTTGAGCTAGTCGGACTGGATGGCAGCTATGCCGGAATGTATCCGTGGCAGGTCAGCGGCGGAGAATGCCAGCGGGCGGCGATCGCACGGGCGATCGCACAGAATCCGCGTTTCCTTATTTGTGATGAGGCCACCTCGGCGCTGGATGCGTCCGTACAGGCGCAGATCATGGAACTGCTGACCCGGATCCGCAAGGAAAAAAAGCTTTCGATCCTGTTTATCTCCCATGACCTTGCGCTGGTCAGCAGCTTTTGTGACAGAACCTATGTCCTGAACCACGGAAGAGTCGTAGAAGCAGGAGAGACGGCACAGATTATTCATGCACCAAAAGAGCCATATACAAAGAGGCTGATCGAATCATTGCTGACGGTATAGAAGACAGAAGGAGACAAAGATAAATGCTGACACAGGAACAGATCAATGAGGACTGGAGTGTACGCTCCGACAATTATAATCGCTATGTAGAAGAGGAATTTGCCACAGAGCGTCCGGCAAAGTGGCTGGGGCGGATTGAGAAATATGCACCGGAGGGGCATCCGTTAAAGATTCTCGATGCCGGCTGCGGACCGGGATTCTTTTCCGTATTGCTCTCTAAGGCGGGACATAAGGTGACCGGGATAGACGGGTCGGAGGGCATGCTGGAGCATGCAAGAGAAAATGCCCGTCATTTTGGCGTGACACCGGAGCTGATGCAGGGAGATTTCGGGGCATTGCCCTTTGCAGACAACACCTTTGACCTTGTCATAAGCCGGAATGTGACGCACATTATCCGGGATCACCTTAAGGTGTACGGGGAGTGGCTGCGCGTTTTAAGGCCGGAAGGCGTGCTTTTGATTTTTGATGCAAACTGGCATCTGCCGTATCAGCCGGGCAGCGTCCGGGAAGAGGCAATCCGAAGAGAACGGCTCGGGCTGGAACAGTATCACCGTGGCTATACGCATGACGGTTCGTATGAATACATTGACAGCGCGCTGAATCCGGAAAACTATGCGGTATTCGGAATGGCACAGAGACCGGATTTTGATGCCGGTGTGCTCGCACAGCTTCCGTGTAAGGACGTATCGTTTGAGCGGGATGTCACAGAGGAGCTGTGGAGTGAGCGGGAGAAGCTGTTTTATGGAGCGACGCCGCTGTATATGCTTCGCGCAGTAAAACGTTAGAGAGAAGCTGCCGGTCCGGCAGCTTTTTTCTTCTCTTCTGCTATTCCAAAAAGAGTCAAATATATGAAAATGTGGAATAGGTCAATATCCCCCTACAGGGCTTATATTGCCGGTTGGTTTCTGTTATAGTTGGGAAAGTGACTGACCGCAGCTGCAAAAATCCGGGGTACGGAAGCGGAGAAAAGGAACGTACCTGAGATGGGCAGAAAAGAGCGGCAGAAGAAGGGGGCGCTTATGAAAAAGGCAATGACATGTTTTCTTGCATTTGCAGCAGCATTCGGACTGAATGTGTGTGCGGCAGAGGCATCCACACTCGTATACGGAAGCGGAGATTATACGAGAATCAATCCGGCAATGGATGAGCACGGAGAGATCAATATCCTGATTTTTAACGGACTGACCGGACATGACGGTGACAATCAGGTCGTACCGGGACTGGCAAAGAGCTGGGACTTTGATGAGGATACCTGCACCTATACCTTCCACCTGGAAGAAGGCGTAAAGTGGCATGACGGAGAGGACTTTACGGCAGAGGATGTAAAGTTTACGATTGAGGCGATTATGGATCCGGAAAATGGTTCGGAGAACGCGCCGAATTATGAGGATGTGCAGTCAATTGATGTGATTGACGATCATACGATTGCATTTCATCTGGATGCACCGAACGTAGCATTTCTTGACTATATGACGATGGCTGTGCTGCCGGAGCATCTGCTGGCAGGTGAGGATATGCAGGAATCTGATTTCTTCCGTCATCCGATCGGTACCGGCCCATACAAGCTCGCAGAATGGGATGAGGGACAGGCGATTACGCTGGAGAAAAATGAGGAATACTTCAAGGGCGAGCCGAAGATTGACGAGGTTGTATTTAAGATCGTTCCGGACGACAATGCAAAGGCAATGCAGATGCAGTCCGGTGAGCTGGATCTGGCGCTGCTGACACCGAAGGATGCACAGATGTTTGCAGATCAGGAGGGCTATACCTGCTATGATATGAAGACATCCGATTACCGTGGAATTCTGTTTAACTTTGCAAATGAATACTGGACGGAAAATAAGGATATCATTCCGGCAGTATGCTACGGTCTTGACCGGGAAGCGATCATTCAGTCTGTGCTGCTTGGACAGGGTATGACGGCATACGGACCGCTTCAGAGAAATATTTATAACGATGAAAACGTTGAGCATTACGATTACAATCCGGAAAAGGCAAAAGAGGTTCTGGAAAACGCAGGCTGTACGATGGGAGAAGACGGCTTCTACTACCGGAATGGTGAGAAGATCGGCTTTGTGATCAGCGTAGGTGCAGGCGATCAGGTGCGTATCGATATTGCGCAGGCAGCTGCCCAGCAGTTGAAGGAAATCGGCATGGATGTGAGCGTTGAGGTTCCGGCACAGGTAGACTGGGGCGGACAGATGGCATACCTGATCGGATGGGGCAGCCCGTTTGATGCGGATGACCATACGTATAAGGTATTTGGTACCGATAAGGGAGCGAACTATTCCAGCTATTCCAATGAGCTGGTGGATCAGTATCTGACCGAGGCGCGTCAGTCTGACGATCCGGAGGTACGCAAAGAGGCTTATGCAAAGTTCCAGGAGGAGCTGGCAAAGGATCCGGCGTTTGCATTCATCTGCTACATTGATGCGAATTATGTAGCGAAGTCGACAATTCAGGGCATTGCACCGGATACCGTTATGGGACATCACGGAGTCGGCATTTTCTGGAATGTAGCAGACTGGACGATCGAAGAATAGATGAAGAATAGATAATAATTTCAAATTAGTATAATACATTTGCCATAGACACAGCCCGGACGGATTTGATCTGTCCGGGTATGTGCGCTTAATTGCGCGTATATGTGTTTCTGGAAAAATCTGTGAGGTAACTAGAAAAGAGAGTTCGGAGGGCGGAATGTCGGATTTATTAGAGGTTAAAAATTTATCAGTCAGCTTTGACATCCCACAAGGAGAGCTGGAAGCGGTGCGGGATGTCAGCTTTTCTCTGCGAAAGGGCGAAGTGCTGGCGCTTGTGGGGGAATCCGGCTGCGGAAAAAGTGTCCTGTGCAAGACGATTATGAAGCTGCTTCCGGCGACTGCGCAGATCCGGGAGGGAAGCATCCTTGTAAACGGAACGGACATATCAAAGTATACAGAAAAGGAAATGCAAAAGCTGCGCGGAAAGCTGTTCGCCATGGTGTTCCAGGATCCGATGACGGCGTTGAATCCGACGATGACGATCGGCGCACAGATCGCGGAGGCAATCCTGATACACGAACCGAAGCGTTCGAAGGAGGACGTATGGAAACGTGTGCTGGAACTGATGGAGCTTGTCGGAATTGACCGGCCTGCTGAGCGGGCGCGTATGTATCCGTGGAATTTTTCCGGTGGGATGCGGCAGAGAAGTGTGCTGGCAATCGCACTTGCGGCAAATCCGGCAATTCTGATCGCGGATGAGCCGACGACAGCACTGGATGTGACAATACAGGCGCAGATCCTTGATCTGCTGCGCGACATCCAGCAAAAGCTCGGTACCGCGACGATCCTTGTATCACATGACCTTGGCGTAGTGGCAAGGGCAGCGGAACGGGTTGCCGTGATGTACGCGGGAAAGATCTGTGAAATCGGAACGGCAGAAGAGATTTATTATCAGCCGGAGCATCCCTATACAAAAGGACTGCTGCGGTCGCTTCCGGCGCTGTCACATGGAAAAGAAATGCTCTCTACGCTCCCGGGTATGCCGCCGTCGCTCATCCATCCGCCGAAGGGAGATGCCTTTGCATGCAGAAATACGCAGGCGCTGGCGATCGATTATGAAGAGCAGCCGCCGATGTTCCGGATCAGTGAAACGCATTACGCGGCAACGTGGCTGCTGGATCCGCGGGCAGCGAAGGCCCGGGAAAAAATGGAACAGCTGGAAAAGGCGGGACATATCGAAGCGGCTGTGCAGAAAAAATGGGTGAGTCACAAAACCGGTGATACGCAGCTGCAAAAGGCTGCGGAAAATAAGCCGGAAATCCTTCTGGATGTACAGCATCTGACACAGGTATTTCCACTTACACGGAAGCTGGCAGTAAAGGCTGTCGATGACGTTTCCTTCCAGATTCGCCGCGGAGAAATTTTCGGACTGGTCGGGGAATCCGGCTCCGGCAAATCTACGGTTGCCCGCTGTGCGATGAATATTTACCGTCCGCAATCCGGTAAGATTTTGTACAAGGGACTGGATACCAAAGATAAGGCGATCGTGGGCAGAAATCGAAAGCTGCTGCAGACGACGAGGCAGATCATTTTCCAGGACTCGGCATCCAGTTTGAATCAGCGGATGAAGGTGGTCGATATTGTGACAGAGCCGATGAAGCTTGCACGTATGAAGCCGGAGCGCGGCAGCTTTCGGGCAGAGGCAGAGTATCAGCTGCGATATGTCGGGCTGGATGCGGCATGCCTGGATAAATATCCGTCTGAGCTTTCCGGGGGACAGCGCCAGCGGGTGGCGATCGCCCGGGCAGTGGCGATGGAGCCAGAGCTTTTGATTGCGGATGAGCCGATCGCATCCCTGGATGTGTCGATCCAGGCGCAGATTGTGAATCTGTTCCGGCATCTGCAGCGCTCGCATGGCTTTTCCATTTTATTTATTGCACATGACCTTGCGATGGTGGAATTTCTCTGTGACCGGGTAGGCGTCATGTATCATGGACAGCTGGTGGAGGTAGCGCCCTGCAAGGAGCTGTATCAGAATCCTCTGCATCCATATACGAAGGCGCTGCTTGCGGCAATTCCGGTACCGGATCCCAAGCTGGAGCGCAGCAGGAATATACCAGTATTTTCAGATAAGGCCTTTTGGACGGACGGGGAGCTGAAGGAAGTACTGCCGGGACATTTTGTACTGCAGGCAGGGTGAGAATCTGAACGCAGACACGAAACGATGGCGAATGTTCGCTTTACATAACAGGAGGATCCGGCAGCCGGAAATCATGGTGCCGGAAAAGGAAAGCTATGAAAAAGAATAAATTATGGTATATCACAAAGAAGCTTCTTGTGTTTGTGGTAAGTGTGCTGATTTTGTCCATCCTTACATTTTATATATCCAGACTGGCGCCGGGAGACCCGCTTGTCTCCTATTATGGAGAGCGGGTGGAGAAGATGAGCCCAGAGGAGCGGGAGTGGGCAGAGGATAAGCTTGGGTTAAACGACCCAATTTCCACTCAGTATGTGCGGTGGCTGCAGGAGGCGCTGCACGGTGATTTCGGGATTTCCTACAAGTATAAAATGGATGTGCTGGAGGTAATCGGGGGACGGATTGGAAATACGCTGATTCTTGGCGGCATTGGTTTTATACTGATCTTTACGCTGGCGCTGCTGCTTGGGGTATTGTGTGCATGGTTTGAGGACCGTCTGCCGGATCAGATTCTGTGTAAAGTCGGGACGGTCACAAGCTGTATTCCGGAATTTTGGCTGTCCCTTCTGCTCATTCTGATCTTTGCCGTGGAGCTGCGTGTATTGCCGAGCAGCGGAGCGTACAGCGTTGGAAAGAGCAATGATATCGGCGACCGTCTGCGGCATCTGATTCTGCCGATGGTCATTGTTGTCGTCAATCATTTATGGTATTACGCATATATGATCCGGAACAAGCTGTTAGAAGAGGTGCGGGCGGACTATGTGCTGCTGGCAAAATCAAAGGGACTTGGGAAACGGAGCATTCTCTTTGGTCATTGTCTGAGAAATATTCTGCCGTCCTACTTAAGCATCATGGCGATTTCCGTTCCGCATGTACTCGGCGGCACGTATATTATTGAAACCGTATTTTCTTATCCGGGTATCGGAACACTTTCCTATGAGAGTGCGCGGTATAAGGATTACAACCTGCTCATGGTGCTTTGCATTTTATCCGGTATCATTGTAATTCTCTGCAATATGCTGGCGCAGGCCATGAATGAACAGATCGATCCGCGTATCCGGGCAAAGCAGATGACAGAAGAGTCGGAGGTGGTGGAGCGATGAGAATATATCGACATCATCTGCATGAGGGCGGTTCGCAGGAAGATTTAAAGGAGCTGAATGTGCCCGCGCAGAATCATTTATTTTCCATCGTCGGTATTCAAAAGCCGGAAGAGGAGGTCCTGCCGGTAAAAAAGAAATGGTATCAGGGACGCCCGGTTCTGTCCTGGGCAATTCTACTTTTGATTTTGCTCGGCTGTCTATTCTGCGATGTGATTATGACCAAGAACCCGACTTACATGGATCTGATGAATTATAATCTGGCACCAAATGGGGAATTCCTTTTTGGTACCGATACGATGGGACGGGATATTTTTTCCATGATCTGGTATGGCGGACGGATTTCCCTCTTTATCGGATTGCTGTCTACGGTTATTTCTACCGCGATCGCGGTTGTATTCGGTGGTATAAGCGGTATTGCGCCGCAGTGGCTGGATACGCTGCTGATGCGTCTGACGGAAATCCTGCTCAGCGTGCCCAATCTGCTGCTTGTCATTTTGCTGCAGGCGATTCTCGGGAAGCCGAACGTTGTGACGATTTCCATTGTAATCGGTGTGACGAGCTGGACGAGCATTGCAAAGATTGTGCGAACGGAGGTCCGGCAGATCCGAAACAGTGAGTACGTGATCGCTTCCCGCTGTATGGGCGGTGGATTTTTCCACATTTTATGGCATCATCTGGCTCCGAACTTTATATCATCGATCATGTTCATGGTCGTAATGAATGTCCGCAGTGCGATCGTTTCTGAGTCAACCTTAAGCTTCATGGGCATCGGTCTTCCTCTGGAGATCATTTCCTGGGGCAGCATGCTTTCTTTGTCAGAAAAGGCACTGCTGACCGGTTCGTGGTGGATCATTCTGATTCCGGGTATTTTCCTTGTCGTGACGTTATTATGTATGACTGCGATCGGAAATGATCTGCGCAGGCAGGTAAATCAGAAGCAAAGCAATTTATAACAGAACGAAAAAAGATACCTGTGGCCGCAGGTATCTTTTTTCTATTCAAGGTGACTTTAAATTTGTTACATGAAATTGACTGAGCGTGCAATATATTGATTGGAGGTAATGCACAAGTTTCATGTATAACACTTATTCTTGCGGGATCATGCCGCAGTGATTTGTGCTGTCCTTATTTTAGCAGATTACAGCAGTAAAACAAGCCTCCCGGGGGGATGTTTTTCTTATGAAAAAACTCTTCTGATGCATGCAAAATAAGAATGCCCCAAAGTTAGTTCACCCAAGAAGTCTCTGAGATAAACGCTTCGGAAGGAAAGCTTTAATGACAGCTGTGGCTTCCGCAACCATGATGACCGCAGGTATGTCCGCCCTCGCCATGCTCGTGGTCGTGGTGATTGCAGCGGACATCTGGATTGTAGGCGAGTTCGTCGGACAGCAGAGCGTTTACCGCAGCATCAGCATCGCCGCTTACGCCTCCGTAGAGCCGGATACCGGCTTCCGCCAAAGCCATCTGAGCACCGCCTCCGATGCCGCCGCAGATCAGCGTATCGACGCCATGCTGCATCAGAAAACCGGCCAGCGCACCGTGGCCGCTGCCATTGGTGTCAACGACTTCGGTATGAGTGATTTTGCCATCCAAGATTTCGTAAAGCTTGAACTGTTCGGTATGTCCGAAATGCTGAAAGATTTGTCCGTTTTCATAGGTAACTGCGATTTTCATAGTACATAGTCCTTTCTGTTTTTGCTGTTTGTCCGGGCAATGAGCAGGCTGTGCCAGCTTTCGGCAGCAGCTTCCACAGTTTTCGTTCTCCTGTCCGCCGCAAATCCGATAATTACCGCCGGAGATCATGAGCGTTCTTCCGTAGACGAGACAGGCGGCCAGCTTTCGTCTGGCGCTCTCATAAATCTCCTGTACGGTCGAGCGGGAAATATCCATCTGAAAGGCGCATTGCTCGTGCGTCTGCTGCTCCAGGTCTACCAGACGGATGACCTCATATTCATCAAGGGTCAGGCGAATCGGAGTCTCATCCTGACTGTTCTCAGGATAAAAGGTATCAATCGGTGGCTTTTGGCAGATCCGCCGACATCTCTGTGGTCTTGGCATAGTATTCTCCTTTTATTTCCGGTATATACCGATTATAAACCCGAAAAAGAAAAAGATCAACATCAATCTTCGCAAAAATCTCTTGCTGATGTTCTGCCTGCTTTATGCTATACTGTATTTGCTGTATTTACAGTTTGCGAAACATGCTTATATTGCACAGGAGGGTTTTATCATGGATAAATTAAGTCTGCTGCATCCGGCGGATGTGGAGCCGGAGTATCGGCAGCTGCCGGAGGAGACGGTGCACGATCTTTCATTTGAGACAATTTGCCAGGGATTGTCGCAGATGGAGGCGGAGCGGAATCTGATCCGCCGGATTTTGTCGCAGCTTTCTGCGAAGCCGGAGGTCATCCGTTACCGTTGTGATGTGTTTGAGGATATTTTAAAGTATCCGGCGCTGCGAGGGGAGCTGCATGATCTGCTGGACCGGGTTGATTTTTTAAAGACATATGGAAGCTTTACGAAGGAGTCAGATGCGTCCGGCATCTGGGAGCTGGTGCACCGGCTGGATGAGATGGATGAGTACATTCAGTGCGTACAGTCGATTTATCAGTCTCTGAATGAAAGGGAGATTCATTCGGCCGGGCTGCTGGCGCTGAAGGAGTATGTGAAGGATCTGTATGAGGACAACGGTTTTTCCGAGCTGCAGAAAGATATTGCAGGGCTGAAAACCGATGCGTCCGACATTAAGAGTGTGACGCTCGGCATAAATCTGAACAACCGCTTTGAGCCGAATGGCATCGGAATTGTTTCAATCAACAGCAAATATTTTACGAAATCCGGAATCATCTCAAATTTCTGTGATTTTCTGAACCGCGGAGACGAGCTGCAAAAGGATACTGAGTGGAAGCAGAAATACAGCTTCCGTACCGGCGGAAACGGAGTGAGTACAGCCGCCCTGGAAAAGACGGCGGATACGATGTTCCGCGCAAACCATCCGGTCGCGGGACTTGTGACGCCGACAGCAGACGCGCGTGCGGATGATGTGATGCATACGCTTGACCGGGCGGCGACGGCGATGCTGTCCGGCACGGTGCGTAAGCTCAAGCAGATTCTTTCCAGACATGTCAACGTGAGCACACAGGTCATCGCAGGGCTGATTCCGGAGCTGACATACTACATCCGCTGGGCAGAGTATATTGAGAAGCTGCAGGCAAAGGGCTACACCTTCTGCAAGCCGGAGGTGCTTTTGTCAGAGGATCGGGAAATGCAGGCGAAGGGCATTTACAACCTGAAGCTGACAAAGGAAGATCCATCGGCAATCGTGACAAACGATCTCGACTTTGACCGGGAGCATCGGATCTACATTCTGACCGGAGCGAACAGGGGAGGCAAGACGACGATTACGCAGGCAGTCGGAATCGCGTTTGTCATGGCGCACGGTGGGATTTATGCACCGGCGGAACACTTTGCATTCAGCCCGGCAGACTGCATTTTCACGCATTTTCCGGCGGATGAGGGTACCGGCAGCGACACGGCACCGGCAACGA
>OLQK01000716.1_pt1 | contig 30539 bp, 25 predicted proteins | sample 1672501 | NCBI WGS metagenome assembly OLQK01 (sample SAMEA3136693, study PRJEB25190) | human gut metagenome | biome: human gut; feature: human-associated habitat; material: faeces | place: Austria | collected 2013
ATCAGGCAGAATACCAGCTCCACGATTCACTAAAAAAAGAGCTTCAGGATCTCGGCGTTACCAAAATCCCAAGCTCCAATAAAATCCAAAAGCGGATTGAAAATCTTGAATCTGAACAGGTTGCTACCGTCCGTGAAAAACAGGAACTACAGAAAAAGCAGAAAACACTGGATATCATTCAGCAAAATTTCTCTATGCTGCTCGATGCTCCTGAAATCAATTCAGACTTACTTCCGGCAAAACGGGAATCTGTTTCTGTCACAAGAGATAAATAAGATTGCACTGACAACTCAATTATTCTCTTCCAAATCTTCCCAAGGTTTCAGACCCATTTCCTCCCAGGTGACACCATACGGTGCATCTCAGGAGGTATAACCGGCAATAAAGAAAAATCTGTCATCTTGCAAGATTTCTTCTTTAGCCAGATTATCTCTTATTTCTTTTTTCTGTCTTGCTCGCCTCTGCTGCTTCTTTTGTTTCGCAACAGCTGTTTTTTCTTCCAGCGTTTTCTTATGTTTTTTTCCATAAATGTTTCTAGTGTACAATGTTTTTCTGTCATTCATATTCTACTTGTGCATTGTCTTTGTGTCGAAAAAGCCGCTTTCAAACTTCCAGCATATTTCTATTCTATTATCAGAATAAACTTTCACTTTGTCAATCAGCTTCTCCTTTATTTCCTCTGTAAGCTCCATCTGATCAGTAAAGCATCGTAACTGGCTGATATTCTTTTCTGCCTGCTGGTCATTCTCTTGCTGAATGCTCTTCCTGCTTTGAAGTTCTTTTAACCTTTTCTCCAGTCGGGCTGTTTCTTCATCGTACTTCTTCTTTTCGACAAAAAATCCTCTCTGGATAATTTATCGTCTGTGTACTGTTCATAAAGCAGCATCCATGTCTTTTTCATGGTTGCTATCGTCTTTGTCAGAGTTTTTATCTCAGCAGCTTAGGAATAAGGAATCGTCTTGTTTCTTACACTTTTGGACAGTTCCGTTTCTTTTACCAACAACGACTGATTGTAACCGCACAGCAATCTAATATTTCTGCAAATGCCTCCTGCGAATACCCTGCTTTCTCCCTCTCACGTCTTAATCTCTCTCCAATTTCAATTTTTCTTCTTTCCATAAATTCCTTTCCGGAGAATGACCATAAAAAGATTTCTGTAAATAATCTTCTTTCCATAAAATTTCATCTCCTAAGTTCTCTTATACATTGCAAACTATTTTATTATTCTGTTGAAATGTACCGTTTATCCAATAGGTGTCTACAGATCAGCATTCGTATCCTTTGTCTATAGAAATTAAGCCTTTTTTAATATAGAATATTTTTCTCTAGCCTTTCAAGTACCCCTGCAAAAATAGCATCTAACACGGAAATTTTTGTAATATAGCAGATGTTAAGCAAATTACACACGGTCATTTTTCAGAAGATTACTAATATGCAGTAACATATTATTCACAGTTTCTTTTCTCTCCTGCGAACACATTTCCAAAAGTTCTGATAAATAAGCGGAATACTGGATTTCTTTTCCTGTTAATAGATAGCGGCAATTTATATGAAACCTTTCGTCTAAAAATATAACCATCTCTAAACTAAGGTTTTCTTCCCCCATCTCTATTCTTTTATATTCACTGTCTGTTATCCCTAATTCAGCCGCCACTTCACTTGTACTTTTTCCAAGCTGAATCCTGCATTTCTTTAAGCGCTTTCCTATAGCGCTCATTTGTTGTCTATTGTCATTCATCATAGTATTAGTTCCTCGTATAATATTTTGAGTGCCTATTCATGATAATTTTATCATCAACAAGCACTCCGGGTTCCTAATATTTAACTGTTTTTCCACATTTTCTTTGCCATTTTAGCCCATTCTTCCGCGTATGGTGTGCATTTATCACATAAATGCTCCACATCTTCTGGTGATTGCAGATCTGTAGACTTTGCCCCTCCTTATTATTTTACCTCTTGCATCGTGTATTAGGCCGGTCTGTTTGCATACATAGATTCACCAATGACCAGGCTCAAGAATATTCAATATTTCAATTAATCTCATGTAATAATTCTTCCAACATTACCAGCCCAAAACACACTCTCCCTCAAAGCAACTTTTTATATAAATTATTCTTACAATCAGGCTTTCCTAACGTACATAATGCTCTTAAACAGCCCATCCAAGACTTTCTTGCTGAATATGATAAAGTTTTTCGTATAGGCCTTTCTTGCTCATCAATTCCTCATGTGTCCCTTTTTCTACCAATCGACCACTTTCCAAAACAATAATCTGGTCAGCGTCAACAACTGTACGTAGGCGATGTGCTATCATAATAACTGTTTTTCCTTCTATCAACTTCACAATAGCACGTTGAATCAGAATTTCATTTTCCGGATCAAGAGATGCTGTTGCTTCATCCAAAAGTATAATAGGAGCATCTTTTAACAGTGCCCGAGCAATTGATATTCTTTGACGTTCACCTCCAGATAATGTGCTACCATTTTCTCCCAGTACAGTCTGATAGCCATCCGGCAATCTCTGAATAAATTCATCACAGTATGCCGCCTTTGCTGCTGCCATAACCTGTTCTTCCGTAGCATTCATATTACCTACACGAATATTATTAAATACTGTATCATTGAAGAGCGTCACATCCTGAAATACGAAGGACATACTCCTCATTAAATGCTCCGGCTCAATTGTGCTGATATTCGTTCCTCCAATTATAATTGCTCCTTTTCTCACATCCCAAAAACGAGCAATTAATTTTGAAACTGTACTCTTTCCACTACCAGAAGGCCCTACCAACGCTGTAACACTACCACTCGGAATTGTAAATGACACATTCTTAATGACATCTTCCTGATTATAGGCAAATGACACATTTTTTAATTCAATATCATACTTGGTAATATCCTGTTCTTTTCCTTCCATTGCAGTCGTTGTCAACAATGTTCGCATACGGCTTGTAACAGTCTCCAAGTGGAACAAAGATGTCAACTGCGAAAGAATTGCAAGAATAGGTCCGTAAATCTGTGTTGAAAACATAAATAACACCAACAAGTTAAGTAATTCAATATTACCTCCTGTTATTAACACTGTTCCAATAAAAATTGTAATACCAAGACCCGCTTGTAAAATAAGACTTGCTCCTTGTACCAATATGCCAGAAGCCAGTTCTACCCTTATTGCTATTTTTTTCATTGCTTGAAGTGCCTTATCCAGAGACGAAAAGCGCGAACCACCAAGACCACAAGATTTAATAATTTTAATTCCTTCTAAATACTCCTGGATTTGGCTAGATGCCTCTAATTTCACTTCAACTTGTTTATCAAATAAACGAATTTGCAATTTACGCCCACATAAAATGATAATGAACGTAATAGGCATAGTACAGAATATTGCAAGTGCCATACGCCCATCAAAAAAAGCAAGACAAACACAGGTCAAAGTAACCGAAAATATATTAGCAATTAACGGAGGAATTGTACTACTAAGCATAGATTCCATGCTACTGCAATCCGCCATCATATTTGTTGTAATGTCGGACAAATCTTTCGTATTGAAAAAGCTCATAGGAAGTTTACGAAGATGTTCTGCAATCTGCAATCTAGTTGTGCTCGCCTCTTTATATGAAGCAATATAGGTTTTTCTATAATCATTTTTTGCTGCTAAAAATACAAGAATGGCAGCCACCAAACCTACCCCCAATAATTTCCATAAAGCCGACCAAGATATCTCTTGTCCAGTAAATGGCTTCAACACTTCCCAAAAGAGCAAACAAGCCACCATTGCCGGAAGAAGAAGAGCTAAATTAGTTATAGTGCAGGCTATAATAGCCTTTTTCAAATCAGAATATCCTTTATCAGATAGCATAAGTTTTTCTTTCAGTTTACTCATGAATTACACCGCCTTTCCTGTTCCAATTTTCCAATTTATTGATTCTGTATAGCTGCTCCACATCTGCGCATATCTTCCGTTCTGTTTCAGAAGCTCATCATGTGTTCCTACCTCGATCAGTTTACTTTTTTCCATAACAAGTATCTGGTCGGCATTACGGATTGTAGATAAGCGGTGTGCAATCATAACAACCGTTTTATTCTGAATTAGTTTTTCAAATGCTTTCTGAATCAAATATTCGTTTTCTGGATCGCTGAAAGCGGTTGCCTCATCCAATACAATAATCGGCGCATCTTTCACAATAGCTCTGGCAATAGCTATTCTTTGTCTCTCTCCGCCGGATAAATGAACACCTGTACTTCCAATCACAGTTCTATATCCATTAGGCAGCTTTTGAATAAACTCATGACATCTTGCTGCCTTTGCTGCAGCAATTACTTGTTCTTCCGTTGCATTTTTATTCCCCATACGGATATTTTCAAGAATACTTTGCTTAAACAAAAATGTATCCTGAAAAACAAAACTAACTTTATCCATTAAATCATCCAGCGGAATATCTCTAATGTCAGTACCGCCGATTTTAATACTTCCATCTGATACATCGTAAAAACGTGAAATCAGATTTGCAATTGTGCTCTTTCCGCCTCCAGATGGTCCTACAATAGCTGTAATCATTCCTTGACCTGCCAGGAATGATACATGTGACAATGCTTTTACAGCAGAATCCTTTTCATAAGCAAAGCTGACATCTTCAAACGCAATATCATAATTACTAATTGACACAGCCGCCGAAGTTTTTTGTGGTAAAGCCGGAATTCTTAAAATCTCGTCCATACGTTCAACACTTCCATCTATCTGTGTGAACGACTCTGAAATATACATGATTTTATTTAACACTCCAGATATTGCATGAACAATAATTAGATAGAATATAAACGTCAATGAATATTCTCTATAATCTGTAGTATGCGTTCCAACATAGATACCAACTGGAATCAAAAGCAAATAAATATTATTAATAATTGTTGTAAAAGCTGGCATACAATTTTGCCATCCCAAAGCATACTCTAAAACAAAAGAAGTATAGTCTGTAATGGATTTACTTAACCTTTTAAAAGAATCTGCTGTTTGATTAAATGCTTTGATTTCTGACATACCACGTACATATTCCACAGAAGCACTATTCATATTTTCCTGTGCAGTCTGAAATCTATGCATCTTTTCTTTGGCCTCTCCATTGAACCCCATGAACTGTACAACAAAAGCCAGAACAATACCAAGAAGTGAAACCACACCATATCGCCAGTCTATTCCTAAAAGAATAATAACTAATACCAATGGAGCCACTAAGGAAGCAATAAAGTCAGGAAGCTGATGAGCAATAAACCCTTCAATACTTTCAATATTTTCATCCATTACTTTTCTAAGTTTTCCGCTACCTAATATCAAATGATATCCTAACGGTATCTCTGTAATATGATTCGCAAAAGCTACTTTCAGTTCATACAAAGTTCCAAAAGCGGCAACATGCGAACACAAAAGTGCTATAAAATAGAATACAATGTTCCCCAGTATTCCGCACAATGCCAACCAGCCCCACATTGAAATCGTTGAAACATCCAAGTTTGACATTTCTGGATATACATTCAATATCTCCCTAATAATATAATAAATAGATAAATACGGGACAAAAGAGCATACTGCAGCCACAGCAGATAAAAATCCTGACACAAATACTAGCTCTTTGTGTCCAGAAGCTAATTCTAAGCAACGTGATAAACCCGTTTTCGCTTTTGGCTGCTTACTGTTTTGTTTTGCCATGTTTAAACCTCCTTCTTGTTACATCCAATTTTCTCTAACAGAAAACTGGGCGTATTAATTTGAAAATCATCTGTTATACAACCATCTTCTAATCTCAATGCTCTTTCACAGCAAGAAAGCGCACATTCTGCATCATGAGTAATTACCAGTATTGTACGTCCCATTTTTGCAAGTTTGCGGATCATACTACTGACATGTCTCATATTTGTTCCATCCAAACCACTTGTTGGTTCATCTAAGACGATAATGGGGGCATCATGCATCAATGCCACTCCTAATGCCAGTCTTTGCTTTTGCCCTCCTGACAAAGTTGAGGGGTGCTGCTTAATAAATGGAATTAATTCCAGTGCAGTCAATATTTCTTTTGCCTTTGTTTCTCGTTCTTTGTTCATTTCAGAACCAGTAGTCAATTCATCAAGCAGATCTTCCCCAAAAAGCTGACTATCCAAATCTTGAGGAATGTACCACACCTTTCCCAAACGTTCTTTAGGTTTACATTTTTTTCCAAATAAAACCACTTCTCCGGAATCTTCTTTTAGTAATCCCGCAAGAATTCTTCCTAATGTACTTTTTCCTGTGCCATTTGGACCTATAATCGCAATTATCTCTCCCCTGCGACATTGAATTTGCAAATTATTTGCCACTTTTTTTGTTCCAAAACATTTACAAACCGCTTTTACTTCCAAGACAACTTCATCTGTAGCGACCGATTCATGTGAAATATATTCCATTTTATTTAAATCGGGTGTGCGTAGTCCCAATGTATGTATTTCCTTTTTTGATAACTCCTTCATTTGAACAGCAGAAAATTCTTTTACAATTTGCCCATTTCGCACACATAAAAACCTATCAGCCAATCCCATTAAATAGTAAAGCCTATGCTCCGCTATTATAATAGTCTTACCCTGCTTTTTCAGTCCTCGGATAATGTCAGCAAAGCGATATGTTGACTCTATATCCAAATTTGCAGAGGGCTCATCCATCACATATATTTCTGGTTGAATTGCCTCTGCAGAAGCAATTGCTACTTTCTGACGCATACCATAAGATAAACTGTGTAAACTATTTTCCAATATGTCCAGAATATTCATATGTTCCGCAGAACGATATACATTGTTTTGAATCTCCTCATGAGAGTAACCATAGTTTTCACAACCAAATGCAATCTCACCGGCTACTTCATTGGCAAAGAATTGACTTCTCGGGTCTTGAAATACATTTCCTACAATTTTTCCTCTTTCCCATGATGGAATTTCATTCAATAATTTACCATCCACAAAAACTTCGCCACTCAAATCCCCTTCATAAAAATAAGGAATTAGCCCGTTAATAACTCTAGTCAAAGAACTTTTTCCACTGCCAGATGGTCCTGTCATTACAATTATTTCGCCCGCGGCTATATCTAATGATATTTGATGAAGTTGATCTCCGTTCCCATTATAAGAAAACGTCAAGTCACGGATTTTAATTTCTTTTCCCATTCCGACCCTCCTATAAAATGCAACAGCCTATGGATGCACCCAAAGTAACCAACATCAGAAAAAAATCCCAAAAAGACATCTGACTTACATAATAACTTTCTTTTTTACACGGACTTTCGATCCCTCTAACAATAGCGGATGCCGCTAACTCATCCGCTATTTTCAAGGATCGGAAAACCATTGGTACTATCGCATATTCCAATGTGTTCATCGGATGCCTTAAAACATTTCCTGCTGATTTTAAAAATCCACGTATTTTCATCGCTTCCTTCACTTCCCCGAACTCATGTATCACCGTTGGAGCAAAGCGCAACATTACGATCAAAACAAGCATAACCTTTGTAGGAATAGGCATTTTCCGTAAGCTAGCCGTTAGTTTGCCAGACGGAATTTTTGCAAGAAGATATGCCGGCATAGCCGGCAAAATCAGCTTGTAAATCATACTCAAAAGAAGAGGCGAAGGAAAACTAATGGAATACTTTGTTTCCAGTAATAAGCCAGCAATTGCAATTAAATAAATTCCAAAACACCCAATTGCCTGTTTATACAATCCAAACCAACACAAAATCAAGAATATCCAACAGGTAAAAATACCATGGGCTAAAATGCTTCTTGATAAGAAAGTAACAAAACAAGCACAAAGCGTAAGAAAAAGAACAGTCCGTCCATCAATTCTGTCAATCCGCCGTTGCTTTTTACTTTCCCCTATCATCCTACAATACCAGCTTTTTGGAAATGTTTTCTCAGAAGCCGCTGGCCGAATAAAGTACCGAGAATTGCAAGCGATGCAGTAATTACCACGCCCAAAAGCATTAATGCTGGAGATGTAACCATGGAAAGCTGCATATTAAGAGTATTTGTATCAAAACCACTGCTTGCAGCCATTTCTTTATAACTATCCCACGCCCACCACAACGGTACTGCGCAACCTACAAAGTTTCCAACGCTATTGATCGTCCAACCAATTCTGTTCCTAATTGGATTCCGATATGTATTTTTCCCAATCATTGATACTTCTGCAATTGCAGCTACTAAAATAAAATATGGAATCAAGAACGCATATCCCATAACGCCTTGAATCAATCCATATACTGCGGCCCACGCAAATAATAGTCCATGCTTATTTACACGATTGGCTGCTACTAAATAGAAAATGGCTCCAATAAATCCATCAATTCCTGCCGAACCGTACAGATACACTACCGGAAAAGGCAGAGTTACGGACCCAATAATCATTGTAATGATGAAGCAAATTACCATCATCGCAGCAATCGTCATAATATCACGAATGCCAAATTTGTTTTTTTCATTCTTTTCTTGCATAATATAATCCTCCTGATTAAATATAATAATAGTGCAGTTAGATTCATCTAACTGCACTATTATTATAAAGAAGGCATATTCTTTTTTCTACTCCATAAATATTTATCTTTTACGAAAATGGCCCAAAATTTAATTAACTTTTATTTTGCTTTCTGTAATCTTTTGGCAGAATTCCGAACACATCGCGAAATGCCTTTGAAAATTTACTAGCATTACTATATCCTAAAGAATTTGCGATTTGACTAATATTCTCTTTCCCGTTACGCAATCGTGTTGCAGCATTATTCATTTTATATTTTTTTAGATATGCATAAGGACTTTCTCCATATAATTGTTTAAAAATGGCCTGAAATGTAACCATACTTATATTTTCTTTACTAATCAACTCATCTAATGTAGTATAATTATCCAGATTATCCACCAATTTTGTATAGGTTTTTTTAACAATTTGAATATGATCCTTTGAATAATAATTTGCCACATAACGGTCTTCGCTACGCAATTTTTGTATATGATGTAACAGTTCTAATACTTTAATGCAAAAAAATTCTCGCGTTTCAACGCCTTTTGCAGCATATAGTTCTTCAAAAATGTGTTGCAAATTCTGTGGTGTTTTACAAATATACCAATGCGAAGATAACTCCAATTTGTCCCAAGCGTCTCCAGGTCAATTCCATAAAATGCAAACATTTCTTTTGTATCATTATCAATATTTTCTTTATTGATTATAAAACTAACCCCACTACATTTTTTAAATGGAAAAGAAAGCTTTGCCGGCATACTTGCCAGAACATTTATACAAAATTCATCTTCTGACATATGGAAAACTTTATGATTCTCAAACTCAAATTCTACTCGACCACATCTATAATGCCGGATATCTATAATATCTTGATTAAGAGTTGGTTCGTCAAAAATATCACTGCAATTAAAATCCATAAAAACTAAATCAATACCTGGAAACAACGCATATGCCATAAGAATACCAGTTCCATTACATTGATAATTAATTAAATTATATTCTTGGCGTTTTTTTACTGAAGCAACATTTTCTCCATACCAACTATTTTTCATGTTGATACCCCATTCCTTTAATTAGTTGTAACTTACTTGTCCTTATTAGTATAATATAGGAAACAATAAAAATGCAACTTCAACTTTGATATTGATTTTTATTTTCGAATAATTTCACAAAGTTTCTCTGGATACAAACTTAAAACCTCAGAATGCCCCATATTATCATAGGCATAAACTTCGAACTCAGAAACGCATTTTTCTTTAACAAGCGAAACTGATTTTGCAGCAAAAAGCTCATTTCCACCATACATTATAACAACTTTCATTCGTAATTTCTCCATTCTTTTTTTTATGTCGTATCCATAAGCTGCCAATGCCGCATCATATAATGTATCAAATTGTATTCTTTTGCAACACAAAGGATAAAGTACCTCTATTTCATTACCATTTCTGTAACCCATTTGTTTGCTAACATATGACCACATTCTTTTCTTTTGAATTACTTTTTGAAATTCCTTTGCCATAAAGTATGCATCTATTTTTTTCATAATACCCATGGATTCAAATTGCCCGCCATCGAGAATTAATTTATTTATCCTAATACAATCTCTCAATGCGATTTCTATCGCAATGCTAGCCCCTAATGAAATACCATAAATACAATCCAGCTCCTCTATTCTATGATTCCGTATAGATGTAATGATTTCATCGGCACATTCATAAACATTCGAGAATCCGCCCAACCCCTGCATATTATGGCCTCCCAGTTCCGGCAGAATAAGGCAATAGTTTCTCTTGAGTTCTTCTATTACTTTTTTAAAACAGAATTTCCATTGAAAACCCATACCATGAATCAATAATACTTTTTTCTTACTCGGATCTCCAATTATATGTAATTCAAATAGTCCCTTCTTCAAATTCGTCATCGAATGATTCCTCCTGCATCACATATTCACTTATATTTAAGTCTATGTTCAATTTCGGTAAATCACCTAAAACAATATCTCCCTCAATAATATCCGTTGCATAGTATATTCCAGGAACAATTTTTTTGTTTAAGAGTTCAATTGAGGCATGTGATGCAATAAGCGCACTGATCTGACTGCTTGAATCATTGAGAATCTCGACCTTTCTACCAGTAACACTTCCATTTTTCACACCGTTTGCTTCTACCTTAAGGAAATTAAAAGCTTCATTATTTTTCACATTATCAGCAAATATTTTCTTAATTTCTGCTACAATCCTTCTAAACTCATCGCTGTATCCTCTTGCGCTAAACTGCACAACTGCTTCCTGCATTTTTTTCATAATCTCTTCTGCAAAAAGAACATTGTACCAATTTGCCTTTTCGGGACGATATTTTTTAACTACTCGTTCCAATTCAACCGTATAATAGTTTTGCAGCTTAAACTCACTGTTTCTTACTATTTCATAAAAAATCTGCTCATCTCTAACATATTCTCCATTATTATAATATTTTAAAGGCTGACCAAATCCTGCAATATTAGTCAAAATGAAATCTTCTATGGCTGATTGGCTAGGAATTTCTGTACTGATACTCATCCCTGATAAAGACTTAACATCATCAAATTGGCTACACAAAAAGTTCAAAAGAACTCCGGTCATTCCAGGAAAACAGCCACTAGACAAAACAAAAACATTATCCTTCTGTATATCTTTAATACGCTCTTCGAGAAAAGACTCGCCTGACGGATCTACCAAAGGAATCTTCATTTTTGCTGCAGTCCTTGCAATCTTTTCTCCATTGATGAAGGAAGCTCCTGCACAGTTTATAACCACATCACAATTAGCCATAAACATACACAATTCATTTTCATTGCAAATATCTAACTGAACATATACATTTTCATTGTTTTCCATAGGTTTCCGTGTTCGATAGGAAGCCATTACAGTATATCCTTTTTCTGTCAAAATATTGACACATCTTTTTCCTATTTCTCCACTGCCACCTAATACGCCTATTTTTTTATCTGACATAATTCTCATTTTCCTTTCTGCCAGGGCCATATACGATATTGTATATAGCCCTGACGTAACAAGATCAGTAATTAAAGTCTAACATCTTCTTTATGTTTTCTCCCAAATTCGGTTCGGTAATGCAATCAAGATGCCAACCTTTGATTAACTCAAACGTCAGATTCCCTTTTGCATAAGGTTTCCAGGTTTCATAGTCTTCCGCAAAAAATCCCGGATAAAAATGTCCCCCTTGAATCTCACAGCAGAGTATTCTCATATTTCCATAATACGGCTTCGGCTCATATGTCGAAACACACCGGAAATTCTGTGAAAAAACTCTAAATAGAATATTTAACATTTTTAATTGATGTTCCATCAACTCCCCGTTTGGTCTTTCAATTATATTGTATAATGCATTTAACCTCTCAGACACAGATTTGCTCGCCAAAAGACGGAATTCCTCGGCCACATCTTCAAATTTACCGCCAGTATTACACAATGCCTCAACAGTAATATCTCCTGTTCCTTGATCAACAATATATTCGATATATTGCTGTAGCCGTTCTTCATCAACTTGATACCCTGCTTTATAAGCATCCGCACCGATAAGTTTTGCAAATATTCTCTCAAGCAGAATCTCATTGTCCAAGCTAGATTGCAAAGTTTTCCGATATATTTCATCAGTTGCCTGCGATAAAATAGTTTGATTTTTTTGCTTAGGTATATTGGAACTAATTAATGTCACATCAGAAACTTGAACATTCTTTTTCTGTAAATACTGAGCCGTTTCAAGAGCAATCAAGCCACCAACACAATGACCTATAAGAATATAATTAGAATATCCCAATTTATTCAAAATCTTACCATATTTTTCTCCGAGCAAACGGAACGTCTGACTTGTCTCCATGGAAATATAATCGGCATCATCTCCAAAAGTAAAACCTATTATTGCTTCATTTTCTTTACTATCTTTCTCAATATAAGATAGAAGTGTATTATATGGGGTCAATGTTCCTGTGCCTGCATGAAACAAAACCTTTGCTACTGATTGTGAGTTTTCCTTTACACTCTTTTTCAGTTGTACAAGGCATGGGTCTATCACATAGTCTGTATCTTTCTGAAATGCTTCAATTTTTTCAGCTATTCCTTTTATAGTAGGTGTCTGCATCATTTCAGTTAATAGTGCACTCCATTCCCATCCTTCTGCCTCCGGAATTTTTTCAAGCATTTTTCCAATAACCTGTGCTATCAACAAAGAATCTCCACCAACAAGATAAAAGCTATCATTTCTGCCTATATTGCTAATATTTAATTCCTTACACCATATATCAGCAATTCGTTTTTCCAAATCTGTTTGTGGCAGCTCAGTTCCACCTTTTTTGTTGGTTTCTTCAATTCCCATAAAATAGTTCTTTACCGCCTTAGTATCAACTTTTCTATTACTCGTAAGCGGTATTTCTGGTATAACCAAAATATTAGCTGGAACCATATATGGCGATACCTGCTCTTCCAAATACATACGTACATCATGCTTGCGAATAGGCTCTAACTCATTTACAAAACGTGTTACATATATCGTCTGTCCTGAAAGATCTAATTTACTTTCGTTTGATGGAAATTCAAACACAATCTCTCCTTTATGAGACGCAAACACGCTTTCCCACTGATTTCTCGTAAAGAAAGTCTGCTCATTCTCCGATCTTTCATCCGTGAAGCCTGTCAAACCATCTTTAAATTCCATTGATGTTAAAAGAATATAACTGGTACGTGTCTCTTCTAAAATGACCATGCTTCCATTATCCGTCAACAATCCCTTTAAGTTTTCCATAACATCATGAATATTCCTTGAGTTATGAAGAACATTTGCACACAATATTAAATCAAAAGAAAACTCGTCATATCCCTGAATCGCAAATTCTTTATTAATATCAAAAATGCCATATTTTACCCAATCGTACTTGCCGAAATTATCTTGTGCCCTATTAAGGAAAAACGTTGACAAATCCGTAAAATAATATTCTACCTCCATTCCATCCAGACTAGGTATTACATCCAAAGAGGTGCCCCCAACACCAGCTCCAACCTCAAGAATCCTAAATGTCCTTTTCTTATTTTGATTTTTTTCTCGACACAGAAAACCGATTTCTGCTTTCGCTATATCATTCAACATTTTATTGATTTGGTTATCATGGTATGCAGCCAATGCAGGGTCCATTTCTCCTTTAGGAAACAAAATATTTAAAGGATCTTCTTTTCCCTGAATCAATTCCGGCAGTAAATCGCTAGATTGTTTTAAATAATCCACCAATTCACGACTATATCCAAATTTGTTTTCAATTTGATAAAACTCGTCCCACAGTTTAAAGGAATCAAAATCTTTTTCCTGCTGAATAAGCTGATATCCTCCTTCTTTTTCTTCTATAACCTTTTCCTTAATCAACACACGAAGCCAACGCTTTGTTAATTTATGAAGCTTTTCAGGAATCTGCATCTTCTGGACAATTTCATCAAAACTGTATACCGTATCATTTTTATCGAAGATACTATAACAACGGAATGTATTAAAAATATCAGATGTTACAACTTCCTCTGATTTATTAATCCATCTTTCAAATAAATCCTGATCAATTTCTTCTTCATAATATTTCTCTAATTTTTCCAAATTCTCTTTTTCAGCATTTGTTATATGGATGGATGTCAGTTCCTTCTTCTTTACAGGGGCTACAACAGCATTAATATGTAAATCCTCGGCGGATTCTCCCATAGCCAATACCACAGATGATTCTACTAACGGATGCTCATTTAATACAGAACGTATTTCTGCAAGTTCGACTCTATGTCCATGTATTTTTACCTGTTCATCTCCAGCTTCTCGGCCCTTAAACAAGATGATGCCATCTCTTGTATAACATCCGATATCGCCTGTTTTATATATTTTCTCTCCTGTTTCTGGTAAGTATTTATATTTTTCTTGGTTTAACTTTTCGTCATTCAAATACCCTGCTGAAAGGCCAACACCAGCAATATATAAACTCCCAACTACATAATCAGGGCAGCTCTGAAGATTTTCATTTAACACATAAAATTTCTGATTTGCCAGAGGATAGCCATATGGAATGCTTTTTTCAAAATCATCTTCACGCTGTATGTCATAGTAAATCGACCATATAGATGCTTCGGTTGCTCCTCCCAAACTTACCACTCTACTTTTATTAAATTTCTCATATATTTTCTTCGGAAGATTAACCGGTATCCAGTCTCCAGAGAGTAATACCACTCTTAGTTCTATGTCCGAATTCACTTTTGAGTTCTCCATATAATTAATAACCATTTGCATCTGTGCCGGAACTGAATTCCAAACTGTAACACCATGAACAACAAGTAATTCTGTTAATTGCTTTGGATCCTTAATACTGCTTGAATCCGGCAGCACCAATGTTCCTCCCACTTGATAACATCCAAAAATATCATAAACTGATAAGTCAAAGGACAAATTGGCCAAACCAAAGAAAACATCCCGCTCAGTAATATTGTATTTCTGATTAATATTACAAATTGTATTCATAGCAGCCCTATGTGTAATAATTACACCTTTAGGCTCACCTGTTGTTCCAGATGTGAAAATAATATATGCTGGCCGATCATAATCTTTTTCTATTGCCGGAATTTCAAATGAGTCTTTCAGTGTTTTAATCTCAGTCACATTTAAAACCTTACAATTATTACTCAAGACTAAGTTTTCTTGTTCTGTCAACATTAAATTTATTCCAGCACTATTTACTATTTTTTCCTTTCGTTTTAAAGGCTGATTTGTATCTAAAGGAACATATAGCGCTTCAGCAAATAGAATTCCTAATACTGACGCAATCTGCCAAACTCCTTTACTAATATCAACTCCTACAATATCGCCCTTTCCCACTCCTTCTTTTTTCAGTATGTCATAGACTGTTGCCACATATTTACCCAAAGAGCTATATGTGTACTCACCATTGGGCGTGATAAGAGCAGTTTTATTAGAATACTTTTCTAATGATCCAGCAAATCCTTCCATCATCATATAAGGAGAAATACTTTCTTTCGTGTCATTTATCTTCTCACGAACAGAGCGCATATCAGATGGTAAATATACTGGCTGTTTTTCTTCAAAACGATTATTCATGGTTTCGCACGAAGATAACAATAATTCTTTAAAGCTTTCAAACATAGCTTCAATAATAAAATCATCAAAAACCCCATCTCTTACATCCCAATTTATTGTACATCCATTGTTTTCTTCAGCAGCCTGACAATCAATATATACCTGGGGAGTCTGACTTATTTTATAAGTAATGGGATTCTTTACAGTCATATCATCATCTGCTGCCATACCTACTGTGCTTGTATAAACAACTGGTATGATAATATTCTTTTTCCTATCTTTGGTCATCTTCCTCAAAACCTCAACACCAGAAAATGCATTATGATCTAAGTCTACCCATAAATCATTTTGTATAGTTCTTGCCCTTTCGATGAAATTCTTTGAAAAATCCAAAGCTATCGCTGTCACATTAACATCTGTAAAATCTCCAACTATTTTATTAACATCCTGAGTTACATCAGGTCTATTCAAAATAGTTGTATTAATGCAGAACTTATTATTAGATGACCACAACCCCAAAACTTCCGCAAATGAAGCCATAATAAGTATGGAAGGTGTCACTTTAAACTTACGTGCATTCTCCACAAAGCTCATCCACATATCGTGATTTAAGAACACTTTCTTTTGCGTAAATTTCGCATTGTCCAGCGCATAATCATCCTTCAAGGGCAAATCAGGAGCCTCTCCCATAGATGGTATTTTGTCACTCCAATATTTTTCTGCAATATTTCTTTCTACCGTTTTGATTGTTCTCTTCTGATTTTGATATAACACCACATCTCTATACAATGTTGTAGGCACAATTATTAAATCAGGATTCTCATAAAAAGTTTCTAAATCATGCAAGATGATATTCGTACTCACAAAATCAGCAATTAACATGTCCAATGATAAATGAATAATACTCTTCTCATTTTCAACAGTAAGTGCCAAATCACACATCGGCCACTTTCCAAGTTCATATTGCTTATTTGCTAATCGTCTGCGGAAATCATTTTTATCTGTTTCATTATTTCCCTCTGTAATGCGCAAGTCTAAACATTGAATAGTCACATATGGAACAGCTTCTTGCACAATTTGATAGCCAGAATTCGATACAATTGCTCTTAGCATATCGTGTTTTTGAATAACTTTGTTCCATGCTATTTCCAATCGCTTTATGTCTAATACCTTATCAAATGACATTTCAATATAGCCATGGCAAGCCACGCCTCCCAATTCATACATCGTATTTCTTCCTACAACATACGAATTCTGTATATCCGTCAAAGGAAATTTTTCATATCGCCCTTTTGTATTACGAACAAACTGTAAATTTCCATGTTCATTCAGGAAGTCAATGATTTCGCTTTTTCCACTTTTAATTTTGCTTAACAGATCAGCAGTCATAGCGCCCTTTGGTGCCTTATATTTTAAATTAGCACCTTCACACCACAGCGTAATTTCTTTCTCTGCCAGTTCATTGATTAAATTCTGTACATCCATATTTTTTCTCCTTATAGTTTTTTAGATTGTATTAATTTCGGTTTCCTGGTTTTCTTCCATATTCAACCTATTAATCTGTTCAGCAAATTTTTTAATCGTTGAATCCGTAAATAAAATTTGAACAGATGTATTGATTGGTACCAAATTTTTTTGCTTTAATTGGGACATTATACTAACCGCTTTAAGACTGTCACCTCCAAGCTCAAAAAAATCATCATTTCTTGATAATTTTTCTACCTTCAAAACTTCTTTCCAAATTGAACTAATTGCAATTTCAGTGGTTCCTATAGGTTCTTCATAGTTTGCTGATTCCACACTCAGATTATCTTCCAAAACGCTTCTGACATATGAACGCTCCACCTTTCCATTAAGCGACAGTGGCATTTTTTCTCCAATTACAAATTTAGAAGGTATCATATATTCAGGTAGGTAGGATTTTAAGAATTGTTCTATAGATTCAAAATCTAAGTTTTTTTGCCGGCTTATAATATACGCATATATTTTTTTACTTTCCTTGATACCTACCACATCAACCACAGAACCTATGATTCCTGGATATTGATTTAAAACAGATTCAATTTCTCCAAGCTCAATTCTATGTCCTCTTACTTTTACTTGAGTATCCTTTCTTCCTAAAAATTCAATTGTTCCATCAGACCAAAATCGTCCCATATCTCCTGTTTTATACCATCTTATTCCGCCTTCATATACAAATTTTTCTTCTGTTAATGCATCATCACCGATGTAACCTTTTGCAACTCCATCTCCGCCAATCCATAGTTCTCCAGAAACCCAGTTCGGGCAGTCTTTCCCTGTTTGGTCAACTACTCTATACAGTTGCCCTGCTAATGGTTTACCGTAGGGAATCGATACCCATTTGGAAGGCAGTGGCAACTGTACTTTTATAAAGTTTGACCAAATTGCGGCCTCAGTTGCGCCACCCATTGCAACCATTTCTGCATTCGGAGCGATTTTTTTTAATCTTTCCGGTAAGTCCAGGCCGATCCAATCTCCAGATAAAATAACTTTCTTTAGAGATGAAAATACCTTCCCCTCAGTTTCAGCAACAGTCAACAACATATTCAAAAGATAAGGGACAGAATTCCATATGGTAATACTATAATCCACAATAGCATTTGCCCACACTGCTGCATCTCTTCTCGCATTTTCACTAACTACTACAACTGTGCCTCCCTCGGACAAAATTCCAAATATATCATATACCGATAAATCAAATTCTAATGCCGATACAGATAGTATTTTCGAATACTCATCTACGCAGCATATTTTATTCACTTCACTGATCGTATTCCACGCACTTCGATGTGATATTTCTACTCCCTTTGGATCTCCTGTAGTTCCAGATGTAAAAATAATATACGATGATTTTTCTGGACTATCGGGTATGGTATCATAAGAACTCTTTCTTTCATTTTTGGTATTGACCAACACTATATTCTGTTGAACATTTTCTTGCAAATATTTCCCACCATTTTCATCCGATATAATAGTTTTTATATTTGCTTTTAACAACATGCCCTTCATCCGTTGTAACGGTTGATTTACACCAATAGGAACATAACATGCTCCAATGCCTAATATCGCTAATACTGCAACTATCTGACTGCTTCCTTTTGGAAGATAAATTCCAACTTTATCTTCTTTATGTACACCAGCTTCAATCAATGTACAACTCAAATTTTCAACCTTTATTTGCAATTCCTGATATGTAATACTTTTATGTGTATCGGTCTCAAACACTGCAATGTTGTTCGATTTCTTCTCCATGTTTAAAAAAACTTTATCATGAATGTAACCCTTTGTTTTTCCCAATGTTGTAATATTTTCGTATCGTTCAGGAAAAGAATTCGCTTCCACAAATTCTATCTTTTTGTTCCAAATATCAGGCTGCTCAATAAGATGTTCCAACGCCTTAGTATAGCAATCAAACATTGTATCAATAGTCCCTTTACAAAAAGCTTCATCAACCACATCCCAAGAAAAAAGTATACCTTCTGTCATTTTTAAAATTTGAAAATCAATGAGCACTTGCGGCGTTTGTGTGCTTATATAATCTAATTTTCCTAACTTTTTTTCAAATAACGCCGGCACCATGGTTTCATCATAATTACACGAAAAAACAACCGGTGCAATGAGTTTATTTCCAGCGTCTTTTTTTAATAAGTCACGAATTACTTCTACTCCTGAGTAGGAATTGTGCTTCATTACTTCCATAAATATTTCTGTAATATTGTAAACTTGATCTATAAACTGATTTTTTCCAGAAATATCTATTGGAAGAAGTAAGATATTAGTAAAATCTCCCACTACGAAATTTATATTTTCCACATCCAATGGTCTTCCAAAAAATGGAACATTAATTATAAATCTTGAAGAATTACTAAATTTTCCAAGTACCTCTGCATACAGAGAAAGAAGTACCATTGCAGGTGTAACTTGTCTGAATGCACATATCTCCAATAGGCGTCTCCATCTATTTTCATCTAAAAAAAAGTTTCTGCGTTTAAAAACAGGTTTTTTAATCTGAATAATTTTCTTACAAATTGGAAGTTCTGGCATCCCTGGCATATCGTCCATTTTCTGGTTCCAATACTCCCGATCCTTAATATAATCAGATTGTTTGGTATTCACTATATAGTTCATAAAATTAACATTGTCAGGCAGTTCAGGCAGATATTTTTCGCCATATAGAGCAGCTAAATCATTTAAAACTATTCTGATACTCTTCAAATCTGCTACTAATAAATCAATATCAAAATGGATAACATATTCTTTGTTATTAATAATAGTAACTTCTAATGCTGCTACATGCCCCTTCTCGATATCAAATACTCGATGGGAATTAGTTGTTCTAACCTTTAAAAGATGTTCTTCTATTTCAGATTGTTTCCCTCTTAAATCATAAACAAGCAATTCATTTGAAAATTTGTTTCGTTCTATTATCTGCTGCGTTCCGTTCTCCAAAAACCTTGCCCGAAGCATCGGGTGTCTATATTGAATTTTATGCCAAGCCTCTTTTAATTTGCCAATGTCTAAAACTGATCCCTTAAATTCAAAATATGCATGACAAGATACGCCTCCTAAAATCTGTTTTTTCCCTCTGCCAATCCAATATGCATATTGCACATCCGTTAAAGAATTACTTTCCTTTGAAATTGCTTTTGTATCTTTTTGATCACTAAGCAAATCTTCCAATTTCATTCTTTCAGACAATATTTCCCACCATTTTTCAATGTAGGGTTTTTCCATCAATTCCGCAAATGAAATCACAGCCCCCATTTGTTTTAATCGGTTTACAATTCTCATTGTTTGCAAAGAATTTAGTCCTATTTCTAACAAATTCAGCTTTTTCAAAGAAATATCCTTGTCTAGCATCAATATCTCTTTTATTAGTATTTCAAAGTCTTCAAATCTAATTGATTTCAAAGTCTCTACCTCCCTTTCTGCATACTGGCTAAATTTCTCAATCTTTCTTTATCTATTTTGTTAATTGGTGTAACAGGAAAACTATCTGTTAATAAAATCTGATCCGGTAATTTATAACGAGCAATTCCCTTTGCCTCTAAATCTCTCTTCAACTCTGCACCGTTAGTTATCTCCTTCATCTTATCCGGAATAACAAACGCACAAATTCTTTCCCCCAGCAATTCATCTTTCACACCAACAACGACAGCTTCTTTCACACCAACACATTCACATAAATAAGACTCTATTTCTTGCGGATTAATTTTTTCACCTACTCTATTTATCTGGTCTACAATCCGCCCAATAATTTCATACTCGCCACTTTGATTGAAAATAGCTTTGTCTCCTGTACGATAGAAACCATCATGCGTAAATTTTTCCCCAGTATTATCATCAACATTAAAGTATTCTTTGATTGTATACGGACCTTTTATTACAATTTCACCAGGCTGTCCAATTTCTACTGTTTTTTCTTCAGAATCTACTATTTTTACATCCTCGTACCCTGATATCAAATATTTATACCCATTATTGATTCTCGAACTATTACGATTAAACACATTGTACATAATGATTCCTTCTGTTGCGCCATATCCAATATGGATATCACACGGAAACTGTTTAACCATATCCTTGATCAATTCTTTTTCAACTAATGCGCCACCTATAACAATCCTTTTTAAACTACTTAAATTAAAACTATTATCCCACGATAAGACTTCTAACCACATACGAGCCAAAGATGGTACAATACCCGTAATCGTAACTTTTTCCCTTTCAATTAGTGGAAAAATCTCATCGTAACTGCCCGTTTTACACATAACTACTGTACCACCAACAAACAAACTGTTTAAAAGTCCAGGCGAATAAAAAGCAAATTTATGAGTAAATGGCAATATTCCTAAATACACAGAATCTTCATCGAATCCGAATTTATCAATGTAGCATTTTATATGCCAATAAATCATTTCATGTGATAAAGGTACAATTTTAGGAATACCTGTAGTGCCACCAGAAAGCATCAACACCGCTATATCAGTCAACTTAGAAGTTGCCAATGTAATTTTTCTATCATTAAAAGAACTCATTTCAATTTCGGAAACTGAAGTAACGAAAAGTAACTGTCCATTTCGTTTTTTCACCCGTTCCGCCATATTTTTGTATGAGAACCCTAATGCTTCTTCCGGATAAACATATGCAATGGCCGCACTCCGCTCTATAATACCAGTAATTTCTTTATCCCTGAGCACATAGTTTGCCAAAACTGGTATTGCGCCAATCTGTATTAAAGCCAAAACAGAAAATACATATTCTTTTGTATTATTTAATTGAACCACTACCTTATGTCCCTTCCTGATTCCCCTCTGAAAAAAATAACTTGAGTAATGATTTATTTGAATTCCGAGATCTGCATAAGTAATACGTGTTCTTCCATCAACAATAGCCGTTTTTTTACTATGAGTTTTTATTGATTCATTTATCCACTGGCCAATAGTGTACTTCTTAGAAATCCATATTCTCTTCTCTAAATTTTTCATTTGATTCTCCTATATATTCAAGTTTTACAGCAATATGCGAAACGTAATTTTCCGCAATATATAAACGAATTAATTTCCACTCCTTTTTTCTTCCGCCACAATCTATGATTTCATTCCTTTCAATCATAAATAACTTTAAATTTGTAAAAAGTCCCGTGCCAAGCGCTTTTACATACGCTTCTTTAGCCGTCCAATAACAAAAAAATATATTTGGACTATTACTATCTTTTATAATTTCTGCCTCTTCTGGTGAAAAAACAGTTTGCGCAATTTCCAAATAATCTGGTAATTCTCTTAAAAGTTCAATATCAATGCCAATTTCAGAATACTTTGTAACAGCTAAAAGCACGAACTCTCCTGAGTGTGAAATATTATATTGAATAGGCTCTTCCATTTCCAACTGACGAATAAACGGTTTACCATATTTGTTTTTTGAAATAAGAATATTCCTTTCTGAAATATTCATATATCTAGCTAAAATTAGTCTGCTCATAATTTTCCCCACCGCATACCTCATTTGGTCATCATGCTTTATAAATTTTTGAGCAGCATTTTTTTCATCATCACACATAACATTCCAATGATCCAATATCCAGGCTGTGATTTTAGTCCATCGTATGCACCAAATATGAATTTCTTCTCGCTCTAATACTAAAGTTGAAATATGCAAAAGATCCCAATTCTCAAATCTTCTAATTATCATTATGGCTAAAACACCTGTTTACCTTTATAATCGCATCAATCAATTCCACTTCCTGATCTTTTATATAAAAATGTCCTCCCGGAAACATCTGGTGTCTAAACCCATTTACTGTATAACTATTCCAGGCTTTTACATCTTCTTCTTTTGCTTCTTTATCCTCTGTTCCACCAAATGCAATAATCGGGCATTTTAGTGGAACAGGTTCCTTTACACAATAGGTTTCGTCCATAGTAAAATCTGCTCTAAGCATAGGTAGAAAGAAGTTTAGCAAATCGTCATTTTTTAAAACTTCCTTTGGTGTTCCTTCAAATCTTTCAAGTTCCGTCTTAAATTCTGTATCAGATAAATGATAAATAGGATTTGGCTCTGGAATATGCGGCACCCTACTACCAGACACAATAAAGTATTTTGCAATATATCCACCATTTTCTAATCTTTTTTCCAATTCATAAGCAATTTTTCCGCCCATACTGTGTCCCCATAATGCATACGGAGTATTTGCAAAATTTGAAATTATCCCAACCAAATCATCCAGCAAAGAATTCATATCACTATATGGCTTATCCATAATTCGTTCTTCTCGTCCTGGTAATTGTATTGGACATACGGTAATTGTCTCCTGCATTTTTTTAATCCAACCATTATATGCGGATGCGCCGCCACCAGCAAAGGGCAGACAAAATAATGTAACCCTATTATCCGCAATATTTTCATAATTCTTTACCAATTTGTTATACACATCTAATCCCTCCTAGAAATTTGCCGTATTTCAAAATCCATAACATTCTGGCTAACTCTTGAAAACGCTGGAACTGACTCGGTAATCCAAGTATTTCCACCAATAATTGACGCTTTTCCAATTTTGGTCGCACCGCCTAAGATAGTTGCACCCGTATAAATAGTAACATCGTCTTCCACAGTCGGATACCGCTTAATATGCTTCAATTTCTGTCCTCCACTCGTAGACAATGCTCCCAACGTCACACCTTGATACACTTTTACACGTTTTCCTATAATCGTAGTCTCTCCAATCACAACTCCCGTTCCATGATCTATGAAAAAGCTTTCGCCAATACTTGCTCCAGGATGAATATCAATACCAGTTATAGAATGTGCATATTCTGTCATCTGTCTTGGTAGAATGGGTATATTCATTTTATAGAGAGTGTTGGCAACTCTTTGGGTCATAATTGCAAACGGCCCAGGATAAGCAGCAATAATCTCCACTGGACTATTAGCTGCCGAATCACCTTATATGCCGCCTCAATGTCAGAAATAACCAGTTTTCTTATTTCTGGTAACAAACTTATAAAATGCTTTATCAATTCTTTTTGTTCTTTTAATTCTTCACAATATATATCTAATTCTCGACTTAAAATATCTTCTACTTTTGATAATAAGCATTCTTTATACTTGTCATCAAAAATGAAAAAACCTATATATAACAATCGCTGCAACAAAGCAATTAATTCTTTGGTTTGTTCGAAATCAAATAGCTTTGAAACAGCGAAATGCGTTATATTTATATTTTTTTCATCTAATGGTACTATATATTCATTCATCTTATTACTCCTGATCGGGATCAAGTTCATTAATCGCAACTTAATATTTTCTCTTTCATACATTCGCTCAATAGGCTCATTGCTAAAATTATTTGTGCAACCATAATTCCTTTTGCAAGCCACAAGCAACCCGCGTATAGCATATAAACCACCATCAGGCACTCTACTGTAAGAATAATTCGTGAACGCCTTCCATAAACTTTATGCTCTATTGGGTCAAGCTTCTTATTACTGCAGCCTATTGGTGTCAAAAGAAAAATAAGGATATCAGCAACCATCCATATCACGATAGTTGAATAGGAAGGAAGTGGTTGATATTTCAGATACTGCCCCACCATACAAACCATAGTACCAGATGCAACAATACAAACTTCTTCTTTCTTTAAATGTATTCCCCCGGCATATTGCCTTAATGCAATAAACGCTAACAAAAAAACAAAGCTCTGCTTTAGATTTTCTTGCCATATACCTACAATAACAATCAGTAAATATACACTAACTCTGCAGAATAACAAATTATATGCATACTCATAAAGTCTCCGGTCTTTCTCATCCAATATGCCATGCTTACATTGAAAAGCGAATAGCTGACTGGCAATCTTTTTAGCCATCTAAAATTTCCTCATCCTCTTGACTTCATCAGGTTCCTCTGGCTGTCCCAAAATCCATGCACAAGTAGAGTTTGCAGTTTGCGCAACCAATACTAAGGCCAAAGTATTTACTATTCCCATAAATTTTACAAGACTCTTATTTCTGAGTTTTTTCATATCACAAATCCTCCATTTCTTTTTTTAATCTTATACTATATTTTTCATATATTCACAATCCCCGAGGCAAAAATGACATCTAACTTGGAAATTTTTGCAAAAAAAAAGAAGTCTGTACTATTACAGACCACTTTTGTCTACTTGAAAAATTATAGACGCGATAAAAACTTTATTATCAATATCAATTTTAAGTGTACCCCCATAAGACTTTACAATCTTCTCAACAGTGTGAATTCCAATTCCATGCTCAGACATATTACGCTTACTTGTAATAAAGCCCCCGTTTTCCACGACTGGCGGTATCAGAAAATTATTGCTTACCTCCCAAACCATAAAATGTCCTTCATTTGCCATAAACATTTCAATATTTACAAAACCTTTATCCTTCAATTTTGCCGCAGCTTCAATTGCATTATCAATTAAATTTCCAACAATCGATATTAAATCAATATCATCTATATACTCTGTATATAAGTCCAATGAAAGATTAACTTTATATTCAATTCCCAATTCATTTGCCTTTGTTTTTCTTTCACATAAAATCGCATTTAGCAATTTATTTGTACAATAATCAATAGTGGATGCGGATGTGTTTCTTATTTCTATATCGAGTTTTTCAAATATCTGCAAGGCCGAAACATTTTCGTTGTTCTGAATCAGTTCCACCGCAGTTCTGATATATTTTTTAATATCATGCATCAATGCTCTATGTTTATCATTGATCCGTTCCAATTGCTGATAATGCTTATTCTCGGTTTCACTTTTTACATAAAGCCGTTCCATCTTATTTGCCTTTTCCATAGTTTCAATTAGCTTGTCAAATAAATAGAACATAAAAGCATTTGCAAATAGCAGCATACCTGTTCCAATTTCTAAAAACAGTTTATTATTAACTGGTATATGTATATCAGCATAAAATAACGCAATCAACAATGTCATTGTTGCAATCGGCAATACCAACAAAGAACAAAAAATCCCATTATTTACTTCTTCATATTCGTGCCTTTTATGAATTTGCTCTACACATTTCACAATTATAAATGTTATTATTTTTGCAATCAATGTTAGGCATAAACCACTCAATTCATTTCCTAAAGCAGTTTCCGCATCATGATAACAATTCAAACTAAAAATCGTTGATACTATAAATTCCGGAGCCATAGCCAACATATAAAAGCACACTGCAATACTAATACATTTTAACAATGAATCCGAATAACAAATTACTATATATGCACAATAAATTATAGGCACACTAAGCAAATTTATTGTAGAACTACTATAGCTATTAGCCAATAGTAATAACCCTAATGTTAAGACTACAGCCGCAGGATTAAATAACTCATCTCTCTTCCTCCGATTATGTAATAGTGCTTTTGAAAAACTTTTCAGCATTATCAATTCAAAACAACATGTCAACAAATTTTCTCCAATTATATATATTTTCATTTTCTCTTATACCTCATACATAAAAAGGCAGAAAAACTATTGTCGAAATCTCTCTGTTTAGATCTTGAAATATTCAATTCCGTATTATCCTTCAAAGTAATAATATTTTTATTAACATGTATTATATTGGACATATTAACTATATAACTGTTATGAGCATATTCAAATCCTTTCTCGGATAGTTGATTATATAAATCCCGGACATTCTCACGACAATATACTTCTTTAGTTCCTTCGTCTGTATAATAATGAACCGCAGAACCTCTTTTTATTACAGATATGTATAAAATATGTTTAATTGAAATTCTTGATAATCGCCCATCCTCTGTAATATTAAGGTACTGTATCTCACTGCGGCTTTCCATTTTCCTAATAATGTCGGGCATTTCTTCTATCAACATTTGATTGTTAATATCTTTCATTACATACCTATATGGCTGCACTTTAAAAGATTCAGTTGTTGGATATTGATAATTAGTACAGAAGATCAAAACAGCTCCTTTATTAATTTTACGAAATGCTTTTGCAGTTTCATTTCCGTTCAACCCTGACATCTGAATATCCAGGAAAAGTAAATTATGCATTTGATGAACATCGGCCAAAAGACTTTCTCCTGAAGGATATTCGAAAAACAAGACATTCTTACCTACAGTATTGTCATCTGAAATTATGTTTCTAATAAGCGTTCTATAATTAACATCATCATCACAAATCGCAATTTTAAACATAGCACAAAATCACCTCTAAATTATTTTTATCAGTCTAGTCATACACAACAAAAAAAACATTTTTCAGATCAAAACATCTGTTTTTATCTGCAAAGATGAAATTTTGAAAAAATCTGTATTACTATTAATGCCTTACTTATTCTTCAATATAATTGTCATCACAGATCATCAAATGATTAAATCCCAAATAAAACAACGCTTTCTTTTCTGTACTTATTAAAGATTATTATTTCACATTAACCAAATTCAAAGCATACTTGATCAGTTGCTCAAAATCATATCTTTTCTCTTTTGGACAGCGTTCAATATAATTGGATATATTGTTTCGTTCTTCTTGTCCCGTCAATAGATATGTGATATCTATTCCCAATTCTTCATATATTATAATCAATTTCTCAATACTTGGAGCCTTTTCTCCCCTCTCAATCATTCCATAAAAGCCTGAACTAACTCCCAAAATTTCAGCCATCTGCTCCTGCGTATAATGCAATTCTCGCCTCTTAATCAACACACGATTCCCGATATTCTTATACAGATCCCTGTTTACACTACATTTGTGTTTTCCTTGCATGTTGGTTTACTCCTTTATCGTTCTTTAAGTATTAAGTATACTTTTAAATCGACAAATTTGAATAACCCTTTAGATATGATTTTCGAAACCTATAGGTATTATTTAACTCTAATTAGTGTTTTTTTTCATTCTGATATTAGTCCTTTTAGTATGTTTTATATATCTTTTTGCAATTTTTATATTCCAAAACAAAACATTTCACTACCATCCGAGTACCTACCTCAAATTTTCAAAAATAATGTCCTCGAAAAATTCTTGAACTGATATTCCTAGACCATCACATAACTTTTTGATCGTAACGATACCAACATTTCTGCTGTTTCCATACAAGATGTTTTTCAATGTAGATGGCGGTACTTTAGAACGAACAGCCGCTTCATTAACAGTAATTCCCTTTAACTCAATGATGTCCTTTATGCGCTCAATAACAGCTCTATGCAAATCCATTATAGACTCCTCCCACTTTTTATGTCCTTTTGGTCATATTATATCTTATTTCCACATCATATGTCGCCCGTATAAGCTTCTAAATAAAGGATAATTCGCAATTATCCTCTATTACTGATACATTAAAAAGACGAAAATGATAAACACTCCATCATTTTCGCCCGTTATTTCTTTTTTCAATTTTATACTTTATTATCCCGACAAACTGCGAACACAACACGATCAAGATTGTCAATGCAACCAAAGACACTTTTTCTCTTTCCCATATTTTTATAAATACCAGGCCCACCGAATCAGTTCCCCTATTTTTTTTCATATTTTTCCGGAAGATCTTTTTTTCCAAATAAGATTAGAGCGTCAAAAGGGTAATTTAATAACCAAGGATACTGTATTTAGTATATTTTCTTCACATATTACAACAATATATTATGACTAAATTCGGCAAAAAGGGATTTTGACGCTTAAATCATACATATTTGATTATAATATGCAGCATACCGCCTGTTGTTATCTGCTTCTTTTTTCTGTTTCTTAGTTTTTACAACACCATGAGCATATCCGTAGAGATTCTCATAATCTGTTGCGAATTTGATACACAGGTCACGATCCTTATATCTACTGTAGCAATTATAATATCATAGGTTGTTTCATTTGTCACATAAAACTTTGAAGCACAAATCATTCAAAACAAAAAGCCGAAAGCCACATTGTTATCCGTGACCTCCGACTCCATTCTATCTTAATACTACACCGTCCTTACACCCAAATCAGCCCCTCTCTCCGGCTTATCTTTTCCCTGCTTTTCTTGAATAATCTTCTTATTAATCTCAAGACGTTCATGAATGGATAATTTCTTATCTTTTCCAGCTACCGCCTGCTTCTGCTGTACCGGTTTTCTATCTGCTTTTCCTGTATCCTTAACCACTGCATTCGCTTCGGTACTTGTTCCACGCTCATCTACTCTTCCTTCATTTCTTTCTGCTATCTGCTGTTCTCGTCTCTCCTTCACACCTTTTTCTTCCAGGTTGCAAAAGCTCTGCAGATACGGAAGTACATGATTCTGCATGTCTGTCAGATCTTCCATATACTTTTGGAACTCTTCACTTCCTTTGCCTTTCTGGTAATTGATCCAATACTCATCTGTAAGCTTCATTTCATTGTTATACTTCAACTGACTTACAATACCGCCATGTCCATTTCCAATATCCATTGACTTCTTGAAATGATGCAGCTTCTGTTCACCTTTTTCAGCATAATATACAGTCACATATATCTTTGCGATTTTCGCAGGTTCGTCTGTCTTCGGATCACGTTTTGTATACCATTCTTTATCCATTTCTGCTGTTTTTGCATCCAGCTCGGACAACTTCTGACATCTTGGATTCATGAGATCACTTTCTTCACAATAGTTTACATACACCATTGGTTCCATATCCTTTGGAAGTTCAGGTTCATAGGCTTTCAGTCTTTCAATCAATACACCTGCACGCACAGACTGGTCACATTCTTCGTCTACGATATCCTTCAGATACGAAATATAGGAATGAATATTTCCACTTCGCAAATCCAGCATTACTTCCTGTACCGTATTTTCTCCCGGCTCCACATTATCCCGATACTCATATGGATCAAACGCTTCTGCAATCTCATCCAGTGCCTCTGCTAACTGTTCTGTGGTCATCTTCTCTGGATACATTGCTTCTCGAACATCCCGCATCGGAACGTACTTATAGTCAGGTAATGCTTCATGAATTTTCTCAATTCCTTCCCGTACCAATGCAAGTTCCCCATAAAACCGAACATCATCCATCAGATTTCCAAACACAGTATTTCCTTTTACAATTGCAAATTCAGCTTCATCATAGTAACTGTCTTCCGGATCATGATAAATAATTCCCATCGAGCATCCCAGATACGCTGTTTTTGGATTCTCCCTATATTTTTCATAGACTGCAGCAATCTGATTAGCATCGGTACTTTTTTCATACGCTCCCATATCATGGAACTCATCGCATTCTGCCGCAAAGTATTCCAGATATGGTTCTTTCTTCGGTGGCATATTGTTAAGGACGTTATCAATCATGTTATAATTTGCCTCTTCCAGTTCCTCTACCTTTGCCAATGGCTTATATTCGCCCTGGCTTTTCTGAATCTCTGCCATTA
>OLQK01000718.1_pt1 | contig 30517 bp, 27 predicted proteins | sample 1672501 | NCBI WGS metagenome assembly OLQK01 (sample SAMEA3136693, study PRJEB25190) | human gut metagenome | biome: human gut; feature: human-associated habitat; material: faeces | place: Austria | collected 2013
AAACGTATCGGACTCGCCCTGTTCTTTGCCTGAGGCAACGATTGTAAAAGCAGTCATAGATGATGCGAAAGAAATATATGTCGATCCGGTATGGATTGATCTTGTTTTTGATGAACGGAGGGAATGGAAGGATCCCTATGAAATGCTGGGGATTTCTCCGCCGGAAACAGAGGAGGAAAATGCGGAAGGCGTGCCATATAAAAATATTAAGATTTTATTTACAATGAACAAATACTACAAAGGAGTAAGAAAGGTTACCTTGACTTTTAATAAGCATACCGGGTAATGGTTGTTTGCTTATCATTTCAAACCATCTGCTGTTTCATTTATTGCGGCAGATGGCTTGCTGTAAACTTATGTGCGGAGTAAAACGGATTGATTCCATGCCGGATAAGGGGGAGAGAGTATGCGGTTTGATGAAAACCTGCGTCAGTTTGTTTATGAGTACGAAGGGATTATCTTTGCCTGGGATGAGGAACCGGAGAAAGACTTTTCTGATACGGTGAAGAAACTAGCAGCAAATTATTACGAAAGGCTTGATGACATCGTCCGGCATATTGCCCCCGATTTGAAAGAAATGTATGGAGTTACGGATCCCGGAGAGATAAAGAGGAAACTGGGGAAACCTGTCATCGATCTTACGATGGGAGAAATTAATTATCTGGAGCATACGTTTGATTACGAGCATATCTTTACGCTGGAATACCTGGATGACGAGTTTAAGCAGTTAAGTCATTTCAGCGTGGACGGGTGATGTGAAGAGAGGCAATTCATGAGTAAGATGAAAGAAAGAACATTGGTCACGCTCAAAGAAGAAGCAGCAGTTGATTATCCGTTTTCCGATGATCTTCCTTTAGTTTACCTGGGGGAACTGGCTAATATGCCGGAACATGGAATTTTTATAGGCCAATCGGGCAAATGTTATTTTGGATATCATCTTTGGGATTTCAGAGAGCTAAGGGAAGATGAAGTATAGACTGTAAGGTTTGTTATAATATGGCGTTTCATGCTTTACTGTACCGATTCATCATGATGTAAAAGGATTCAAAACATAAAGGAGAATGGATATGGGGTATGACATCACTTTCCATCCGATCAGCGAAGAGCAGATGGATGCATGGTATTTTTCCCTGCTGGACAGCCTGGCGAAAGGGGATACGTCCCGGCTGGAGGCGGTGGCGGAAGAAGCGGGGATGGATCCGTTTTACATAAATAAATACAGGGATCTGATGAAGTATGCCGCCGGGACGCCGCCTTCAGAACGATTTGAAACCACCCACGGGTTTTATATGGCGGTGGTGCAGGGGTTTTTCCGCAAGCATTATTATGTGCGGGGGACTGCCGTTTCTTTCATGGCGGAGGAGTACCCGCTGATGGAAAGGTATATCACGCCATGGAAGGATATTCTTCCTGAAGGCATCGTACCCCCTGCACAGCAGGGGATTGTAGAAAATTATTCTGCCGGGGTGTATCTGTCCGCAGAACAGGTGAAAGAACTTCTTTCCGATTATGAAAGAAATAAGGAAGTACGGGAAGCGGTCGATGATTATTTCATGGAGAACGGGGCCGTACTTCTGAAAGCGCTCCGGGATGCGGCGGAGAATGGAGCGGGACTGCTGGAAGCGACAGATGTGGTGGAAGTGGAACCGCTGGATCTGAAAAAAACGACATCCTATTCAGACCTAAATCAATGTGATCCGGAAGGGGCTTTTATTTACCAAAAGGTAGCAAGGGCGCAGATCAGTGAGTTCATGAAATCGAAGAAATCTTAAGAAGGATATGATGGGAGAATACAGAAAGGAAAGACTGCTGCTGGAGGGACAGGTCAAGCTGATTATAGATCCGATGGAGTTCCGTATGGCACTTTGGATCAACGGGTTCGGCCTGTCCGATGCGGTGACGGGAGAAGAGATCATACCTTTGTGCCATTCTTATAACCTGGAGCATGTGGAAGAAGCGGGGGATCAGCTGGAAATAGACTTCCGCATATATCCGGAAGGACATGTGTATTACCATGTGGCGGTGGATCCTTTTGCAAGAACTTTTACTTATAAAGGGAAAGTATACAGTACGGATGATTTTAGAAAAGTTATAGAAGCTGACCGCGTGGGGATGGGAATCAAAGCGTGAGACAAGACATTCCATCCTATGAGTACGCCCGTCGCCATTTCTTATCCATTATAAAAAACAGTCTGTATCTGTGCCCGGAAAGCCGGGACTGACAGAGACGGACTGTTTTCTTTTGTCCTATTGACGGCGCCTATGCGGTGGAACGGAAAAAGGCGGTGTTGTTATCCGATGAGCTTTCCATTTTCAATGCGGAGAACCCTGTCGTGCCATTTATCCAAGGTGGAACGGTGGCCGATGCTGATGACTGTTGTGCCGGGGAGCGCCGTCAGAAGACGGTACATCTTTTCTTCTGTTTCTTCGTCCATAGCACTGGTGGCTTCGTCAAGGAAGACCCATTTCGGTTTTCTGAGGAACACGCGGACAAAAGCCAATTTCTGCTGTTCCCCTAAAGAGAGGATGTGGCTCCAGTCCGCCTCGGTATCCGGCTTTTCCATTAAATGGGAAAGGCCGCATTCCATAAGGAGAGGGAAAAGGAGTTCCTTGTCCGCCGTTTCCAGCGGGTACGATGCAGCTTCGGCAGAGGTGCCCATGGGAATGTAAGGTTTTTGGGGAATGAACATCATTTCAGAGGGGGCGGGCATGGAGATATGTCCTTTGACGTAGGGCCAGAAGCCTGCCAGCGTACGGAGAAGGGTGGATTTCCCGCTTCCCGAAGGGCCTTTCAAGATGACATGTTCTCCCGACTTGATTGAACAGCTCGCAGATGAAATGATTTCCCGTGTCCTTTTGTTTTCATCCATGGCGGGCACGGAAATGGTGACATCCGTGAGGCGGAGCCTGTCAGGAGTCTCTTCGCGGACAAGGCTGCCTGATTTTTCTTCTGTCTCTTTTTCGATGGCCGCTATGTGCTTGTCAAAGGACAGCAGACGTTCCGCGCAGGACTGCCATTCCGCCAGAGACGCATATACATCGACGAAGTAGGACATGGCGTCCTGGACTTTGCCGAAGCAGTTGGCAATCTGCATCAGGCCGCCTAAGGAAATATTTTGAGATAGATATCTCGGCACAGCGACGACAAAGGGAAATATAATGGCAATCTGGGCGTAGCTGTTTGTCAGCCAGGAAAGCTGTTTTTGCTTTTTGATGATGAAAAGGGTATTTCTGAGGAGGGTCATGAAACGGTTTGACAGGAAGGATTCTTCTTTTGCCGCGCCGTTATAAAATGCCACGCTTTCCGCTGTTTCACGGAGACGGACCATGGAGAAACGGAAGTCGGCTTCCAGTTTTTGCTGGAGGTAATTGAGGGAAACGAGGCGGTGGCCGACTTTATGGGTGATCCATGTGCCGAGAACGGAGTAGGCGAGCGCCGTCCAGACAAGGTAGCCGTAAATATGGAATTCCTGTCCCGCGGCAGAAAACGATAGGATTTCCGATAAATTCCAGAGAACAAAGATAAAGCATACGATGGTCGTTGCCGAGCGAAGCAGCCCGCTCATGAAGGAAAGCGTGCGTGCCGTAAAAAGATTGATGTCTTCGGAAATACGCTGGTCAGGATTGTCTGCCGTGCCTTGGGAAAACATTTCAAGACGGTAGTACATTTGCTGTCCGGTCCATTTGGCAAGATAGTTTTTCGTCATCCATTTCCGCCAGCGGAGCGCCAGGCGCTGCTGCAGGTAGTAGCTGTAGACCGCAAAGGCGATGTGGGCGAAGGCCAGTCCCGTGAAACGGAGCAGTCCGCGGTAGACCGCGTCGCTGTCATAATTCTGCAAAGCGCTGTAAAAAGAATTGAACCATTCGTTTAAAAGCAGCGTCATATATACGGCGGCAATTGTGAGGGTAATGATAGCTGCAAGATAGAGCCGTGCCGATTTCTTTTCTTCGCTGTTCCAATAAGGGGTAATCAGGTGGAAAAGCCCCACAATAAATTCCCGTGTCCAATATCCTGATTTCATAGATTCTCCTTAATCTGTCTTGTAATGTTTTCATTATACTATATGGCAAAAAACAGCCGATAAAAATAAAGATTTCAAAGAAATGTTTATTGGAGCCTTTACATCGAAAGGTGTCTATATTATAATGAGTGTATAGAAAGATATAGATGTAATAGAATTTAAAAAGGAGAGATGATGATGAGCAAAGAAATTCATTCCGCAGCAGACTTTGAAAAGGAAATAATCAATCACAAAGGATACGCCCTTGTGGACTTCTGGGCGACCTGGTGCCCGCCGTGCCGTATGATGGCGCCTGTGCTGGAAAGCGCCGAACAGCAGCTTGGTGACAAAATCAATTTCGTAAAAGTCGATGTTGATGAGCAGCAGCAGCTGGCCGCTGAATTTGATATCATGTCCATTCCGACTCTGGTGGTTTTTAAAGACGGCAAGCCTGTAAAGCGCATGTCCGGCTATCGCCCGCTTGATACTTTCGTAGAGGAACTGAAAAGCGCAGTGGAATCATAAGACTGAAAAACTGGAATTTATAAAACCGCTTCCTTTATAATACAAAGTAAAGGGAGCGGTTTTTTATGTGCATGCCCCCGCATACGGCTGTGATCGGTTTTGAAAAAACTGCTGTAAACCGGCGGCCGTTTGAAAAGGAGAATTATGATGGGCGGAATGTTTGTGGGGATGCTTCTGTTGCATCTTGTCATCTTTATATTAATAGTTCTGCTTTGGATATACAGGAAACCGCTGGCAGAATCTGCCGCGCGTGATAAGGCGATGGCGGACAGGGAGCGGAAGAAGAATCCGCAGCTTAAAAACCGGCCTTATGCGTGGGTGGTGCTGATCAGTTCCACGGCGGTGCTGGCTTTGGATATGTATTTTGATATGCCGTCAGTCGGTGTGCCGGGGCTGATCTGGAAAGGGCTGCTGGCGGGACCGTCACTGACTGTGGCTGTCACGTCTTTCATGTGGGTCGTATTGGCCGGTCCGCAGAGGATCCGGCAGTATGTGAAATATGCGCTTTCGGCAGGGATGCTTGTCCTGTGCGGTATGATGTCATTTACCGACTGCTTTGGCGGCGTGGAGGATGTCTTTTCGGGAGCGGTGACAAAAGATATGGCGCTGAGCCACGTGATGTATGAGAAGACCTGGGCAAGAGGCGCCGGTTTGTACAGCCGGTTTCTGCCGGCCCAGGCGGCAGGTCGGTTCGATCTGATGATGGACGGCGGAGACGAATATATCCATTTCCATATTGCGCGAAGAGACAGGGAGGTTCTCGCGTCCATGATGGAGGGGCTGACGGTCAGAGGGAAAACGATACGGATAGAGGATCTGATACCTGCCGTGGAAGAGGGACGGAAGAGTTTTGCGATGTACGACGGCGGACAGATCGGTGGAGGGAAAGATGTCATGTACCGGATAACGTACTACCCCCATACAAAAATACTGGTATCGGCGGAAAGGATACCGTAACGATGTCTGCCGGGCGGGATATTATCAAAGGAAAAGGATACATTCGGCAAAAGATATGTGACAGGTAAAAAATACCGATTCATGTAATACATTTTCTTTCATACAGGTAAGGTTCATTGTTTATGACATGAAGTGTGCCGTCGGGCGGAAAGGAGTATTTTATGAAGTTTTCCAAATGGCTGCGGATATTGGCCGTGTCAGGATGTATAGCGGCCACCGCCGTATCGGCAGGAGCGTTCAGCTGTTCCAATTTTGAAAGGAGCGGAGGCAGGCCTTATAAAGAAATGCTGGATGTACTCTATGAGAATATGACTGCCGGAGAAGGTTCAAATGATCAGCTGGCGGGTTCGGTAGGGATTATGGAGACGGTGAATGCCCTGGGACGGGAAGCGGCGCTTCAGGGGACAGGTTTTTCCATAGAGGATATCACCGGCGATGGGGTTCCCGAGCTGCTGGTAGGGAGTATGCCCGGTTCCGGAGAGTCTGTATATGCCGTGTATACGATACGGAACGGCACGCCGGCAGCCGTTCTTGACGGGTGGGCAAGAAACGGGTATTATGCGCTCGGCGGCGGACGGTTTTATTACCACGGCTCCGGCGGCGCGGCGTACAGCGCATTCGGGACTTGTCATCTTTCTTATGACGGCAGCCGGATAGAGTGGGAAGATTTTTACTTCTCCGATATCAAAGACAGCAGTGCGGGAACAATCGGGTATTTCCATAATACAACGGGCGTATGGAAGAAGGCGGAAGCAGAAGAATTATTTATTTCACGCGGCCGTTTTTTTGAAATGGACGAAACATTACGGACAGGGATAAGAGCGATAGGAAAGGTTCCCTTTTCGGAATATGCCTGCGGTCATGAAGCGGCGGCAGATGGAACGGTGCAGGCCCGCTGGGCGGAGGACGCACTTTCCGATTATGGGGAGTACGATGAATTTATGGCGGAGACGTCGGAATACCAGGTGCGGGTCCTGTTTTCTACGCAAGATGAGGTCGGGGATTTCAGAGTACTGCGTTTGGTTCCTGATCTGGATGAAGAAGGAAATATGACGTTCTTTGAAACGGAACTCTACTATGCTGACCGGCTCACGGCGGAAAGACCGCTTGTGCTCGGCATGGTATTTCACGGAGACACGCCGGGGTACGGGATTTCCTATACGGACGGAAACGGAAGAACCAGACGGTTCTATATCGGCATGAGCGGGGACGACGGCTCTCTCTTTTTGGGAGAATTCTGAGACGGCCGGCCATACATTGATCTTGAGTTGTGGGAAGGGAGGCGCTGAAAATGAAATTTTTTAAACAGATTATAGGTCTGCTTTTATTCTTCACCTGTATGGGATCTCCGGCAGAGGCGAAAGTGATTCATCAGGATATGTGCCAGATAAGTACCGCCTATGAGGACCAGATGTATAAGATTGCTGATTTTGACAAAGGGGCATTTAAAGGCCGTTTTGCTTTGATGAACGGACAGTGCAGCGGGCATACTTCTTATATGGCGATTGTCACCTATTATCATGGAGGTGTCAAAACGACTTTTCTTAATGATGAAAGAATACAGAAAATGAAGCATGTGCAAGTGGGAGAGGTGCTGGCGAATCAGAAGGGCGGCGTGTATCTGAAAATCATTTTTTCCCAATGGTACGGACTGGACGGGCAGGGGAAAATTATCGCTTCGGCGGAAGATAAAAAGGCGGTCGGGAATACGGATATTTCTTTGTATGTGGAAGGTGTACGAACCATATACGGCAGCCTTGTGAAAAATAAGCCCGACGGAATGCACGGCAGCATGGATGAGATGAAGCTTGAGGCGAAGGAGTGGAGCCTTCCTGGATTTAAAATCGTAGTGGATGAGGAATGGGCAGATTATGTAAGGCCTGATGTAAACTTTGTCATGTCTGAAAGGGGAGATGCGTGATGCGTATGAAATGGCTGCCGGCAGGCATCGGGCTGTTCCTCGTCGGAATGTCGGTGGTATCCTTTGCTGATGAAAGGGTTTATGAACAGACTGAATTTCCCCATGAAATCTGCGGAACATGGACGGATATTCATGGAGGAAGGACTTTGGAGATTACCCCCCGTGCCGTGGACGGAGATCTTTTGGACGGCATGTATGATGTGGCCGGCGGAGGAGTGCAGGGGGCAGTGAAAGCGGTGCTTCTGCATGAAGGGCAGCCGGTCATGGAGCAGATCAGCTGGAATGTGATGAGTCCGAATTATAAAATACTGGTGTATGGAAGTCAGGTATACTGTCGTCTCACCGGAAAGCATTTTGAGTCTGTGGATGGTGTATATCTGGGAATGGAGATGAGAGAGGTGCGGCGTCTCTACGGAGAACCGGACTGCGAGGACGGGAGATTTCCATACCAGAGCTGGAGCTATGTAAAGGAAGGGGTCAGTGTATATTTCTATGGAGGGATCGTGGACGGCATACGGATTAAAAAAGGCAGCAGGAAAACGTTCGATCGTTCCGGGCTGAATGCGGACAGTTCCCGGGACAGTTACGCCGCGTACTATGCCGCGGGAGGACCGATGAATGAATTCTTTACGTCAGGCGAAGACGATTTGGAATATATCAGCCTCTATGAAGACTGCGTCCATTTGAGATCCGGTTCTTGTTAAGAAAGGCCGGACAGGGATATTTCTCAGAACAGGAAAAAGCAAAAAGCGTACCGCGGATAAAAGTGCGATACGCTTTTTTTGTGAAATTTTACCAAAAGTAGGAGAAAAGGCTCGCGCCTGCTACGGTCATGATACCGGCGACGCAGATGGAGAGAGAACTCATGGCGCCTTCTACCGGCCCCATTTCCATCGCCCGCGCCGTACCCATGCCGTGGGCGGCCGTACCTATGGCAAGACCTTTTGCAATCGGGTTGGTGATACGGAGCGCTTTCAGGATATATTCGCCCGCTATGTTTCCAATAATCCCCGTAAAAATGATGGAGGCGACCGTGATGGGAACATAACCGCCCAATTCTGAAGAAATACCCATTCCGATTGGCGTGGTAATGGACTTCGGCAAAAGTGTCACGTACGCCGCATGGTCAAAGCCGAAAAGGATACATAAGAGGAAAATGGAAACAAGGCTGGACAGGACGCCGGAAAAGATGCCGAGAAAAATGGCGGGCATGTTATTCTTCAGAGTCTTCATCTGCTCGTAAAGAGGCACCGCAAGGCAGATTGTCGCAGGTGTAAGCAGGTAATTGATATACTCAAGGCTTCTATCCATGGTGTCATAATCGTAACCCGTGAGTTTGATGAACCCGATGATGAGGATGGCGGATACCAGGAGCGGATTTAAAACGGGCGATTTAAATTTCTGCTGGAGGTACATGCCCAGCCAGAAGGTGGATATACTGAGAAATACGCCGATATAAACGGAATTTTCAAGAAGAGAAATCATGGGACGCCTCCTTCGGGACTTCTTTTTTTGGTGAACGGGACAGGAGGAGCTGCGCGGCAAATCCTGTTCCTGCCATGCAGGCAATGAGAGAAATTACATTGGCTGCTATATATTGGAGAATGGTTGTTTTCATGATAGGCCACGCCACCACAAGCCCCACAGCAGCGGGAAGGAAAAGGAATGCCATGATGCTGATGAGAAACATGGCTGTTTCCTTAATCTGTGCTACGTGGAGAATTTTAAACCGGAGCAGGGAAAATAAAATTAAAATGCCGTAAATACTGGAAGGCACAGGCAAAGGCAGAAAATCATGGAAAAGTTCTCCGGCAAAAGAGACGGCCATGATGATGCCGAATTGTAAAAGATATTTCATGGACAACCTCAGGCAAGCACAGCGGAAATATATTGTATAATTATTTTAGCTGTGTTTTCATGACCCAGACGGATTGCGTCTATGCAGAGGTCGTAATATTTCGCTTCTCCCCAGTTTTCACCGGTGTGGGAAGTGTTGCAGGACTGCCAACGATGGCCTGCGCGGCACTTGGATACGCGGCGGTGGGAAGTGCAGCCAATACTTTGCGCACCGGTTCTGATCGGAATGGAAAACGATATCCTCCGCTTCTTTCCGGGAAAAGTTCCAGTGCTTCATCTTGTAAGCAATCCGGGCTTCTTTGTCACCATGGGTGAAAATGCTGACGCAGTCTTTTCTGTTCCTGAAAATATGATTTCCGCAGCGTCCGATAATGACGCAGTCCTGATGGCCGATGAGTTTCGTCATTGCTTCCGCGGTGGGTTTGTTAATCTGTTTCACCGACGCACCCATGGATAAGGCCAGGAGAAATCCCTGGGCGGGAAGTTCGTCGAAGAACATGGGCATAGTGTCATAAATACCCTGCTCCCTGGCGAGCCCGGAAAGGGAGTCCCGATCATAAATGGGGATGCCGTAATGTTTTGCAAGCATGGCTCCGACGGTATATCCGCCGCTGCCGCTTTCGCGGGCGATGGTAATAATCATAGTGGACCTTCTTTCTTTTTGAATACTTTTTATTATACTACCAATGGCAAGCCGGCGAATTTCCTTTATCTTTGGAATAAAACCATATATTTCTAAACAAATAGACCGAAAAAATTATAATAAAATGTGAAATAGATTGATTATACATATGGATATAAGTATAATAATTCATGTGGAATAGTAGCAGACGGGGATGAATGATACTTTTCCGCACGGATCAGTTTGTTTATGAACCTGAGGGAATATGGCAGAGAAGGAAATTTGGAGACTTCGGTGCCGTCTCTTACAGGTATTTTTTATATGCAAGGAGAGGAGTATAGTATGAAAAAATCAGGGGTTTTAGGGCTGGCGGTATTGCTTGCCCTGGCAGGCGGCACGGCTCATGCGGCCGGTGTTTATGAGTTGGAAGGAGTTGTCGTTACAGCGACTAAAATTGAAGAGTCCACGGAAAAAGTGCCGGCCAGTATATCTGTGGTAACGGCAAAGGAAATTAAAGACCGCGGTTACCAGAGTGTAGCCCAGGCATTGGGGCAGGAACCGGGGGTTTACCTGTCGCCTGTAGCAAATGGCGGGATTTCCCTTCGCGGTTTCGCATCCAGCGATATCCTTGTCCTGGTAGATGGACAGCCTGTCAATTCCGGTTGGAACGGTTCTGTAGACTGGACGATGATCCCTGTGGAAAATATAAAGAAGATTGAAGTGCTCCGCGGTGCGGCCTCTTCCCTTTACGGCGGCCGTGCGACAGGCGGCGTCATTTCGATTACGACAAATACCCATGAGGAAGGGGTTCATGGGAATATGACGCTTTCTTACGGAAGCAGCAGTACGACAAAACAGGTTTATGATGTATCTGTCCGTAAAGATAAATGGGATATCGGTGCAGGGTATGAAAAACGTAAAACTGACGGTTGGCGGGGATATTATGTGGATTCCCGCGTATCAGGCAGTACGGAAAATATACCGCAATTTGATGCGGGTAATTTACCTATTGACGGCCGCGGCAGGGTCATCCTTGGGGGACGCGGCGAAAAAGCGTGGACTTCTGAAAGTTACCATGCCAAGCTGACCTATCATTTCAATGATGACAAGTCTTTGACTTATTCCTACCTTCATACGGATCATAAATACAGTTATGAGCATCCCTTCACTTTGATTAAGGATGCTTCTGGAAAGAGCATTTTCTATGGCAGCGTTGTTTACCCCAACGGGAAAGGTATAGATTTTGCACCGGGTGATTTTCTCGGATATGTGGGTGCAAAAGAATGGGGTATGCACAATATTTTTTATGATGATAATAAAAACCGGTTCCATGTCCATGCAGGATATACAGATATCAAAAAAGACGGCTACAGCAGTGCCGGCGGAGATGATGCGTGGCTGCCCATGACGGAAGAGGAGACTTATGCGTGGAATGGGGAAGGAGTACAGTCTTTTTATCCGAGCAAGACAAAAGACTTTGATTTGAATAAAACCTGGGAATTGGGGTCCCATACCCTGATCGGCGGCTTGGCATACAGGGCAAATTCTTTTGACCAAACGAGATACAATCTGGCCCATTACAAAGATCACGGCAGTAAAATAAATGCTTATGAAAAACATCGCGGTAAAGACGAATCCCTGTCTGCTTATTTCCAGGATAAATGGCAGGCTTCTGAAAAATTTGCCGTTTACGCAGGACTCCGTTTTGACCGCTACAAGAAATATGGCGGCCATCATGAATTCCTTACGACCGGTTATGTGAAGGACGATGAAGAAGGTATTTATAATGCATGGAGCCCGAAATTATCCTTAGAGTACCTTGTGGGGAATGATACCACTGTATATGCAAGTTATGGACATTCCTTCACGCCGCCTATACTCTACCAGGTATATCGTTCTGAAAGATCACCCATCAAGATTGTCAATGGCGTGCCTACGGCTTCTACAAGGGGATCTTTGCCCAATCCCGATCTTGACCCGGAACAGACGGATACGTATGAACTGGGATTGAAGAAAAAATGGAAAGACACCACTGCGAATATTGCTGTCTACAAAGCGGATACGAAAGATGCTATCCGTTATTTCTCCACGGGCAAAGCATCTGTTTACAAAGGGGTATTCTATAAAAAAGGTTATTCCCAGTACAGGAACTTTGGCAAGGCAAAGAAAAAAGGCTTCGAGTTCAGTGCTACCCATCAATTCTCCGATAAGGTAAGCGGCTATTTGAATTATGCATGGGAAACGGAATCCATTGATGGCGAACATAACTGGGATATTCCGAAACACCTTATCCACTTCGGCGCGGAGTTTACCGATAAGAGATGGGATATTCTTGCTGATGCCCAGTATGTCAGCGCACGCCAGGAACCTGATGCGGCGACAGGCGTGTACTACTCTGCGGGAAAATTCTTCATCGCCAGCTTATCGGCCAATTACAGTTTCACGAAGAACACCACCGCCCAATTCTATATTTACAATCTTTTCGACAAAGTGATTTATGACAGCGAAGCGGCAAGCGGAAGAACGTACACCCTTACGTTGCGTCATTCTTTTTAAGGAGAACATATGAAGAAAATACTTAGACTTGCTTTAGCTGCTATCCTTTTTGCTGCCGGCACCGTATCGGCGAGGCTTCCCGAACCGATATCCATGCCGCAGGATATCAAAGGAACGAGTCCCCATAAGCCGGAAGCGGCGGTGTACTATCTGACGGAGCTTGTGAAAGAAGGAAAGATGACGGCAGAAGAAGCAGAGCGGACGGAAGTGTACATGATTTTCAGGAATGCCCGCCGTATGCAGGATTTGCAGGATGTGGAAGGGCTTTCCGAGGAAGACCGCAGGGCATATATGAAAAAGAAACGTGAACTGCGGGGAAATCCCCTTGTGGAATACGCCAACCGATGCGGATTCACTTTGGAACGGGCCAAAGAACTCATGGATCTTATGCATGACTCTGACAAAGGCACTTCATACTACGGGAAAGCCCGTCATCATGGATAAAATATAAAAAGGAACCTGCCGGCATAGCCGGCGGGGTCCTTTTTATATTGCAGCTTTTAAATTTTTGTCATTTTTGACATACTTGTGTCACCCGGATTCCAAAAGCACAGTTCTCCTGCATGGAGAGATTTCTGTACGTCGATTGTCCGCTGGTTGGAAGAGCCTTTGAAGAGAAGGGTGATATCTTTTTTTGCGAGGACAAATTCGCCGTCCACAAGGATGTCTATATATTTTAGAAGCTCCATTGTTTCAGGCATAATCTTTGCGAAATGACCGAGTATTTCCTTATCGAAAAGATAGCCGGAGAAGCACCAGAGATCTTTTTCCGGATAGGTTTCCTTGAATCGTTTCACCAAGGGCAGAAGTCCCTTTTGGTTGACCGGCTCCATGGGCTCGCCGCCGAGGAGAGTCATGCCCTGGTAGCAGTCCTGCCCCAATTGTCTGATGATGTAGTCTTCCGTTTCTTTCGTGAAGGGCTTGCCGTAGTGAAAAGACCATGTATCCGGATTGAAGCAGCCTTTGCAGTGGTGGGTGCAGCCGGAAACGAAAAGGGAAAAGCGGATGCCCGGCCCGTTGGCGATATCATATTCTTTGATTCCGGCGTAGTTCATAAATACCTCGCGATAGGGAATAAAAACGGCGCTCATACAGGATGGCGCCGCCTTATCTTAATAATGATGATTAAAGGTGGAGGACTCTGTCTTTGATTTCCTGTGTGCGGCCCTGGTTCCAGAACTGGGTGCCGATGTATCCGCATGTCCTTCTTGCCACGGACATGGTGTGCTGGTCGTGGTTGCCGCAGTTCGGGCATTCCCAGATGAGTTTGCCGTTTTCATCATCAATAATCTTGATTTCTCCGTCGTAGCCGCACTGCATGCAGTAGTCGCTCTTGGTATTCAGCTCCGCATACATGATGTTTTCATAGATGTACTTCATGACGGCAATGACAGCGGGGATGTTGTTCTGCATATTCGGCACTTCGATGTAGGAAATCGCGCCGCCCGGGGAGAGCCGCTGGAAATCGGATTCAAATTTCAGCTTATGGAAAGCGTCGATATGTTCGGCCACATGGACATGGTAGCTGTTGGTGATGTAGTTTTTATCCGTGACGCCGGGGATCATGCCGAAACGTTTCTGGAGGCATTTGGCAAACTTATAAGTGGTGGATTCCATCGGAGTGCCGTAGACGGAGTAACTGATATGTTCGGCGGCTTTCCATTCGGCGCACTTATCGTTCAGCTTCTGCATAACTTTCATGCCGAATGCTTTGCCTTCTTCCGTGGTGTGGGAAACGCCCAGCATTCTTACGCACATTTCATAGAGGCCTGCGTAGCCGAGGGAAATGGTGCTGTAATTATTGAAGAGCAGTTTATCGATGGCTTCGCCTTTTTTCAGACGGGCGAGAGCGCCGTGCTGCCAGAGGATGGGGGCTACGTCGGAAATGGTGCCCAGAAGTCTTTCGTGACGGCAGCGGAGAGCCCGGTGGCAAAGTTCAAGACGGTCTTCAAGGATTTTCCAGAATTCATCCATATTTCCTTCTGCCGAGCAGGCTACGTCTACCAGATTCAGTGTGACAACGCCCTGGTTGAAACGGCCGTAATATTTATGCTCGCCATTTTTACCAAGACCTTCCGTGTCGGGGGTGAGGAAGCTGCGGCAGCCCATGCAGGGGTATACGTCGCCGTTTTTGTATTCCTTCATGATTTTCGCGGAAATATAGTCGGGGACGAGACGTTTTGCTGTGCATTCCGCAGCAAGTTTCGTCAGCTCATAGTAGGGGGAGTCATCATGGATATTATCTTCATCAAGGACGTAGATCAGTTTCGGGAATGCCGGTGTGATCCATACGCCTTTTTCATTCTTTACTCCCTTCATTCTTTGGAGAAGGACTTCTTTGATGATCATGGCGAGATCGTCACGGGTGCGGCCTTCCGGTACTTCATCAAGATACATGAACATGGTGACGAAAGGAGCCTGGCCGTTACAGGTCATCAGAGTAATGAGCTGGTACTGGATTGTCTGAATACCGCTCTTGATCTCTTCATGGAGACGGGCTTCAACAATTTTAGAAATGATTTCATCATTCATGGATTCGCCGGTCAGCTTCCGTTCTTCAATGACTTCCTTTTTGATTTTCTGACGGCTGATATCGACGAAGGGCGCAAGGTGAGAAAGCGTAAAGGACTGGCCGCCGTACTGGTTGGACGCCACCTGGGCAACAATCTGGGTCGTTACATTGCAGGCGGTGAAGAAAGAATGGGGTTTTTCAATCATCGTCTGGCTGATGACAGTACCGTTCTGGAGCATGTCTTCCAGGTTAATGAGATCGCAGTTATGTTCTTTCTGCGCGAAATAGTCGGCATCATGGAAGTGAATGATGCCTTCATCGTGCGCCTTGACGATTTCTTCAGGAAGAAGAAGGCGGCGCGTGAGGTCTTTGGATACCTCGCCGGCCATATAGTCGCGCTGGGTAGAATTGATGACAGGATTTTTATTGGAGTTTTCCTGTTTTACTTCTTCATTATTAAGTTCGATCAGAGAAAGAATACCGTCATCGGTGGTATTGCTCTTGCGGGAAATTTCGCGTTTATAACGATAACGGACGTATTTCTGGGCCACTTCATAGCCGCGCATTTCCATGATGCCCGTTTCTACCATATCCTGGATATCTTCGACATTAGCCGCGTGGGGATAATTGGAAATTTTCTTCGCGATATTATCCGCAATCGCACGTATCTGGAAATTATTCATCTGATGGATGCCGGCGACTTCATGATTGGCTTTGCCGATAGCATTGATGATTTTCGTGATATCAAAAGTGACTTCCTGTCCGTTTCTTTTGATGACATTCGTGCGGACGATGACGTTCTCTTCGTTTCCCTGCTGCATGACTACACTCCCTATTAATGATTGGATATAATAAAATTAAAATGACACGTACAAAATATAGTTTTTACTTCTGCTGCGATACAACATATTGTATCGTGATTTATAGTACAACATATTCACAGGAAATGGAATAGGAAAAACGAATTAAAAAAATACCATTATTTTTCAAAGCTGCGGAAAATCAAAAATATGGAAAATGCAGGCATGTCGATATGGGGCGGAAAGGAGACAGGAGGCTTTGGCGTTTCACGAAACGTTTCACAATGGAGATACTCATTCAAGATTTTTTCTATAGGCACTTATAGAGAAGAGGATACTATATATAGTAGGAGAAGAAATGAAATTTCCATAAACGGTATGAGGGGATGAAGTCTTGTACCGGGGATGGAAGAAACAGCGGCAGAAAAGAAAAGGGGAACGATGATTTTAAAAACAATGATTCTAAAAAGGAAGAGAAAGCCTTCTTTCTTCTTTGCCGGCGGGATTGTGCTATAATGGAACAAATATTATTATCTTTTGGTTTAACCGTTCATATTTTTGAGTAAAAATTTTTATATGAGATATACATTGATTAATCAGAGGAGCGCCGGCTTTCATGAGAAATTCTGAAATTCGCAGACAGCATAAAGAAAAATCTTCCACGGTAAAAAAGATTTTTCTTTTTCTTTTCATTATTGTTTTTATTGCAGGCGCCGGGGCGGCGGCAGGTTTCTTTCTGTCGGTGAGCAGCGGGCTTCCGGATATTTCCGCAAATATTGCACCGGATGCGTCATCCCGCATTTATGATGCCAAGGGGCGGCTTATTACTACGGTTCACGCCGAGGAAAACCGTCTCCCCGTGTCCATTGATGAAGTGCCGGCTAATTTACAAAACGCATTTATTGCGGTAGAGGATAACCGCTTTTATGAACATCACGGCGTGGATCCTATCGGTATCATCCGTGCCGTTTTCAGAAATATCATCAGCGGCAATGCCACGGCGCAGGGGGGGAGCACCATTACGCAGCAGCTGGCGCGAAACGCTTTCCTTTCGCAGGAACAGACGCTGAAACGCAAGATGCTGGAGGCTTTTCTTGCTTTAAAGATAGAGCGGCAGTATACCAAAAAAGAAATTCTGGAAATGTATATGAACCAGATTTATTTCGGACAGGGCTGTTATGGTATCCAGACGGCATCTAAAGTGTATTTTGGAAAAGACGTGAAGGATTTGTCTCTTGCCCAGTGCGCGCTTATAGCGGGTCTTCCGAACAGTCCGAATTATTACTCTCCGTTCCACAGTGTGGAAGCGGCAAAACAGCGGCAGTCCATCGTTCTTGATCAGATGGTGAAGTATGGGTACATTACTGAGAGTGAGGCCGCTGCGGCAAAAGAAGCGGATATCCATCTGGCCCGGCCCCAGGAACAGCGGGGAACAGATAGTGTGGCGTCTTATTTTGTAAATTATGTCATTCACTTGATCAGCGAAAAGTATGATTCCGATGCGATCTACAAAGAGGGCCTGCAGATTTACACTACGCTGGATCTTGATTTGCAGAAGGAAGCGGAAGCGGCTCTGAAGAAAAATCTTCCTGATGCCTATACGGATGATAATAATCTGACTCAGCCCCAGGGTGCCCTTGTTTCCATAGAAGTGGGAACGGGATATGTCCGTGCCATGGTAGGCGGCCGCGGACAGGATCATTTTAACCGTGCTGTGCAGATGACCCGCCAGCCGGGTTCGGCTTTCAAACCTTTTGTCTATCTGACGGCATTTGCAAACAAAGTAACGCCTTTCGACATTCTTAGTAATGAAACGAAAGATTTCGGCGGCGGCTGGATACCAAAGAATTACGGAGGCACTTCCGGCGGCAGCGTAACCGTCATGGAAGCGCTTGTGAAGTCCATGAATATACCTACGGTCTATCTGGCGGATCAGGTAGGCATGGGAAAAGTTATTCAGACGGCAAAAAATGTGGGAATTTCCACCTTAGTTACCGAGGGTGAATACAGTGATACGAACCTGGCGGCGTCTCTCGGCGGCCTTACCTACGGCGTGTCCGTCTGGGATATGGCAAAAGCATACAGCGTGTTTGCAAACGGCGGCAAACTGGTGGAACCGACAGTCATTATGAAAGTTGTTGACCGCAATGGAAAAGTAATTGAAGATCATTCTGGCGCGCGGGAAAGTACACAGGCCGTTGATGAAGCCTCGGCATGGACATTGACGAGCGTGCTGGAAGAAGTCATCTCCCGCGGAACTGGCGGAAATGCATATATCGGACGGCCGTCGGCAGGAAAGACAGGGACTACTGATGATGAACATGACGCATGGTTTGTCGGATATACGCCGGATCTCTCCACGGCTGTCTGGGTCGGCGATGACACATCCACCAATGCGGGGTATACCGGCGGCACCATTCCGGCGGCGATCTGGCGCGATTATATGTACGAAGCGGAAAGCGGTTACACCGTGAAGAATTTCGAAATTCCTGCCTCCGTAAGAAGCAGTATGGAAAAAGCAAGGGCCGCGCGGGCGAAGCAGGAAGCGGAAGCGGCGGAAAAGAAGAAAAAGGAAGAAGCGGAGAAAACGAAAAAAGCATTGAAGGATAAAGTGAAATCTGCGGGGAATAAACTTCTTGACAGGATTTCGGGCCGGTCGGCAGAAAAGTCCGGGGAAAAACAGTAACGGGAAGAAGATAAATTGACAAAGGACAGGACGTTTCGTAAAAGGCGTCCTTTTCTTTTGCAGAAAATATGAAAACGGGAAAAGGAATATGTGTTATGTAATGATAAAAAGTAATGAAAACAGCATACATTTATGCTAAAATTACAACGGACTTTCTTTTTATAGTTAGTGTCTGGGATATATGCTAAAATTGCTTTGGTAAGTAAACATATTTAAGATTTGAGAGGAGATGTTTTTCATGAAATGGAAGGCTCTTGCTGCGTGCACCCTGGCCGGACTGGCGTTGATTGCTGCCGGCTGCGGCGGCGGTGACAAGGCGGCTGCAGGCGGTGCGAAAGCGGGCGGTCAGGATCTGAAAGGCAAGAAGTTGGTGATGTATGTGTCTTTCCATGAAGACACGGCGAAAGAACTGGCGGATCTGTTTAAGAAGCAGACCGGTGCAGATGTAAGCTTCATCCGTCTGCCAACCGGGGAAGCTCTTGCCCGTATCACGGCGGAAAAAGACGCACCGAAAGCGGATATCTGGCTCGGCGGCACGGCGGACGCCCATGCGAAAGCGGCGGCTGACGGACTTCTGGAAGCTTATAAATCCAAGAATGCCAAAATGATCATGCCTGAATACCAGGACAAAGACGGTTTCTGGTATGGCACGTATCTGGAAGTTTTGGCAATCGGCTACAATGAAAAACGTTTCAATGAAGAATTTAAACCGAAAGGCGTCGCCGCTCCGACGACACTGCAGGATCTTCTGAAACCTGAATTCAAAGGGGAAATTATTATGCCTGATCCCCGTAAATCCGGTACAGGCAACACCTTTATCAGTTCCGTTCTCCAGAATATGGGAGAAGAAAAGGGCTGGGAATACCTGAAAGCGCTGAAACCGCAGGTGGCGCAGTTCACTCCTTCCGGATTTACACCGGGACAGAAAGCCGGCGCCGGCGAATATCTTATCGCCGTCAACTTTATTTCCGATCAGAATCTGGTCAGCGCCAAGGGACAGAAACTGGTGAGCACCATTTACGATCAGGCAGGCTGGACAGTATGTCCCGTAGGCAAGATTAAGAACAAAGCCAATGAAGATGTGGCGAAAGCGTTTATTGATTTTGTCCTTACCAAAGAAGCGGGAGATATCCTTGTAAAGACGACGAATGGCATTGCCTGCAATCCTGAAGTGGCTCCGCCCCAGGGCATGAAGCCGCTGAAAGAGCTGCCGCTGTTCAAGACTTATGATTTGGTCAAGGCGGGCGCCGATAAACAGAAAAACTGCGATACATTCTTTGCTGAATAATATGTCTGTCAAAAAGCTGCCTCCACCAATGACGGTGGGGGTAACTTTTTATCTATTACTTTTACTTATTTAAGAAATAGTCTGCTTTATACCTGCCCTTCCCTCGCCGATGGAAAAGCCGGAAGGCACCTGCTGTTTTAAAGAAATAAATCCTTTTTATATCTAAGGAGTTTTGTATGAATGAAAAAGAGTCCGGCCGCGAACACACCGGAATCGCAGCGGAGATGAAAGTGCTTCTTCGGGAGCCGCCGCTTCTCATCGGTATTCTTGCCGTATTCCTTCTGTTTGCCGTATTTATTATTTATCCTTTTGTGAAAATTCTTCTCGTCCCGACATCGGCAGACTGGATGCGCGCCGTCACGGATAAGGAGTTCATCGAGGTATTCAGCCACACGATCTTCTCGTCCTTTGTTGCTACGGCGACGGCTATCGTTTTCGGATTCATTTTCGCTTACGGCGTGAATTACACGAATATGCCGTGCAAGCGTTTCTTTCAGGTGGTGGCTTTGCTTCCTACCATGGCGCCGTCCGTTGTCAGCGGTCTGGCATTCATCATGCTTTTCGGCCGCCGCGGCTTTATTACATGGGAAATGCTTCATTTGAAGGTGGATCTTTACGGACCTGTCGGACTTTGGGCAGCGCAGACTATCGCTTTTTTCCCGCTGGCGTACATCACTATTTCGGGTGTCTTGAAAAATATCAGTCCGAATTTGGAACTGGCGGCACAGAACCTGGGAGCAAAAGGGTGGTACCTTTTCCGTACGGTGACCCTCAGACTGGCGACGCCGGGGCTGGCAAGCGCGTTCCTCCTGGTCGGTATCAATTCATTGGCGGACTTCGGCAACCCCATGCTGGTCGGCGGTAATTACCATGTTCTGGCCACGGAAGCATACACACAGGTCACCGGTGCCTGGGATCTTCCCATGGGCGCCACGCTTTCCGTATTCCTTGTCATTCCGACACTCATTGTTTTCTTTGTACAGCGGTATTATCTGGAAAAGAACTCTTACGTTACCGTTACGGGAAAGCCCGTGGCAGGCCTCATCCGTGTGACGGCGGGACCGGCGGCAACATGGTGTTTCTTTACTTTCTGCATGCTTCTCAGCCTGGGCATCCTTATGATTATCGGCGTGGTCGTGCTTTTTGCCTTTACCGTTTCTTTCGGTGCGGATTACACCTTCACTCTTGAGTATTTCAAAGAAGGCGTCATCAACTCCAATGTCATGGTGAACTCCTGGGTGGCATCCATGTCCACGGCGGCAATCAGCACGGTCTTCGGCATTGCTCTGGCGTTTCTGGTGCTCCGTAAAAAATTCCCGGGAAGAACAGTTATGGATTTCCTTGCCATGCTTCCCGTCTCTCTGCCGGGGACGTTTATCGGTCTTGCCATGATTCTCGCCTTTAATGACGGACCGCTTGAAATGACGGGTACGCTTGCTATTATCATTCTCGGTATGGCCCTCCGCCAGCTGCCGGTAGGATATCGGCAGGCCGTGGCGGGGCTGAAACAGATCGAAGGCTCTTTAGAGCAGGCGTCTACCAACTTAGGGGCAGGCAGCTTCACGACTTTCCGGAAAATTGTGCTGCCTATGCTGAAAAATTCACTTTCTGTCAGCTTTGTATACGCGTTCATGCGTTCCATGAACACCTTAAGCACCGTTATTTTCCTCGTGTCACCGGAATGGAACCTGGCGTCCATCAATATCATGAGCCTGGCAAATCAGGGATTCCTCCCGACTGCCAGCGCCACTGCCGTAGGCATCATGCTTGTTATTTACCTGACTTTCGGTGTGGTAAAACTGATACTCCGTGACAAGATTAATATCTTTGATTTATAATCGCTCAAAGTTTACAACAGAGGTGGAAATATGTCAGACTTAGTATTGCAGCTGAAACAGATCAATAAATATTTCGGTCGGAGCCATGTCATCAAAGACGTGAACATTGATTTTGAAAAGGGGCATTTCGTTACATTCCTCGGGCCGTCAGGCTGCGGTAAGACCACGCTTCTCCGCATGGTGGCAGGTTTCTATGAACCGGATGATGGGGAAATACTTCTCAACGGCAAACGAATCGAAAGGATTCCTCCTTACAGCAGAAATACGGCCATGGTATTTCAGGAATATGCCCTCTTTCCGCATATGAACGTTTTTGATAATGTTTCCTATGGACTTCGTGTGAAGAACCGTCCGAAAGAGGAAATAGAAAGACGTGTCAAAGAAGCGCTTGATCTCATGCAGCTCAAAGGCATGGAGGACCGTTTCCCGAACCAGATGTCCGGCGGACAGCAGCAGCGTGTTGCTGTGGCCCGTGCCCTTGTCATGAATCCTGAAGTTCTTCTTCTTGATGAACCGCTGTCCAATTTGGATGCGAAGCTGCGCGAAAGCGTCCGCGTGGAACTCCGTGATATTCAGAAGAAGATGGGGCTTTCCACGATTTATGTCACCCATGACCAGTCGGAAGCTCTTTCCATGTCGGACATGATTGTCGTCCTTAAAGGCGGCGTCGTCCATCAGACAGGATCGCCCCAGGAGATCTACTTTGAACCGAAGACGCCGTTCGTGGCGGACTTCATCGGCACGACAAACCTCCTCAGCGTAAAAGGGCTGGGAGAAAATACTGTTTCTTACGGAAACGACAGAATTCCCACTACGAAGAGCGTAAATGCAGGGCAGGAATACTGCCTGAGCATCCGTCCCGAATGTCTGAAGTTGGTGAAAGAGGCCGTTGACGGGCAGGTGAATGTAAAAGTCACCATTCAAAATAAAATGTTCCTTGGAGAAAAAATCCGCTACTTTGTCAATGACAGTCTTGGCAAGGAATGGATTATCGATATTTACGACCCCGGCAGGACGATCCTGGAAGGCGAAGCATATGCCGCTTTCCCCTTTGAAAAGGCATGGCTCATTGAAGATCTGACGGATTGAAATGAAAAAAGAGCGGAGTTTCCGTAAAAAGAAACGACGCTCTTTTTTTGTCTGCCGAAAAGGCATGAGTGGAGGGGCTGTGACAAGGCACAAAAATATTTTGTCACAGCCTCTTTATAATTGGCTATGGCAGATCTCTCAGCAGATCGTTTACATGAGAAGCAGCTTTCACGTTCCTGTATTCTTTTACCAATACGCCTTTTTCATCAATGATGAATGTGGAGCGCTCGATGCCCATGTATTTTTTCCCGTACATGCTCTTTTCTTTCATGACGCCGTACAAATTGCACACCGTTTCCTTTTCATCAGAAAGGAGAGGGAAATTAAGTTCATACTTGTCGCGGAAATTGCAGTGCTTTTTCACGCTGTCGCGGCTCACGCCAAGTACAGAATACCCCCGCTTCTTAAATTCTTCCAGATTGGCGCGGAATGCCTGCGCTTCCAGCGTGCACCCGGAAGTATTATCTTTCGGATAGAAATAAAGAATCACCTTCCCGCCCTTGTAATCGGAAAGAGAAATATCCTGTCCGCCGTCAGAAGGAAGTGTGAATAGGGGCGCTTTTTTGCCCACCGTAAGATCTGCCATGATAACCTCCTTAAAGAAATATATTTTCTTTCATTATAGTATGGGGGAGACAGGATGTAAAACGGAGAAAAAGCTGTAAAAATAATCCTCTCCCGGCAGCTGAACAGCAAGCATAAGGAGATATATGAATCGCAGACAAAGATGGTATAATGAATTTATACACAGGGAAATCGCATAAATTGACATTTTAACATCCGGAGATAAAAATGTCTTTTCATGAAGAGCTGAATCAAAAACTGAATGTATTCTTTAATCGTGACTGGTTTGTTGAGTTGTCGGAACAGGAAGAGGAAAAGATGGAAGAACTCGCGGCCGGTCTTGTGAAAGATTTTGGCTGGGATACGGTTTTTCATGCAGCGTTCAAATATCTGAAAGAAAACTGCCGGACACCAGAGTCTGTAATGAATTTCGCACATCTGTATTGGGAATCCTGGTGGTGGAATTACCCGATTGAAGAGCCATACAGGTTTATAGGATACTTCTATTACAGGATTGGTATGGATGTGGAAGAATATGATTCGGATCAGGACATATTGGACAGCCTTTCGTGCAGTATATTGACCAAGTCGGGATATAAACAGGCTGACTTGTATGAGAATCCATACTATATTCCGGAACGGGATCCGCTCATGATACAGGCGTTAGAAGAATATATAAACAATGAGAAAAACAGAAATTATCAATGCGGAAGAGAAGAAGCCGGACGGGGATAGGATTCATTGATTTCCGAAGCGGTGTATGGAGATAGGTGTGCGGTTGTAGGAATATCCATTTCTGAAAAGAAACAGGCAAATCTCGGTTTACAGAAAGTTTAGCTTTATACAAGACGGCAGGATGACAAAACGATCCTGCCGCTTTGCTTTTTCTATTCGGTATTTTGTTTGCATATGACTGCGTTCTTCCAGTTTATTTCCGTATGGCAGCGGACATGTTTTTCGGATTTATTCCGTATATTTAATTTTTTTATTGACAGATAGACCCCAGGGGGGTATAGTATAATCAAAAAGAAGATTTTCGATTCAGCAGTAAGAATGAGAGAGAGTACGAAAAAGCAGAGAGGAAAATGAAATGGAAGCGAAGGAGACAAAACAGATAACCGGTATGGAAACAGAGGAAGCCTGCTGCCGTACGGAACGGACACCGGCAGAACAAAAGAAACTGCTTACCCGCCTTAAGACGGTGGAAGGGCAGATCAGGGGCATACAGAAAATGGTGGAAGCTGACGCATACTGCCCAGATATCCTCATGCAGGTATCAGCCGTATCCAATGCGCTGAATTCTTTTAACAAACTGCTTCTGGCATCCCATATCCGAGGCTGCGTTTCCGATGATATCCGCGAAGGCCGGGACGGAAAAGTGGATGAACTCTGCACCATGCTCCAGAAATTAATGAAATAATTTTTTGACAGGAAATGAAAGAGGTAAAAAATGAGACAATATACGGTTACAGGCATGACCTGCGCAGCGTGCCAGTCCCATGTGGAAAAGGCAGTCGCTGAAGTGCCGGGGGTCTCTTCGGTGGCCGTGGCGCTCCTGACAAATTCCATGGCGGTCGACGGCACCGCATCAAACGAAGAAATCATCCGCGCCGTTGAAAACGCGGGGTACGGAGCGCGGCTCAAAGGTGAAGAAAAGAAAAAGAGCTCCGCTTCAGAAAAACTGGCACAGGAAGCGGAAGCCCTGGCCGACCATGAAACACCGAAGCTCAAAAGGCGCCTCATATGGTCTGCCGTATTTCTTGCGCTCCTCATGTATATCACCATGGGGCACAATATGCTCGGCTGGCCTGTTCCCGCATTTTTTGACCATAATCATCTGGGACTTGCTCTGACAGAAATGTTCCTTGCCCTTATCGTGATGTATGTCAATAAGGATTTCTTTCTTTCCGGCGGGAAATCCCTCGCCCATGGCGCGCCGAATATGGATACCCTCGTGGCGCTCGGCTCGGGAGTTTCCTTTCTCTGGTCGCTCTATGTCCTTTATGAGATGACCTACCTCCTTACGCAAGGCACATCGAATGCGGATCTCATGGGATTTTACCATGACCGGCTCTACTTCGAGTCCGCCGCCATGATTCCTGCTCTCATCACCGTAGGGAAAACACTGGAATCCCTCTCCAAAGGCCGGACCACCGATGCTTTGAAAAGTCTGATGAGGATGGCGCCGAAGACGGCGTTCATCGAAAAAAACGGGCAGGAAGTATCCGTTGCCATCGACGAGGTGCAGCCGGGAGATATCTTTGTCGTAAGACCGGGAGAAACCATTCCCGTAGACGGCGTGATTATAGAAGGCGCGGCAGCGGCAGACGAATCCGCTCTTACGGGAGAATCCGTTCCGGTGGACAAAGCGGAAGGCGACACCGTGAAAGCTGCCACTATAAACCGTTCCGGATTCATCCGTGCCCGTGCCACCCGTGTGGGCGAAGACACGACCTTCTCACAGATCATCCGCATGGTCAGCGATGCGGCCGCTACAAAAGCGCCGATTGCAAGAATCGCTGATGCCGTGTCCGCCGTTTTCGTGCCTGCCGTCATCGGTACAGCCGTTCTCGTCATGATCGTGTGGACACTCCTCGGCGCGCCCGTGGCGAAAGCATTGGAATACGCCATCTGCGTCCTCGTCATTTCCTGTCCCTGCGCGCTGGGACTGGCAACGCCCGTTGCCATTATGGTCGGCAGCGGCGTAGGCGCGAAAAACGGCATTCTTTTCAAAACAAGCGAATCTCTTGAAAATGCGGGAAAAATACAGATTGTCGCGCTTGACAAGACCGGTACCGTTACGGAAGGGAAGCCGAAAGTTACCGGCATTTATCCTGCGGGACATATGACGGACGATGAACTTCTCCTTCTGGCGTATTCGCTGGAACGGAAATCCGAGCATCCCCTTGCCCGGGCCGTTGTGGAAAAGGCGGAAGAAAGAGGCATGAGTCCGAAAGAAACCTCCGGATTCCGGGTTCTTGCGGGAAACGGCCTTGCCGCCGTTATGGACGGGGACACGATTCACGGCGGGTCGGAAACCTATATTTCCACGCTGGCGGATATACCGCAGGATATGACAGAACTCTCCCGGGCATTGGGGGGAGAAGGAAAAACGCCGATTTTCTTTGAACGGAACGGGATCTTCTTGGGGATTATAGCCGCCGCCGATGTGATTAAGAAAGACTCCGCCCAAGCTGTTAAAGAACTGCAGCATATGGGGATTGAAGTCATCATGCTCACAGGAGATAATCAGCGGACGGCAGACGCCATCGGGAAAGAAGCAGGCGTTGACCGTGTCATTGCAGGCGTCCTTCCTGACGGGAAAGCGGCTGTTATCAAAAACCTGCAGAAACGGGGCAGGACGGCTATGGTAGGGGACGGGATCAATGATGCACCCGCGCTTACCGGGGCGGATATCGGGATTGCCATCGGCGCAGGGACAGATGTAGCTGTCGACTCCGCCGATATCGTTCTTATGAATTCCAGGCTCACCGATGTTTCCGCTGCCATCCGATTAAGCAGGAAGACGCTGAAAAATATCCGTGAAAATTTATTCTGGGCCTTTGCTTACAATATCCTGCTCATTCCCGTGGCGGCCGGCGTATATCCCATGATTTCCATAAATCCCATGTGGAGCGCGGCGGCGATGGCTCTTTCCAGTGTCACCGTCTGTCTGAATGCCCTTCGGCTGAATCTGTTTGAAGTCCATGACAGCGGGAAAGATAACCCCCTGAAAAAGAAAGCACTTCCTTCACCGGAAGTGCCCGGCGCAGAAACAGGCACTGCTGTAGAGAAGAAAGAGGCGGCAGGAAAGGAAAGGGCGGCTATTATTTCCGTAGAAGGCATGACCTGTGAAATGTGCGAGCACCACGTGGAAAATGCGTTGAAGAAAATAAAAGGTGTTGTGGAAGCAAAAGCGGATCATACCACAGGAAAAGTAAATATGACCTGCTCGGCCGATCCTGATGAAGAAACCGTGAAGAAAGCAATTTCCGAAGCGGATTACATTTACAAAGGAATGATAGTTCCAAAGGAGGAAATGAAAATGAAAGAAACAGTAAAAATTGAAGGCATGATGTGCGGCCACTGCGAGGCGGCAGTAAAGAAATCGCTGGAAGCCCTTGACGGTGTGGATCGCGCGGAAGTGTCCCATGAAACGGGCACCGCCGTACTCACCCTGTCCAAAGAAGTCGCCGATGCGGATGTACGGAAGGCTGTCGAAGACAAAGATTACAAATTCGTAAGCATCGAAAAATAAAATCAAAAATGAAAAGCCCGCGGGAGAAAATAAGCTCATCGCGGGCTTTTCACGTGTCTGTCTTGGACCAGGTTTGCATTAAATGTTTATTTCTGTGGTTAGGATTGTGGGAATGGAAAGCTGCTGCAAAACAGTATAGAGGGTGGAATCCGTTATCGCAATGTATTGACATGAAATGTCCTGTAAGCCTTGTTTTCCTTTTCAGAAAATAACGGGAGGGCGGCATTTCCGCCAACTGGTATTCTTATACAGTAAAAAAGGACGGCTCGCACCGTCCCTTTTCAGGAGTATAAAAAAATAAAGGAAGTTGGAAAGGAGTGATTTTCGCTTGGGAGTGCGAAAATTTCCCAACGGCAGAACCGTTTCATGAATCCGCTTCTGCCTGTAAGTAGTATATCACAAATAAATGATTTTGAAAACTACTTTCAATTATTTTTTAAAATTTTTTATGGAAGCAGCATTTACAGGAAAAGAAATAACAAAGAACTATTTTTTCTTATGATTGATGCAGATGATTTCCAAATCACTGCCGGAGGAGATTATTCTGTACCGGCGGTAGGACACCACGGGGAATTTAAAATATCCTGTCCGGCAGCCGCAGGAAGAAGCGGTTTCCGTCGTTTCATATGAACTTGTCATTCAAATCATTTAACCATAAAAATCCTCAGTGATTGCGGAGGTCTTTTGATTTTTAAACGTGATCATCGTGTTAATATCTCCCAGAGGTTTTTATTAATAAAATAATATTCTCTGCCTTGTTTTGTTTTATCTAATAGTCCGGCTGCAACTAATCGGTTTAGATACTTAGAAGCGGTTTGTTTTTTTGCGATATGCCGATCTACGAGAAAGGAAATTTTACAGTATGGCTGTTCAAAAAGGAGTTCAATTAATTCTCTGCTATAGATATCAGCCATTTCATTCTTTACAAATATTTCTGTTTCTAATTGTACCTTTCGGATTTCTTGAATCATGGACAGAGTCTTTTTAGCGGTCACTTCCACCGCGTCTAAAATATAAAGAATCCAGTTAGTCCAGTCTGCGTATTCAGTTACATCTTGCAGGGCTTTATAATAATCGGATTTGTGTTCAATGATGTAGCTGGATAGGTATAGGATAGGAACGTCAAGGAGCTTTTCCTGTATTAAGTAAAGAACATTAATTATACGCCCAACTCGTCCATTCCCGTCAGGGAAGGGATGGATGCATTCAAATTGATAATGGATGACTGCCAATCGGATTAAAGGATCAATATTTCCCTCATTTACATTAATATAGTTTTCCAAGTTGGAAAGTAGACGAAGTATATCATCCTTGTTATCTGGCGGAGTGTAAACGGTCTCACCATATAAATTCTTCAGTACCGTTCCGGGGAATGAACGGATTCCGTCTGAACGTTGCTTTACTTTATGGAATAATTCAATAAATATATTAATTCCTAATGGACGTTGCTTGATTTCATTGAATCCATACCAAAGGGCGTCTTTATAATGAAGGACTTCTTTTGTAGATGGGGAAATGATTTTACTGTCCGGTGCCGAAAATGCTTTATATAAATCATCGTTTGTGGTAACAACATTTTCTATTTCACTGGAAGATTTTGCTTCTTGTAATGATACCGTCTGCAACAGCAAAAGCGGATTTGCCTGCATGTAAGTCCATCCGTGCAGTTCTGCCAGGGCCTTATGAGCAGAAACCGTTTTCTTCAGTATTTGGACTGTTTCCAGTTCTGCATGCGGAGGTAATATCGGAAGGTTATTATATGCTGTTTCTTTTTTGTATGGCATAAAAGCTCTCCTAACAGGTATACATTATCACCCTGTTTGGATAATAGGGTGATTTTTGGAGTAGAAATAAACCTATTTGAATAATAGTATGATTGAATAAACCTGTCAATAAAATAGGGTGATTTTTAAGGTGAAAATAAACTTGATAAAAATTGACAGAAATGATTTCGGTATATAAATGGATTTTTGTTACTAAATGGCAATATCAAATCAGACAGTCACTCAGAAAAATTATGCAGCAGATGAAAGTCGGGCAATCTGCTTTCTTCTAACGTGAACTTGTAATTCAAATTTGAATTTGATACCATGGAGAAAAGAATGGAATTCATGAAAGGGCAGCGTTCAGGAAGAAAGGATACTTGAAAATGGAATGGCTGGGACGAAACAGGAAATCGGTCATCATTGCCGTGGTTTTGGTGATCGCCTTTGCTGCGGGATATTTCTTTTATAAGAGCAGGAATGCGGAACAGGGAAGACTGATCCTTTACGGAAATGTAGATATTCGTCAGATTTCTCTTGCTTTCAACAGCAATGGGCGGATCGAGGAAATGCTGAAAGAGGAAGGCGATGCGGTGAAGGCAGGCGATGTGCTGGCGCGGCTGGATACCCGCCCGCTGGAGCTGGCGATTGCCCAAAAGAAGGCGGTGATTGCCCAGCAGGAAGCGGTGGTGGAAAAGCTGCACAACGGTTCTCGTCCGGAAGAAATTACCCAGGCGGCAGCGCAGGTGGAATCTCTGGCGGCCGCGGAAAATAATGCCCGCGCTTATTATCAGCGTATGGCATCGCTTCTTGCCGACGGTGCGGTAAGCAGGCAAAGCGCCGATGATGCGGAAGCACGATGGAAAGCGGCGGCGGCCAATTTAGAAAATGCGAAGGCTGCATTGTCTTTGACAAACAAAGGACCCCGCGATGAAGATATCGCGGCGGCGGAAGCGCAGCTTTCCGCTTTGAAAGCAGGTCTTGAAAATGATCTGTACAATTTGAGCCAGGCAACGCTTGTCGCGCCGCAGGACGGCGTGATCCGTTCCCGTTTGATGGAAGCGGGGGATATGGCGTCTGCTGCCAGGCCGGTGTATCTTATCGGTCTGTCCGATCCGAAATGGATCCGTGCGTATGTGCCTGAAAGCCGTCTTGGCGAGTTACGGGAAGGTATGGAAGCGGATGTTTATGTGGACAGTTTCCCGAATGAAGCAATTAAGGGAAAAGTGGGATATATTTCCGATACGGCGGAGTTCACGCCGAAATCTGTACAGACAGAG
>OLQK01000723.1_pt1 | contig 30215 bp, 19 predicted proteins | sample 1672501 | NCBI WGS metagenome assembly OLQK01 (sample SAMEA3136693, study PRJEB25190) | human gut metagenome | biome: human gut; feature: human-associated habitat; material: faeces | place: Austria | collected 2013
TGTTTCTAGACAATTTGGGTAATCAGGAATTGGACAATTTGAGAGATCATAAACATTTCTTCTTTGATTTCAGATTACCAAGTGATGCGCTTGTTATCTTGTTCTTTGAAATCGTTTTCGTCTTGATGCTCTTCTTAAACTTCGCATCCGTTGTATACTGGATCTGATAACCGGTCGTCTCCTTCGTCTGCTTTGCCCATTTTACAGTCAGCTTTTTCTTTGTTGCATTTAAAGATTTCACAGATGTTCCTTTTGGAATGATCGTAAATGTTTTTGTAAAACTTCCGCTGTATGGTTTCCTGAACGTAATCTTCACCTTGTAGTTTCCGACTTTCTTACATCCGGATGGATAAGATACGCTATAATAAGAATTTGCAATCTTCTTACCGTTCTTATCTTTTGCAATTACAGATGGTTTCTTTACTTTTCCATCATAAGTATAGGATGCTTTTGCAAGACTGACTTTTCCAACTTTTTTCTCTGTCTCCGGAAGCTTCTCCCATTTTGCATACAATGTGAGATTCCGGTACATGTTCTTATCTTCGATCAGACCGTCCCGCTCAAACTCGGACTCCTCATCGTTCCAGGCAGACCATGCTCTCCAATATATGTATTTATAATTATTTCCGCTTCCATCTTTCTTAGAATTCCATCCGATAAATTTATATCCTGCTCTTTCAGGAATATATGGAAAGATTGCCATACTTGTTCCGCTGTCGGCGCCGCCAAGGTAATTACATTTCTTTACTTTCTCCCCATCGAGAGTTCCGCCATTGGCGTCGAAATTAAGTATATAAGATTCCTCATCCAGCGGTTCTGTACTCTTATATAAAGCAGTAATATTAACGGCATCCGAATCCTTAAATACCGATTTGTCTACAGAAGAAATCACTTCTCCATTATAGTCCCAGCCGACAAAATTACATCCTTTTCTCTCCGGTTGAAATTCTGACAGATCAAGCGTACTGAACTGATCAGCGTCATAAGTAAGTCGCAGTTTCTTTTTTCCTTGTAACGTACCTGCAAAACCATCCAGTGTAATATAATAGGTTCCGGTGTCTTTAAGCTCCTGATCTGAGAACTTCGCCACAAGCGTATATCCGTTCTCATATTCTTCACCACTAATGTCCCTTGACTCCGTAAACTTATCTATACTTAAATTTTTTACAAGCTCCGATCCGTCACTTTCTCTCCAGCCTTCAAAGACGTTCTTTCCGTTAAATGCTATAATTCCTTTTGTAAGCTCCGTGATGTCTACGGTCGTTTCTCCCGGATCAATATTAAACCGGATGATTTTTCCGTATTCTCCGTCAATATCTGCATCCCAGTCATCCCACGGAACTGACAAAACCAGTGAATATTTCCCATTTTCACTAATCTCCATGGCGTTTGCTTTTATACTGAAAAAGCAAATTGCCAGCAGACTGACCGCAAACATTGTAAACACATATCCTACTTTCTTTCTCACATTCATAGTATGCCTCCTTTCGTGTCATTTCCCTGTTGTTATAAATAAAATGTAGAACATAGAATGTGCCTTGGCACATTCTGGCGCCTGCGGCGTTGCTGAGCGCCTGACGCTCGTTTAGCAACGACCGAAGTGGAACGTAGACCGCTTGCGACATCATCATTGTACGCCGCAGTGCGCATCCTGCCGAAAGCTTTTTTATATAATGGGATATCCCATTATATAAAAATAAGATGCCGGGATGTTCCGTGCCTTACACTTTCACACCACCGACATCTTATCTATATGCATAGTATCATATAAATAGACTATCTACAACGTAGTTTCCATCTTAGTCACATTTTATTTCACAACAGTCACATTTTTCGCACCTGCTTTTTTCAGGCGTTTCTGATACGTCTCCTGATCTGCTTTTTTCGCTTTCAGCTTCATTTTAAAAGCAGTTTTGGCAAATGCCTGTTTTCCGAATTTCGCTTTTCCGGCTTTAAACTGTACAGTTTTCAGATTCTTACAACCATAAAAAGCTTTATCTCCAACCCGCTTCATATTTGCACCAAATACAACGGATTTCAATTTTTTGTTGGATTTAAATGCTTTTGATGCTACTGCTGTAACTGTGTATTTTTTCTTTGCGATCTTGATCGCTGACGGAATCTTAAGGCTTGTTTTCTTCGCATTTGAAATTCCGATTGCTTTCACAGTTCCGCCTTTTACAGTAACGCTGCTGACTTTGTATGCGATTCCTCCGGATACCACTTTCATTCCCGGCTTCACCTGCTTCTGAGTAGCAGTTCCAACCTTCACTTTACAAACCCGGATAACCGTTCCGCTCTCCTGCATAGTAGAAACAACTGTAATCTGTGCCTCACCGTCCCTAACACCTTTTACGATACATTTATTTCCAAATGTTTCCAGCTCTACTGCCGGATCGTCACAATAATATTCTACGTCAAAGCTCTCTGTAATATCATCCGGATATGGAATTGCATTTAATACCGTATATCCACCTTTTTTCATTTTCACATCCGTTTTGTTCAAATCAAATCCGTTACAATATATCTCATCATCAACCGGCTCTATAATATGTACTTTACAGCTTGCTTTTACTTTACCGTTTTTTGTAGATGCTGTAACTACCGTATCTCCAACACCAAGAATCTGTATCTCGCCATCCCCGGAAATCTTACCGACTTTTGAATTAGAGCACTTCCATACAAGCTCCTCGTTCTCACCGCTTCCTCCGATTACATAATATGGAATAGATAATGTATCTGTCTCATCATCATCTACATGATCTGAATCCGTCTGGTAATACGTTTGTGTGATCTTATCATAGCCAAGTATAATCTTAGAGACTGGTTTTATTCTATCAGCACGTGTCCATTTGGCTGTGATTGTCATATCATCGTAAATTTCCATTTTCTTATCTACGCGGTACGTCTCTCCGTCGTCGTTTGCGTACCAGCCACTGAAAACGTAGCCTTTCTTTGTTCCCGTTTTAGGAAACTCAGCACTATCTCCATCTGCTACATTCTGTATGGAAAGAACTTTTTTACCATCCATGAATTTTACCTGGTGGTATTTTGTCTGTAAGGTATTTATATTTTCATCAACCCATTTGATACGCGCCTGAATCCAGCCTTTAAGCTGATCCACACTCTGCTGGAAAGTTTTATCTTTTTCGTCTACATCATAGTTGCCGCCATACTGATAAGCATTATATTTCATAGAATTGCGGATTTCTTCTGCATACTGATCGATCTGACCGCCGTCTTTACTGGCTTCCTCCATCACTTTGCGGACCTCTGTCCAACGCGCGATCATTTTATCAGCAAAATCTTTATCCCTAAATAACCGTCCAAACCAGACATTCTCCTTCATTGCCCAGCCTTCACAGTTATATTCATTGTATTCATTATTTCCCCACGCTACATAATCGAAATCCCAGAGCGGCCCCCAGAATAATTTGCCATTCCGCGGTTTGTATAAATAAGTACTTGTGCTGCCAAACGCATCACCGTTCATACTGAATTCCTGCATCCAGTAATAATCAATCGCTGCAGCGACATCCATATATTCTGCGTAAGATTTTCCGTCCTTTTTGAAATCTTTTCCATATATCGCATCTTCTGTATCCTGCACATATTTAGAAATATACTTATACTGCGCTTCATTTTCATAATCTTCGAAAGAAGGTCTTTCGATCAGATAATCTGTGCCTTGTTTTGTATGAATAATCTTTCCATCTTCATCTTTGTATGGAGACATTGAAAGCAGATATCCGCCTGTGATCGTCGGCTCATCTGTTGCAGCTTTGGATTCGTCATCTGCCTCCAGATCATCGATATCTACACGGGAGTTTCCGACGCGTACCTGTTCAGAGAGCAGATAACTTCCATAATATTGTCCATTCATGACAACATCAACATATACACACTCCGGTGTGTAAGCCATGCCAAGTTTTTTGCCCATCCAGTATGTAATCTTATTACGGATATGGCTCGGATCATAATAATCAGCTAACAGAACCCAGTGCTTGTTTTTACCCATATTAAACAGATTTGCTTTTTTATCCAGCTTGATCTTGTATGGATTCTTCCCGGTGCCCCATGTGGAATTTCCACGTCCGCGGATATATTCCATTGAATAGGTTTCAGTCTTCAGATTGTTCGTCTTTCCTTTATCGTTGGCATATTCGCAGGTGTATCCATTCGGGATCTCCACCTTCATATCACCGTAGCACTCTGTATCATGCTGCTGGTCGCCATTCATCGAATCAATGCTTCCTTTTGTCTCATCGATATTAAAATATATGGTCGGGACCGTACTTTTCGTAAATGTAATCGCACGCAGTGCCATTCCGGTTGTTGTCTCATTTTCACCCGGAACAATCTTAAACGATACTTTATGCTTTCCGGTAATTTTCTGCTCGGATACACTTGTTGTCTCGATTTTGGTGTACCATTTTTTTGCACGTTTCTGCTCTGCCGGTTTTACTTCTGCAAATGGAGTTGTATTGTCATCCAGATAAAATTCCAGTTTTGCTTTTGTTCCTTTTACTGACAATGCATCAACATCCACTCTTCCGATCGTTCCGCCGGAGAAATCAAATTCATCCGCAAATGTAAATGTGTTGTCTGCCACATCCGTCGAATTGCCGGACACAAGGAGTCCTTCTGCTGCCCTGCTGTACGCGGCTTTTACCTGTTCCGGATTAGACAAAGTAATCTTCTGTTCATTGTAAAGACCTGAAATATTCTGTATGTCAAATGCGTCTTTCGATTCTGTATCCGCATCAGACACTGTACCATCTGCCGCATCATTACCCGCGTTACTTTCTATGCCTTTTTCATTCTGTCCTGCCTGTGCTACCACTGGAAGCTCCGTCATAGTCGCGCACAATGCTGCTGCCATTGTTGCTGCCATAAGCCTCTTCACGAATGCGTTGCTCTTTTTCATCGCTTCTCCTCCTCGCTCTTTGTTCGGGATTGTATTTTCATTTACGAACTTAGAATACTGCATCAAAAAAGCGAAAACAATACACCTCAAAGTATCTTAAGAAAGCATTCAAGAAATCTTAATATTTATATTTTGGAAAGCTCCATTATTGTTCAGGATGCTTATCTTCATTCAGATTTTTCCGTCTGTCATATGCCTCCAACAGCTCTTCCAATGTCCGTGGTGTGTAACCCATATACGGATGCATTATGGCAATCTGTATCGCTTATCTCGGCGTCGGTGTTGTCGCTATCCCGACCGGTATTATCAGCGCCGGTTTCGTCGAGCAATACCAGCGCAAAAGCAATAATTGAAGAAGCACATCAAATCACCGTTTTTTTAGTATTGCGCGATCATTTGTCTGTGCTTCCCCAGAAAAATATGATATTAAAGTTAAATGATATTATTGTGATCCGTACGCAAGAGGAGGAGAGTTAACGCTCCTCCTTTACCATTCCCGATAATTTTTCGGATCAATGTTATATTTTGAACATTTTCGATAGAGTGTACTCAACGGCATATGGAGTACCGTTGCTACTGTTTTCATATGCCCGTGTTCCCGTTTCAGGCATTTGATGATCTCGCTACACTCCACTTTTTCAGGCGATATTATTTTCTGTACCTCTTCTTCCGGTCCTATATATTTCTGTGACAAATATCCGGTTACAATTTCATCCGGTAAATCTTTAAATTTCATTACATGGCCGGACGCCATATTTACCAAATGTTCTACCGTACTTTCCAATTCACGCACATTTCCCGGCCAATTATAATTCGTCATCACTTCTATACAGCGTTTTTCAATGTTTGTTACGTCTTTTCTTAGCATTTTACGATAACGATCTGTATAATATTGAATTAACGGCCGAATATCTGCCCGGCGTCGGCGCAGTGGCGGTACAATAATACTGATTACATTCAACTTATAATACAGATCGCTGCGAAACTGATTAACGCTGACAAGATGAAGCAGATCTTTCTGACTACATGCAATGATACGTACACTTAATTTTTTCCCATTCTCCATCATTCCTGTTCTTAAATAAGAGAGTATTTTTACCTGACATTCTATAGATAAATTTTCTATCTCATCTAAAAACAGTGTCCCTTTGTCTGCAAGTTCTATTTTCCCGATCTGACTGTTTTCATCATCTCCAAACAATTCTATCTCCATCATTTCTTTCGGGACGGAACCACAACGTACAGTAATAAACGGGCTTTCTCGCCTCTCACCTCCGGTATGGATTGCCTGCGCCAGTAATTCCCTTCCAGTTCCCGCTTCCCCGGTAATCAGCACACTGGATGACGATTTAGATGCCAGTTTTCCTAATTCTTTAACCTTTTTAATTTCTTCAGATTCCCCTACAATATCCCGGAAATAATACCGTGCCGTATATCCAACTTTCATACTGGCTTCTTTATTTGCCTCACCTACTGACGTAAATATCAGTAAAAACATGTCCTCCTGATTATTCTCTTTAATCGGAACGGCAAGCACCGAAAGAGCAATCTGCAAGCCATTTTTTAATATCAAAGTATATTGAAACTTCTGTTTTTCATGCTGTTTTTCCAATTCTATGATTTCGTTAAAATCATTTAAAAAATACTCTTCAAATTCACGTCCGACCATATCCTGCCGAATTCTAAGTAACGCTTTCGCTTTATCATTTAAACGCAAAATATTGTGTTGTGAATTAAAAAGCATAAATCCCTGCGAAAAATTCTGTGCAATAATATCTGTGATAAAATTCGATTGTGTCAATCGCAATTCGTTCTCAATTGCATGAACCATCATCAGTCCTGCACTGGATACAAGCGGCTGATATTTATCCAATGGACCGGTAATGCAAATACATCCTACCTGCTTATTTCCCAGCGAATGAATCGGCAGACTAAAACAGGCAAGATTATGATAAATAGCCCGATAATGTTCATACCCCCGCAATAAAATCGGACTGTCCTCGTAAAGCGACAACGAGACAGAGCTTGTGCCGCAGACATCCTCTGCATAATTACTGCCATTGGCTACAGACGCATGTGTCATGATCTCCAGAAGATCTTTGTTATTAGCGGAAATATTTTTCAATTGTTTTCCTTCTGCATCCGTAAGCAATACATTCTGCGTTGTATTCTTGGCAATTTCATAAAATTGTATCATATAAGGAACAGCAATTTTAATCAAATCCTGTTTTTCTTTCGTCAGATTTTCTAATTCAACCTGATTCAATAATGGCGGATTTGTCTCAAATGGATTTGCTTTTAACTTTGACCGTTTCCAGGAATTTAAAACACGATCATCCAGTCCTTCCAGATGCTCCGGCATTTCTTCATACCCGGCAACATAACGATTCCAGTATTCTTTTATTAACTCATAATTATGCTCTTTATACTCCATTTCATCGCCTCCATTTTCCTCATCATAACATATTTTGAGAAAAAAATGAGAATTTTCTTTTCAAATTAGAATATATTGAGAAATCTTTGACATTTTTTTATCAGATGCTTATGATAAATGTAACTTAAATAAATAGATTTAACGCCGGCGATATTATTTAATGGAGGATTGAATATGGCAGATTATAGTAAATTATTAGAACCTGTAAAAGTTGGAAAACATATATGGAGAAACCGCATTGTAATGCCAGCCTGTGAAACTCGCCTAAGTAACCCTGATGGTTCCAGTTCCAGAGAAATGGCTGATTACTATGGCGAACGTGCCAAAGGCGGGGCTGCCGCCGTTATTGTAGAAAATACATTTGTCGATGACAAAGAAAGCCGCAGCTCTCTTGTATCCAGTGGTATTTATAATGACCACATGATTGCTTCACATTTCTATGTTGCGGAAGCAATCAAAGCCGGTGGGGCTGCCGCCATTTTACAGCTTTCTCATGGTGGACGCCAGGCCGCTGCCGGAGCTACCGGATTACAACCGGTCGCACCAAGTGCAGTCACTTGTAAGTTTGTTCAGCGCGAACCTCGTGCATTAAGTAAAGAAGAAATCGTTGAACTGGAAGATAAATTTGCTGCCGCTGCCGTAAGAGCAAAAATGGCAGGTTTTGATGGTGTAGAAATCCACGGTGCACATGGATACCTCATCTGTTCTTTCTTAAGTCCATATACCAATAAGAGAACAGACGAATATGGTGGAAGTGAAGAAAACAGAGCACGTTTTCCAAGAAATATTATTAAGAAAGTTCGTGCTGCTGTCGGCGATGACTTTATCGTTGGCTATCGTATTTCAGCAACCGAAGGTGTAGAAGGTGGCTTAACACCAGAGATAACTGCCCGTTTTGCTGCAAGTATCCAGGATGATGTAGATTATATTAACGTTGCAGCAGGTATTTACGAGACCATGCAGCAATATATCATCCCACCGAACTATGAGCCACATGCTATGGTTGTTCCATTTGCAAAGATCATCAAAGAACAGGTTACAAAGATTCCGGTTATCGTAGTAAATTCACTGAATCCGGATACTGCCGAAAAAGCTCTGGAAGACGGATGCGCAGATATCATCGCAATGGGAAGACCATTGATCGCAGATCCATATCTTCCACAGAAATTAAAAGAAGGACGACGGGAAGATGTCCGTCCATGCTGTCGTGGACACGAAGGCTGTGTATCCTTATTCTTCTCCGGATGTCCAATTCGCTGTGAAGTTAATCCGGCCTGTGGACGAGAGCGTGAATATGTTCTTAAGGAAACGGAAGATCCGAAAAATGTTGTAATCATCGGTGGCGGTGTTGCCGGAATGGAAGCTGCAAGATATGGTGCAGAAGTCGGACATAAAATCACACTGATTGAAAAAACAGATCAGTTGGGCGGACATTTTATCGAAGCTACCAGACCTTCCTTTAAAGAGGATCACAAAAACGTTCTGGAATGGCTCATCCACCAGGTAGAAAAAGCAAATATCAAAGTAATGATGAATACAGAAGCTACTCTAGAACTGGTTCGATCTTTACAGCCGGATGTTGTCATTCTTGCAACAGGCTCTAAATACGTTTCCATTCCTGTAAAAGGTATTGAAGCTGCTCTGACACCGGATAAAGTCTTAAAGAAAACAGCTTCCGTCGGAAACAAAATTGTAGTCATCGGAGGCGGACTTGTCGGTGCGGAAACTGCTCTGGAACTTGGAAATGAAGGAAAAGATGTAACCATTTTGGAAATGCTCCCTGGTATTGTTATGCAGGATGAACCATTAAGTCAGATTTCTCTTATGAATCACTTAGCTGCAGCAAATGTTACATGCAAGACTTCTTGCAAAGTTGTAGAAATCAAAGATGGAAATGTCATTTATGAAGATGCAGACGGAAAACAAAACCGTATTGCAGCCGACACCATTATTTCCGCGACCGGTCTAAAATCCGATACAGATGCATCTGCTCCATTTGCTGACTGCGCAAAGAAAGTGGTAACTATCGGAGATGCCCGTCAGTCAAAGAAAATCTTTGAATGTTTCCATCAGGCATGGCAGGTTATTCGTGAACTTTAATTGCTTGATCATTTCACCTAACTACTAACAATAGCTAATTAAAATATCCCAAAAGAAGCCACCGATAACTTTTCATCTGTTATCAGTGGCTCCTTTTCAACTCTGTCATCGTTGAAAGCTTTCGCCCAGCGTCCTTATTTTATTTCTGCAAGACAGATGTCTGCTCCTTCTGCCTGTACATTAATGCTGTACTTATCCGGGTAATATCTCGTTGAAAATACATATTCTCCGTCATTTACAAATACTTCTACGGAAGAGACATCCGCAATAACACGGATATTCGTCACTTCATCCGTTTCTACATACCGACAGTCTCTTCCGGCAGAAACGCAAGTCTTTCTATTGTCTGTAAAACGCATCCTGAATCTGCCATCTGTATATTCCAGAAGCAATTCTTCAGCCAATGCAATACAGAACTGGTTGTTCTGGATTTTATCTATTTTCAGATCATATGCCTTGCAGGAATCTGCCTGCAGTTTATTTTCTGCAGTCTTTGTAATCGCTTCTTTGTAATCCAGCTCTCTGACCGGTCTTTGACAGATTTTTCCATCTTTCACATAAATCTCTCTCGGCAGAGTAAAACAATGCTGCCATCCATCTGCGATTGTCAGGTTTGTATACGCTTCGCAGTCCGGCATTCCCATCCAGCTGATGTGAATCCGTCTTCCATCTTCTGTCTCAAAACTCTGCGGTGCGTAATAATCAAATCCATAATCCCAGAGTTTATATTCTCCAAGTTTATAAGAAGATAAAATATCTCCCTCTACTTCAAAATATCCGGACTGATATACGTTACGTTCTTCCCAAATACCGCCTTCTAAGCCTTGTACAGAAGCAGACAGGATTTTCTTATCTCCAATCGTAAAATAATCCGGGCATTCCCACATATATCCAAATGGTTCCTTCGATTCAATTCTGCTCTTAAACTTCCAGTTTACTTTATCTTTAGATGTAAAAATGAGTATCTGCCCTACATCTTCTTTCGTACGCGCTCCCTGCACCATATAGTAAGTGTCCTGCTCTTTCCAGACTTTTGGATCACGCACATGACAGGTCAGATCATCCGGATAATCTGTATTTCTCATCAATTGCTTTTTATGTCCGAAATGGATTCCGTCCTCGCTTGATACAAGTACTGTATTTCCTTCTCTTCCGGTTCGGATATAGTCATACTCACCATCTTCCAGTTTCACATTACCTGTGTAATAGAGATACATTTTTCCGTCTTCCACAAGCGCACTTCCAGAATACACTCCATGACAGTCGAACGGCTGATCCGGATACAATGCAACTCCCTGATATTTCCAGTCCAACATATTGTCACTTATGTAATGTCCCCACATCTTCACGCCGCCTTCTGCGTCAAATGGCGAATACTGGAAAAATGCATGGTACACACCTTCAAACTGGCAGAGTCCGTTCGGATCATTGAGCCAGCCCACTGGCGGCATCAGGTGGAAATGTTCCCGGAATAAAAGCTTTTCTTCCTTTTCAGCCCCCTGTGTTTCTGCGATATCTGTTAATTTTATAAGATCTCTTGTTAATGCGTTCATCTACGTTTATCTCCATCTTATCTATGTCTGAATCTGATCGCTTTTATCTCTGATTGCGAATCATTCAATTATTATTTAACCAGTCTGCATACTTCATCTGTAGAAGTAACTTCTCCCGGTTCTGCTTTTTCAACTTCGCTGAAATCATCTGCATTCGCCAGGATCATCATTGTCGTTGCCGGATGGCCAGCTTCTTTCACAGCATCCAGATCAACTTCAACCAGCACGTCTCCTGCCTTTACCTGAGCTCCGTCTGCAACCTTTTTCACAAAACCGGTTCCGTCCATCTTCACTGTGTCGATTCCAATATGAATCAGAAGTTCACCACCGTTTTTTGTTGTTAAGCACACAGCATGTCCGGTTTCAAAAATATTGGTGATCTCGCCGTCACACGGTGCTGTCACTTTCCCATCCTCCGGTTCTACTGCAATCGTTGTTCCCAGTAACTCTCCTGCAAATGTTTCGTCTGCCACTTCAGAAAGTGGAACTACTCTTCCTTTTACCGGACTGTATAATACTTCTTCTGCAACTGAATCCACAGCATTTTCTGATACTTCTGGTTTTGTTGTATTTTCTGTTTCCATCGAGTCTTCTGCTTTTGCTGTGTCTGCTGCTATGCCTGCATTTTCGATCGCTGTTGCTTCTATATTACCAGTTGTCTGTGTCTCCGCTTTCTTATCTGTATAGATCACAAATGAGATCACAAATGCCACACCGACAGAAATGATCATTTCTATCAGATACTGTAATGGCTGGTTGAGGCAAAGCAGGATTCCGAAAATACCGGTCACTCCTGTTCCTTTCGCGCCAAGATGTGCAAGTGATGCATATAAAGTGCCACATCCTCCACCGATACATCCTGCGATAAATGGTTTGAAAAATCTTAAGTTGACACCGAAAATCGCTGGTTCTGTAATTCCCATAAACGCACTAAGTGAAGATGGAAGTGCAAGAGATTTAATTTTCTTATCTTTGGATTTTACACCAACTGCAAGTGCTGCGGCACCCTGTGCAACGTTTGCTGCACTTGCAAGTGGAAGCCAGTAAGTTACGCCATATTTTGCAAGCTGTCCGATATCGATTGCGGTATACATCTGATGAATACCGGTAACAACTGTCGGTGCATACAGACTTCCCATGAGCAGACTTCCAAGTCCGAGTGGAAGTGTCAGCATCCACTGGATGAGTCCAAGTACTGCATTTTCTGCCCATACGAAAACCGGGCCTACAATAGAAAGTGTTAAATAACCGGTCACAAATACACTGACAAGCGGCGTCACGAAGAGATCCAATATTTCCGGAACTATCTTATGCAGCTTCTTCTCCAGTACGGACAAGATCCATACCGCAATAATTACCGGAATGACATGTCCCTGATAGCCGACCATATCAATATGGAACAGTCCACCAAATACGCTCTGTGTCTGCTTGACACCTTCTGTTGCCACTGTATATGCATTCTGCAGAGACGGATGGATCATGATCATACCAATGACCGCTCCAAGATACTGATTGGCGCCAAATGCCTTCGCAGCTGAAAATGCAATCAGGATCTGCAGAAATGTATAAGCGATATTACTGAATAAATTAGCAAATACATAAATAGAACTGTGTGTATCAATATGCAGAAAACCATTGCTGTTCATAAAATCAAGTGAGTTCATGATTCCCATAAGGAAACCACTCGCTACGATCGCAGGAATGATCGGTACGAAAATATCACCTAATAATTTAATCGCACGCATAAACCAGCTCTGCTTGTCTGTCGCTGCCTGTTTTGCTTCTTCTTTTGTACTTGCCGTAATCCCGGCGATTTTGATAAATTCATCAAAAACTTTGTTCACGGTTCCCGTGCCGAGAATAATCTGAAGCTGTCCGGATGCCTCAAACACCCCCTTTACTCCTTCTACATTCTCCAGTGCTTCCTTGTTCGTCTTACTGTTATCGGCAATTACAAGCCGAAGTCTTGTTGCACAATGTGCGGCAGATGCAATATTCTTACTTCCGCCAACATGTTCTAAGATTTCTTTTGCCGTCTTATTGTAATCCATCTCTTGCTCTCCTTCCTCATTCATTCCTATAGTATGAAATCGTTTTCATATTTCATGGTTTTATGATAAGAAAAAAAATGCCATTTGTAAAGATGGCATTTTTACTGATATTTCTGATTCAATTTTGTACACTTCTACCTATAAAGCCTGTCTCTGGCAACCAGTCCTTCCTTAAAACCTGCCCCTGACAGCTACTCCTTATCGTCCGGCAGATCATCCAGACCGATCAGGCGGAATCCCAGTTTCATTTCCACGGATACATTTTCATCCTGTTCAATCCGGTCAAGCAATAGTTCCGCACCTCTTATGCCACTTGTCATATAGCCGAAATGCACCGTTGGAATTCCTCCTGTAACCGCTTTCAGCAACTGGTTATCACCAAACCCTGTCACAAGGATCTCTTTATCCGGGCAGACACTTTTCACTGCCTGGATCGCTCCTGCAGCAATCGTATCTGTCGCGCATGATATGATATCGATATCATGTTTTTCTTTTAATAATTTCACACTCTCCTCATATCCGGATTCCGTTGTAAATTTTGCCGTCCTCCGGTACACACTTTCAGGTTCCCTGCCTGCCGCTTTCATGCCTGCCATGAATCCGTCTTCTCTCGCAGCTCCGGCCGACTTATCTTCTCTCGTTACTCCGATGTATCCGATCCGTTCCCGGCTTCTTAACGCAACTGCATGCCCCATTGCCTTTCCGGCACCATAGTCGTCATGATAAATGCAGTTAGCATACTTCGTATACTGTCCGACTACAACAACCGGAACTCTTGCTTCTTTAAAAAAACGCCGGTGTTCTGCTGTGATCACTGTTCCTATAAGAATAATGCCATCCACCGGATAATTCTCGAATAAACGCATATAGGATACTTCTTTTGACGGCGTATTGTCTGTTCCTGCGAGGAGCATCTGGTAATTCCGTTCTGATAAAATCTTCTCAATTCCTGCCGTAGCACGGCTGATCGACTCCGAATTAATCTTCGGAACGACAACCCCCACAAGACTTGCTTTTTTCGTCCGCAGGATTCTCGCCTGCGCAGAAGGCTGATATCCCGTCTTTTCTATCACACTGCGTATCTGTTCTTTTTTCTCTTCACTGACATAGCCTCCGTTCAGATATCTGGATACGGCCGCACTTGATACGCCTGCCAGTTTTGCTATTTCTTTAATTGTCAACGGGATATCCTCCTTTTATCTCAGTAATTTTCTCTTGATTATTCTTTCTGCTTCATCGAATCTTAGTAATTTTCTGCATGTACTTCAAAATATGCCTGTGGATGTGCACATACCGGACAGACTTCCGGTGCCTTTTCGCCAACTACAATGTGTCCACAGTTGCGGCACTCCCATACTTTTACTTCGCTCTTCGCAAATACTTCCTGTGCTTCCACATTATGAAGCAGTGCACGGTAGCGCTCTTCATGTGCTTTCTCGATCGCTGCAACCATGCGGAATTTCTCAGCCAGCTCCGGAAATCCTTCTGCTTCTGCAGTCTTGGCAAATCCATCATACATATCTGTCCACTCGTAGTTTTCTCCTTCTGCAGCCGCTGCCAGGTTCTCTGCTGTATTTCCGATTCCTTCTAATTCTTTGAACCACATTTTTGCATGTTCTTTTTCGTTATCTGCTGTTTTTAAAAACAGGGAAGAAATCTGCTCAAAGCCTTCTTTCTTTGCTTTCGATGCGAAATATGTGTATTTATTTCTCGCCTGTGACTCACCTGAAAATGCTTCCATCAAGTTCTTTTCTGTCTGTGTTCCTGCATATTTGTTTCCCATTTTAAAACCCTCCGTCTCTTAAAATATTTGTCCGGAAATGCCGTTCCCTCATTTCCGATACTATCTATATTATACATCTTTTTCCAAAATATAAACAAAATTTCTTTACAACAAATATGTTTCGATCTTTTCTTTCTGAAGATTCTCACCGATCACAATAAGCACTTCCTGCCCTTCCGCGACATCCGCTGTCAGCATATGGTCTCTCGTTGCATTAATCTGTTTCCAACCGTCTTCTTTTGCAAATCCTTTGATACGGAAGACATGTCCGCATGCCGGATCTGCCAAAATCTGTCTGGCAGTTTCACCCAGTTCCTGCACATTTTTATGAAGTTCCAGAAAATACAAAGACGTGAAATCTTCTTCTGTTGCATCCATCTTACGGTAACTTGCCTGTTTATATCCCACTGCCATGATCCGCTCAAAGTCCGCATCTGTCATACTGTCCGCTGTCTTTTCCAGTATCTCGTCTCCCTCCAGCACTCTCTTACACCCAATACCGGCAAGCGCATGGTTCAGATGTGCGATCGTCTTTCTCTTATCTTCTTCATTCGCCAGATCTGTCTTGCTTAAAATGACACATCCGGCACTGGAAACCTCCGACGCAAGCAGATAATCTGCTTCTGCTGATAAATGTTCCTCCAGAGTCGCATCTGCCACTGCAATAACACTTCCGATCTCATACCAACGGTCCAGGGGATCGTCCCGCAAAACATCAAAGAATTCATCTACATCATAGATGCCCGACGGTTCCACGATCACCCGGTCATATCCACACATTCCCATGGAAATTAACTTTGTGCGGAACCGTCTGCGGTGCGTCTCTTTATCGCAGCCACCGGAAACCATCTCCAGTTCACATTTTTCTCCCATCAGATCCTGAAGCAGCATCATATCAACGTTGACAGCTCCATAATCATTTTCCAGAATCCCGATATTCATCCCCTGTCCGATCAGATACTCTGCATATTTTTTTATAAATGTTGTCTTCCCGGAGCCTAAAAATCCGGTAATCAGATCTATTTTTACCATTCCATGTCTCTCCTGTTATTATTTTCCTATAATTATCTCAGATTTCATTCTTTACAAATTCTCTGTTTGCTTAATATGACATATATAAAATTCTCAATGATTTACACGAACGCATATGCTCGGCAATCATTTGTATTTTCTTGATTCTAACATAAAATCTCTCTCACCGCTATATCCGCATATGATCAGCAAAGAAAAATGGTGCCGGAAATCCCGACACCATTTTCCCGTAAGGTATATAAAGAGAGTCTGCCAAGAAGGCATTCTATGTTATTGCTTTACGAACTTGCATTTCTTAAGTCCGTAAGCGCATAACAGCTTTTTGTACGTTGTATATCTGCTCCTTGGCACATATACTTTTGCATTCTTCACATTAATAAATACATGTGGCTTCTCCAACCTCATCCGTTTTGTTCCTTTAAATACAATCTTTTTCAACTTCTTATTCTGACAAAACGCATGTGCAAACATTTTTGTTACATTCTTTCCAACTGTAAGTTTCTTAAGATTCGAACACCTGTAAAATGCTTTGTATCCAACTTTTTCGATAGAATCCGGAAGTACAATCGTTTTGATTTTCTTATCTGCTTCAAACGCACGCTTTCCAATCGCTGTTACATTATATTTGACCAAATTCCATGAAATGCTCTTTGGAATCGACACATTTTTACTGCTGCATTTTTTGGCAAATCCGATAACTTCCACTTTTCCTGTTCCGTCTGTTTTCGAATTTGTCACCCTATAACGATATATCCCTTTCGTAATAACATCACCTTTGCGTATGTTCCGCTTTCCTGTTACATTTACTTTGATCATGGCTGTGGCGTCGAGTTCTGAATTTTTCACAGTTACAGTACTGTTCAGACTTTTATATTTGTCTTCATCAATAATATATTTTAAGTAAACTGTTTCTTTTTTATCACTGTTAAGACTACCTGCCTTCAATACTTTTTTCTCTGTCACTTTATTTTTTTCTATAGATGCCACTTTACTTTTTTTCAGCTCTTTGCCTTTACTGTCTGTAAGAGCCCAGTGCCCATGGGCTTGATTAAATCCATAGTAATCTACGCCATTTTTATTTGTTCCTTTTACTGTAATCTTTTCCAGTGCAAATTGATCTCCACTTCGCATGTTCAACGTCTTCACACCATTTGTAACAACCACTTTTTTAAGAGGATACAGTGGGATGAGCCCTTTGACATCCGAATGCGTACTATTTGCATCATAACGGAGCACTCCACCGGTTACTGCCATCGGACAATGGGACGACAGCCATGCTATCTTATCTTTCAATGTTACTTTTTCACTGCCTGCTGACTGAGTCATTGTACCGGAAGAGACATTCTCTTTCGCCTTCTTCACGATATTTTTACTATCATCCGTACTCTGTGTTCCATAGAGAGAGGTATCTTCTGTATAATAAAAATTCACACTGTTAATCGATTGGAGCATATAATTCTCTATTCCTGCAGCCTCTAGTGCTTCTTTGTCTGCCTTTCCGATCGGCTGTATCCATTTCCTGTATACTCCGGAATTTTCATCATAGCTCCATTCATTTTCAACTTCTTCTCCGTTGCTGTTCTTCACAACTTTATCATATAAGTAATACGTCTTATTTCTAAGTTTATATATACCGCTTGCTGTCATCTCAGTCTCATAAGAAACCGGACGTTCTTCTTCCAGATCCTCTACGTCAAATGTACTCTGGATTTCTCCGTCGTCATTTACAAGGATCCTGTTCACACGTACTGCTGCCGTCTCTGTTCCGACCTCATCCTCGTTGATCGTTCCGTTTAAGATTCCTGTCCAGTCCAGGCTATTTACTTTATCTGCCGGTCTTTCATCATTTCTTTTCTCAGACCAGCCAACAGTCTGACCATAAGTCTCTTCATAATTTTGTGTGTTTACATATTTTACTGCACGATTATACAGATTATCCATTGCTGTCGTGCCGCCTTTTTCTGAATCTGTTCCAAAAATCGTACTGAAATGCCCCTGCCGATATCCAGATGTATGGAACATCTGCACTTTATCGTTATCATCATACACCACGCCCGATAACGAGAAAATTGCTGTTTTAAATGTCACTGCCACGGGACAGTCATAACCTAATTTTACATTCGTTGCAACGCCTGAAGATTCTACTCCGGCTGCTGTCTGTGCCGGAAGCGTTATATTGGTGGAAACTTTATTTTCCTTTAACAGACTATACTCCTTCTCCCCGGAATAAGCGGTAGGCAATGCCTTTCCGCATGTAACTTCCAGTCCCGACTTTTTTTCTATCTCGCCCAAAAGCGGAATCCCCGTTGAAAGTCCGATATCCGGGTTGATCATCTCACTGTAAGAATACTTCTTTCCTGCCTCTAAAGTGTTGGACGTTGTAAGCGAATGAGATTGTTTTAACTCCATTCCCACATTTTTTGCCTTTGTTGATTCATTTTTATAATAACTGAGTTCCGGATCTTTCTTACTACTTGTTTGAATAGATACCCCGCCGGCATTATTTTCTGCCGCTTGCTGCAGCGACTCATACTCCTGTGCTTTTGTAATATATTCCAGTCCGTCTCCGGCAAGCACCGCTAACTTAAAATCATAAAATGCAATTCCAAATGTATTATAGTTATACTTAAATGTTCTGCCTGCGCGGTCCACACACGTAACAAGCGAAAATACTACATCCCGTCCGGTATCATCATTTAACTGTTTTAGTGTATTTTCTGCACTCTCGGTCTCTTGTAGCACATCACTTCCTTTGATCTTATGATGAATCGCATCTGCGATTTCATCTGCAGCAAGTTGTCGTACCTCTTTCAGACTGGTCGTACAGGAAAGCCCACTCCACTTTGTATAATCCTTTCCTTTTGTTCCATTCACATGCTCTTCCGGCTGTGCAAGCGCATCGGAAATATCTGCATATCCTGCTTTGTTCCGTGTATTTTCTGTAGTAAAATTATTCTCAAATCCGCCGTTTGCATTTACTCTTGCCGCAACTTTACTATGCGTTCCATAAATCTGCTCTGCAAGAGACGACCACTGACTGATCACACTATCTGTGCCACCATCCATATCTTTTCCACTTTGCAGAACCGCTTTAAATAAAGCCTTCTGATCTGCCAGATTCAAGCGCTTTTCCGGATCTCCATCATGGATATCATAATATATCTTGTTATCTATATTCACCGAACGAATCCCTGTCCGGTCTTTTACCGGGCCGCTTTCCGCATTGTTTTTATACCGATATGTCACACTGGCGTCAGACGCCGCTTTCACCGACAAAGGAACGGATAATCCGAGTACAGACGACATAGCCAGTACTACTGCGAGGGTCCCTGCCAACATTTTTCTTTTTCTGTAATTCATCCTCTGCACCTCTTGTATTTATATTGATTATTTATTCACTGTAAATATTGTTTTCCTTCTTTTTTCGAAACCGCATACAGATAACGGTGACAACCACACCTGCCACAAAAGCGGCGAGACCGATCAGTACATAAATATCTGCTCCGTTGCGCAGGAGAACAGATCCGTAGCCGGATGCTACCGTCGCAACTCCAGATATGTGTGTCATACGAAACATCCTCCCCATACATACAGCCAGTACAATAGCTATCGCTATTAATCCTGAAATAATCCGCCTGTCATACCGGCAGCGCAAAAACAGACTCCGGCGACGGATCTTACATTTTCTGATCTCCTTCTGATCCATTTTCCGACCTCCTTTCTCGATTTTATATACTTTTTTCACTCTCTATCTATACGAAAGACACAATAAAAAAAATCCTTTCACTTATTTTTCCTAAGTGAAAGAATTTTTTTCTTCTTTTAATTTTATTATGCTCTTCCATCCAGCAAACAGCCCAAGTATCATGACTGTCGGGAACAGATATCCAAATGCTCTCCAGTTCCCTTCTGCAGAAACAAGAAGATTATAAATTGCATGAAATACACTGCACGCTCCAAGAAGTCCGACCATTCCGGTTATTGCAAGAGTACGTCTCCGGAAAATATAAGTAATCCCGAATCCCATAAGAATCCCACACAGGATATGCAACGCACCGGAAGCAAATCCACGGACTACAAGGATCTCAAAATCTGCTGCTCCGTTCTCTGTCAGATAGCATATATTTTCAAATGTTGCAAATCCAACCGCAAGCGCAATCGCGGTTCTTGGTATTTCTTCTTTCTTCGGTTCAAAAATCAGAATGTAAAACAGAAGCGGAAATAATTTCATCACTTCTTCGCAGACCGGCGTAATCTCAATTGCCGCCTGTACTGCATCTGCTCCATAATAATTCATAAAAAAGCTGTTCACATATGCCGACAGCATACACATTCCCATTCCGGTTGTAACAAAAAACGTATATTTTCTCGCCTCACCCGGTATAAACAGAAGTGACAACAACATCGGTACTGCAATACAGATGAAAATATTTTCAATGTACATCATGTTTCTTCACCTCCGAAACTGTACACGGCAGCAGACCGGCGACTGAAAAAGTCAGTACAAAATCAATCAGGAAATACAGATTAAATTTTGTATAATCATTGAAAAAATGCGAGCTTATGTATAGAACAAGCTGAAGGATCACACAGATCAGCGGCCACACATCTGTCAACCGGATGTCGTCTCCATACTGCATATGAAATACCGCTATATACGTGATTGCTCCGACTGTCACTGCAAATGCTCCTGTAGACAGAATTGCCGGACCGAATATCTCACTTCTCATTGCGACTATAAAAATCACAGCCGCGCAGACTGCAGGGACAGGCGCAAAACGGGATTTTTCCCCGTCTCTGCGCACAATCTGATAAGTATGCAGAAAGAGATAGCTGGAAATCCATGAAATCTCTGCTACATAAAAAATCTGCGGAACGTCACCGCGAATGAAGAGGTATAACACATAATACAAAGTCCCCATCATAAAACAACCATGTTCCAGCGCCAGAATAATATAGATCCGGTCTTTTTGCCGGAACCAGAAAATAATATCTGCCACTGCCGCCACAAGCATTACACCGACCTGTATGAAATTGTCAATCAACTCAAAATTCATCTGTATGCTCCCTGCTTCTACTCTTCATCCTTTTTCGCCTGTTCCGCACTCTTTTCATATTGTTTCTTCTCCTGACGATGCTCCTCTGCACGTTTCATCCGATATAACAATACTGTCACACACACACCAAGTGCAAATGCCAGTATTCCCATACATATATATCCAAGCGCATCATACTGTCCGAGCATGCTTGCCATTCCGGGACTGTAATTCATCTTACCTGCAGCGTTCTGCTTCATAACACTCGGAAGATACATTCCCAGACCGACTACAGCGATCAGACATGCGGCAATACTTATTCCACTGATCATATACTGTCTTTTCTTACGCTCTTCTATCTTAATCTCCTGTGTTCTTTTATGAATCAACTGCTGACGCTCTTTATTCGTCCGCATATACAAATCCCTCCTGTTCCAGAATGATTTTCAGACTTTTTTTTCCTCTATGTACCAGATTCGTAATCTGCTGTTCGCTCTTTCCGAGAATCTTTCCTGCTTCCCGGTAACTCATTCCTTCCAGACTCACAAGATACAATGCTTCCCGATACTCTGTTTTTAACTTTGCCATCGCTTCATAAAGCTGACGTTCTCTCTCCGTCTGTCGAAGTTTTGTATCTACCAGTTCCTCACTCGGCAGATCAAAAGTCAGATCATCCAGATGCAAAAACCACAGTTTATGCTTCTGGTTATGCCGGATTGTCAGATTCCTTGCTGTCTTATATAAATAAGCCCTAAAACTTCCATTACCCTTAATCGGTCGCTCCTTTGCGAAAATCTTAGAAAATGCTTCAATCATCAAATCTTCTGATTCATGTATATCATGGATATATCCATGGATGTAATAAGTAAGCGCATCCCCGTATCTGTCTACCAGAATGTCGGCACCTTGTTCTATGCCATCCAGATATTGCCAATATGCCTCCTCGTCTGAGATCATACGGGTTCCCCCTTCCTTTTTCTTTTATTGTATCCGAATCGACTTTATTTTTCAATCTTTTCAAAATAGTGCTGACCGCTAATTCCTATTTTTATCTTTGATTTTACATATATTATTTAATTATTATCCTATAATATCCTTTCTTTTTCAATTTTTGCTTGTTATAATTATGCCACCATTTAAACCTAATCCCTTTTCGGATACTGCGATAAGCTATGGTAATTAAAATGAGACAGAGAACTGTGGTCAAAGCTCTCTGCCTCTTTATAAGATGATACAATTATTAGTGAATTGTCTTTGCTATAAAATATATTTCCTGTAGCGATTATTTGATCTCGTCTGTCTCGATGACAAATTTTACTGCTCCATCCATAGATTTGTCTCTTCCGCTGTATGTCTTGTAAGCACACTTGTCAGAAGTCAGTGCATCGAAACGATCCAGAACATCACCGAGTTCATCCTCGAATGTGCTCTTTAACTTGCCTGTTCCTTCTTTCTGGAACTTATCTGCACCACTTGCAAGCTCTTCTGCGCCTGAACTTAACTTATCAGCTCCTGAACGAAGCTCATCGCTGTTAGAAGAAAGTTTTGCAGATCCTTCACTTAACTGTGAGCCAAGTGTATTAAGACCGTTTGCAAGCTTGTTTGTTCCGCTCTGCAGTGTGCTTACTCCGGCTACGAGTGTCGGGCTATTTTTCTTTAATTTCAATGCACCGCCTGTGAGGGCATCATTATAAGAACTGAGCTGTGAAAATCCTTTGTTCAAAGCAGCAATTCCCTGCTGTGCTTTCGGGAAAGCGACAGAAGTCTTACCATCTAACTCGTTGATTCCTCCTGCCAGAGTATTAATTCCGGCATCCAGTCCCTGCATACCTGCATTTAATGCATCGATCTTTGTTGTAAGGTCTTTCACATCATCCTGTGGAAGCGCATCTTTTCCTTTTGCGATAGCATCCAGTTTTTTCTGCATCTCTGGAAGCTGTGCCTGAAGTGCCATAGCTGTGTTTTCGAATGTTGCACCCTGTTTCTGAATATCAGCTGCAATCTTCTGAATGTTTGTCGGATCAACTGTCGGCATTGTAATATTTACTTTATCCTGTTTCTTTAATGCATCGATATCTTTTGTTGCGTCTTTCGCATCTTTTAATGCATCGATGGACTCATTCAGCTCTTTCTTCTCTGCGGCTGTTGCATTTTCTTTCTGTTTCTCTAATGCTGCAACAGAGCTGTCGATCTGCTTCTTGCTCTTCTCGGAAGCTGTCTGTGCTTTATCTACCGCATCATTGTAATCTGTAATGGATTTATTTAATTCTGTAACTTTTGCTTCGCAGGCTTTCTGTAAATTACCAAGCTGCGTATTGATTGTACCTAATTCTTTCTGTAAGCTTTCAAGATCTGTACCAATCTGCTGTACCGGTGCAGCAATTCCTGTATTCATTGCTGTCTGCAGGCTTTCTGTCTCTGCGATCATCTCCTTACCGGTTTTTACCATTCCGTCAACCTGACCAAGTAATGCCTGTACTTCTGCACTGCCAAGAGCTTTCTTTAACTGCGCTGTTCCGGCTGCAAGCTGTGCGGAAGCAACCGTTAAGTCTTCTTTTGCCTCTCCCTTACCGTCTGTAGAAGCTTTCATTTTGTCGATCGCTCCCTGAATCTTTGTAAGGCCATCGCTCAATGTTGTAAGTTGTTTTGCTCCTTTGGCAAGCTTCTTCTCGCCACCTACATAAGATGTAACTCCATTTGCAAGAGTTGTTGTTCCTTTCGCGTAGTCATTGACACCTTTTACAACTTTGTTGACACCATTTACATACTCTGTAACACTGCCGCTTAATTCTCCGTCTTTGCTTAAATATTTCTGGATTGCATCATTTAACGTATCTGCACCTTCTGTGTAGCTGTCCACTCCGTCTGCAAGTGTCTTTGTTCCATCGGAAAGTGTGTTCGACCCGCTTACGAGCTCCAGTGCCGCATCATCGAGCTTGTCGAGTGCATTCTGAAGGGAATCCATATCTGCAATGTTATCAAGATCTAAGTCCTTTGTAAGGTCGCTCAAGCCTACTGTAAATGTAGAAGACATCTCGAAATCGGTTACGTCTGCTTCCACTTCCAGGCTTTCCGGAATTGTAAGATCATCTGCATCCTTGATATCATCCAGGTTCAGGCTTTCTTTTAATCCCGGCATACCAAATCCAACAACAATACTTCTGTTTCCATCAGAAATAACTTTTCCGTTATCGATCGTAACATTTGTGAAGTTGTCATTTGGAAGAATCATACCCGTCATCATTACGAAAGCTGTATACATGTTTTCTGTCTTGCCATTTACTTCCACATTCTTCTTGGATTTATTTTCATAGTTTACTTTAATTTTCAGATGTCCGCTTTTACCTTTTAACTTGTTCGGCTGAATCTCTTTTCCATCCAGGTAATAAGTGAGTTTTACGGATACCGGAAGTTCTTTGTCGGTTGTTCCCTGATAATAAATGTCTTTTCCGTCTGTATTCCATGTAATTTTGTCACCGTCTGCTGTATATTTCTCATCACCTTTGACATTCTTAATGTCATTCAGTGTACTCTTGTCTGTAAGTTTTCCGGAAACATCACCGGAATTTTTCAGCCAGTTGGATACAGTAATTTCATCTGTATTACCGGATGCATCTGCATTTACATACACAGTTTCTTCTTTATATAATTTGTCATCGTTATCTTTTTTATCAGAGCTTGCAGCATATACCGGCATCGCACCTACCATAACCGACATTCCTACAGCAAGAGAAGTTGTGAGTCCACGTTTGATCAATTTACTATTTCTATTCATGCTTCTTACTTCCTTTCTACCTTACTTCGCCTCTGCGGCATACACATCATTTCCTACCATTTTCTTATCATCAAGGAAACCAATGGATGTCTTGCAGATTACTTTGTCAAAAATCATAAACATTGCCGGCAGTACAAAAAGTACGACTATCATACTGATGATAGCGCCTCGCGCTAACAGTGTACAGATAGATCCGATCATCTCAACCTTTGAGTAACATGCAACACCAAATGTTGCTGCGAAGAAACTCAGTCCACTACTGATGATAGATTCCATACTTGTCTTGTGCGCAATACTGATTGCTTCCATCTTCTGCTTGCCGTGCTGTCGTTCACGCTGATAACGGGTTGTCATCAGAATCGCGTAATCAACGGTTGCTCCTAACTGGATCGCTCCGATAACGATGCTGGCAACGAACGGAAGGCTGATTCCCTGATAATACGGAATCGCCATATTTACCATAATTGCAAATTCAATAACAGATACCAGGATGATCGGCAACGAAATGGATTTGAAAATCACCATAATAATGATGAAAATGGCTGCAATGGAAATTGCATTTACTCTTACAAGGTCTGTATCTGTAACATCCTGTAAGTCTTTCATCAGCGGTGCTTCGCCAATCACCATTCCTGATTTATCATATTTCTTAACGATCTTATCAACCTTTTTGATCTGTGCATTTACCTGATCGGTTGCTGATTCATATTCAGAACCTACGAATGCAAGTTCGTAATTATCACTCTTAAGCATCTTCTTAATGTCCTTCGGGATCATAGAATCCGGAACGCTTGGTCCGATCAAGGAGTTCATGCTGATTGTCCATTTAACACCCTTGACCTTATCGATCTCATCAAACATCTTCTGCTTATCCAGTGAATCCATGTTCTTATCCATCATGACGATATGCATATTGCTCATATCAAAGTCTTTCTTAAGCTCTGCATTCGCTACGTTACTGTCCAGTGTAGACGGCAGTGAATCAGCAATGTTGTAATAAATCTTTGTATGATTGTTACCATAAATAGCCGGAAGCAATAATACAAGGAAGATTACAATCCATGCTTTGTAATGCTTGGTAATAAATGCGGACGGCTTATCCATATGCGCCAGCAGCAGCTTGTGCTGTGTCTTATCAATCGCCTTATCAAAGAACAATACGAGTGACGGAAGCACAGTTACACAACAGATAACTCCGATCACAACACCCTTTGCCATAACGATTCCGAGGTCACGTCCAAGTGCAAATGTCATAACACAAAGTGCAACAAATCCGGCTACGGTTGTAACAGAACTTCCCGCTACAGACTTGAATGTGTTGGAAATGGCATGCCCCATGGCACGTTCTTTCTCACCAGGGAACCTCTTTTTATTTTCTTCGTAACTGTTCAGCAGGAAGATAGAATAGTCCATCGTAACTCCAAGTTGCAGTACCGCTGTCAATGCCTGCGTAATATAGGAAGTTTCTCCGAGGATAATATTACTTCCCAGGTTATACAAAATCGCAAGTCCGATACTGAGCAAGAATAAAACAGGAACGACAAAAGATCCACATGTCAGCTCCAGAACAATCAGACTCAGAACTGCTGCAATGACCACATATACTGGCAGTTCCTGCATTGCTATGTTCTTAATATCTGTAACAATTCCTGTCATACCGCTGATGAAGCACTGCTTATTCGCCACATGACGAAGCTGTGTCAATGCATCCATCGCATCATCTGAGGATGTTGTATTATCGAATAATACCAACATCATTGTTGCATCGCCTTTGAAAAATGACTCTCTTAAATCCTTCGGGATCATCTCTACCGGAAGGCTAATATCTGCAACATCATCATACCATAACACGTCCTTTACGTGTTTGACCTTACTGAATTTTTCTTTCATTTGCTGGACGTCTTTCAATTCCATGTCCTTCACAACTACCATGGAGAACGCTCCCATGCCATATTCATCTACGAGAATATCCTGGCCTTTTACCGTCTCCAGATGTTCCGGAAGATAACTCAGCAGATCATAATTAACTCTCGTCTTCACTACTCCGATTGCTGACGGGATTGTCAGCAGCAATGCGAGAATCAGCACAATTACTCGGTGCTTTGCAATCCACTTTCCTACCTTAACCATTGTCGTATCATCTCCTTAATACTCTTCATAAATCTCTTTCGTAGTATAGTATACACCAAAATGACTTTTAGTCAATCTTTTTTATAGAAAAAAATGAAAAAAAGTCATTTTTCTTGACAAGCAAGTAAAAATAACCTACCATATAAATGTAAAGCTTACATAAAAGGACAAACAATCCCTATTAATATATGTAATTAGGATAAGAAGGAATGATTATGGGAAAAGTAGACGATAATAAAAAGCAAAAAAAACATACTCTGTTGCGGGCAGCTTTTCAGTTATTTACAGAAAAAGGATTTTCCAAGACAACTGTCGCTGACATTGTAGATCGCGCCGGGCTTGCCAAAGGTACTTTTTATCTGTACTTCAAAGACAAGTTTGACCTGCGCGATAAACTGATCGCATACAAAGCTACGCAGCTTTTCAACGATGCGCACTTAGAGTTGGATAAAGCAAATGTGCCAACATTTGAAGACGAAGTATTATTTATGACAGATTACATTATAGGAAGATTTATGACCGATGAACCGTTGATCCAGTTCGTTGCGAAGAATCTATCCTGGGGAATTTTCCAGGCAGAAGTATCGAACGGTGCCAGCGTACTGCCACAGGCATTTTTCGACCATTACTTAGAATCACTGGAACGTTATCATGTCAACTGTACGTCACCAAGCCTTATGCTCTATACGATCATTGAGCTGATCGGCTCCACAAGTTACAGCTGCATCTTAAAACAGACACCGGTATCGATGGAAGAATATATGCCATATCTTCACGAGACATTAAAGAAGATCATCGAAGTATTTACTGTAAAAGAAGATGCCGAATAACACACCAAATGTAAAAATCGCTTAGACCTTTTTTCTCAGGCCTAAGCGATTTTTCTTTGGTAGCTTCTTTGCAAGTGCCGAAGTTGGCCAATGATATGTCTGATGGTTTGCCTTCCGCAATCCTGTCTCTGACTATCTCAACTTATCTTCGAAAATCTCTACGATCGTCTTCTCTGTCGCTACCATTCCCGGCGATGCAATAAGTCCCATATTGCGCATCGTCTCTTCCGGTGTCGTCCCGTTGATCCCATGAGCCTTGTCGATATGAACGCCTTCAAGTGCAAATTCTACTGATCGAAATGCTGTGTCACAGGCAGCCACACCTTTCATCGTACAGCCCTGGTTTCCGCCATCGCAGATCATGCCGGTAATGGAAGATGCCATATTGTTGAGGGTATATTCCAGTTCCTTTAATCTGCCACCCTTCATGTAGCAGACTCCGCAAGCCATACCAGATCCTGCCGCGATCGCGCATCCGCAAAATGCAGACAATCTTCCGGAGTACTCTTTAATATAAGTGCAGACAAGATAGCTCAACATTGTCGCACGATACAAAATTTCTTCACTCAAGTGGTTAATCTTGTACACACCATAGAGTGGCATTGTAGCGATAATTCCATGTGCGCCGGAACCGGTAATACTCATTGCCGGTTTGTCGAGTCCGATCACGCGTGCCTCGATGGCTGCATTGCAAAGAAGAGACGCTGTATTCTTCTCATCATCGGAAATCTCTTTGCCACCATTCATTGCAAGAAGCGTTCTTGCAAATGTCGTGCGTGGATTTTCAAGTCCTTCGTGGAATAATTCCAGGTTTACTTTGTAAGCTTCTTTTACAAATTCAATCTCTTCTATCGGAACTGTTTCTACATATTCTAAGATTTCCTTCAATGTATAGCCGTGAATAGAATGTACCTCTTCCTTTGCGTCCGCCTCTGTCGTATCTGCGGCATGCTCTGCCTCACTCTCCTCCAGCACCTCACCATTTACTTCAATCTTCGTAATATTCGTGTGAGAATCACGGATCGTAACTATTGCCTTATTGCTTTCCGTCTCCACTGTTGCCTGGATAAAGATACGACTTGTAATACCACTTAACTCGACGGTGATCTTACCTTCGTCAATGAGCTTTTGTGCGGTAACATTGTCTTCTGGTTTTACATCCGCCAGCGATTCCAATCCTTTTTCTGCATTTCCAGCCACATAGCCGAGTGCTGCAGCAAACACATTGCCCACTTCATTGGAATTCGGAATTCCACACGTAAATGCATTCTTATACATTCCACTGTTCATTGCAACATTTACATGTTTTAATTCTCCTTTTGTGTAGGAACGTGCCTTCGCTACACTGAATGCAATCGCTCCCGGCTCCGTCACACCAAGTGCCGGAAGCATGTCCGCTTTGATTAATTTTGTCAGTTCATTCATTTTAAAATTTACCCCCTTTGCATTTAAAAACTGCTCTCTTATTTATTCGGATTCTTTTTTGCTTCGATATACTCTCCATTTCTTCCTTCGAATGCTCTTCCCTTTCCGGTAATGCAGCTTACAAGCATCACTGCCCAGATTGCCCAGCTGTAAAACGTCGTAGTAATCATGTCTCCTGCGCCAAGCTTCGGAAGAAATGCATATGCATCTGTCTGCGAAGAGATTCCACCAAGCAAAAGTAATACACATCCGCCGAATGGAAGGAAAAATGGAAATGAGCAAATGGTTGTCGCAAGTATATTTGCTCTTCTATATGGATGAATGTCATTTTTCTTACCGATTGCATTGATAAATGGAGCTACACATATATTTGCAATTGTGTTGATTGCAGCAATCAGAATACCAAACACGGTAGACAGGCAGAACATCGAAATTTCCGCGCCTCTTTCTGTTTTGATGACTGAATTGTTCAGCCAATCTACAACTGCCTCCATGCATCCGGATGCAATAAGCAGCTCTCCCATAGATACAACGATCATTAACAGGATTGATACATTAAACATACCTGATACTCCACTTGTGATCGTTCCACTGATTGCGCCGTCTTTGATGCAGATCAGATCGGTCGGTTTGAAAAGCTTTGCGCCCAATCCGATCACAATCGCCAGAATGCTTCCTGTTCCAAGACTGGCAAAGATATTTACTCCTTTTACAGCCAGAATAATAACCACCAATGTAGGTATCAAAAGTAACAATCCTTGTGGCATCTGATACTGCTTCAACAGATTTTCTGCTTCTGCCGGATCCAGTGTATTTCCGGAACCGCCAAATACAAAAAACAATACTGCTGCAATGATCGCAGCGATAAAAACATATTTATATCTGCATTTTACAGTGCCACCAATGCTTGCCGCTCCATTTGTATATTTATACTCCTGAGAGGTTGCTGCAATGATCGTTGTATCCGATACCGGTGCGAAGTTGTCACCAAATGCTGCTCCCGATAAGATCGCACCTGCCAGAACCGCCGGGTTGCATCCTAATAAAATGCCTGCCGGATATAAAATAAAGCACATCGTTGAAATTGTTCCAAATCCGGATCCTGTTGCCACTGCAAACAATGCCGAAAAAACAAATGC
>OLQK01000749.1_pt1 | contig 29226 bp, 16 predicted proteins | sample 1672501 | NCBI WGS metagenome assembly OLQK01 (sample SAMEA3136693, study PRJEB25190) | human gut metagenome | biome: human gut; feature: human-associated habitat; material: faeces | place: Austria | collected 2013
ATACGGCATTTCTTGGAAATACCCTGGGCGAGATAGCAGAAAAAAAGGCCGGCATCATTAAACCGAACAGTCATATGGTAACTGTAAAGCAGCAGCCGGAGGCAGAGGCGGTCATACGAAGAATATGCGCAGAACAGAATGTGCCATACGAGGCAGTAGACCAGGACAGCGCAGAGGTACTGGAAGCATCCATAACTGGCCAGACCTTTCTTTATAAAGGAGAAAAATATACAATATCCCTGGCAGGTGCCTATCAGAAGGAAAATGCGGTGGCAGCGCTCCGGGCACTGGAAATCCTGAATGAACAAGGATATTCCACAACACTGGTCCAGAGACAGGATGGATTGAAACGTACCACCTGGCCGGGAAGATTTGCACTTCTCGGGACAGAACCGGATTTTGTGGTTGATGGAGCTCATAACCCTGCAGCGGCAGACATGCTGGCTGCATCCATTGAACGGTATTTTAAGGGAAAAAGGATCATCTACATCATGGGAATGTTCCGTGACAAGGATTACCGCAAGGTCATCCGGAAAACAGAAAAATACGCAGATACCATCCTGACGATTGCGGCACCGGATAACCCCAGGGCTCTGACCCCGCAGGAGCTGGCAGATGCGGTGCGGGAATTTCATTCTGATGTAAGGCCCTTTGACAACATCGAAGCCGCAGTGGCAGAGGCCTATCAGCTGGCAGGAAAAGAGGATGTGATCATTGCTTTTGGTTCCCTGGCGTTCCTGGGGGATCTTACAGAAATTATCAGGAAACATAACGGAGGAAACCAATGACGGATTTGGAAAGATACAGAGACGAGATCGATGAGATCGACAGTGAGATCGTACGTCTCTTTGAAAAACGAATGAAGGTGAGTGAGGAAGTCGCTGAATATAAAATAAAAACCGGTAAGCAGGTACTGGATCCGGCACGTGAGAGCCAGAAGATCCATACGCTGAAAAACAAGGCCCACGGGGACTTTAACAGCCTCGGCGTGCAGGAGCTTTTCCGTCAGATCATGGCCATCAGCCGTAAGAGACAGTACCAGCTGTTGACAGAGCATGGGATTTACGGAGAGCGCAATTTCACAACTGTGAAGCATGTTCCCCTTGAAAACGCAACGGTTGTGTTCCAGGGTGTAGAGGGAGCCTACAGCTATGCGGCTATGCGGCAGTACTTTGGGAAAAATATCGAAAGCTACCATGTAAAAACATGGAGGACAGCTATGGAGGATGTAACCCATGGCAAGGCCGATTATGCGGTACTTCCTATTGAAAATTCTACTGCAGGTATCGTGGCTGATATCTATGACCTTCTTATGGAGTACAAGCTGTATATCGTAGGCGAGCAGATCATCCGTGTGGATCATGTGCTTCTGGGCATGCCGGATGCACAGATAGGGGATATCAGGGAGGTCTGCTCTCATCCTCAGGGGCTTGCCCAGTGCAAGGCATTTCTGGAGGAAAACCCTTCCTGGAAAAAGAAGGAAGTGGAAAACACCGCAGGCGCGGCCAAAAAGGTCAGTGAGGTGGGGGACAAAGGCGTGGCAGCTATCGCAAGCCGTGAGGCTGGTGAGGTATTCGGTCTGAAGGTCCTTGCAGAAAATATCTGCAGAGAAAAAGCAAACTCTACACGTTTTATTATTGTAAGCAGGAAACCGGAATACGAGGAAAAGGCCGGGAAGATCAGCATCTGTTTTGAGCTGCCTCATGAAAGCGGAACTCTTTACAACATGCTTTCCCATATTATCTACAACGGACTGAACATGACCAAAATTGAATCCCGTCCGATTCCGGGAAAATCCTGGGAATACCGTTTTTTCGTGGATTTCACAGGGAAACTTGGCGAAAGCGCTGTGGAGAATGCGTTAAGAGGAATCGAGGCGGAGGCGAATGTTCTCCGTGTTCTTGGAAATTATTAAGATACAGAGGAGTTAAATTATTATGTTGGCAAGAATTCAGGAATGTATCCTTTACCGTGGATTTTCAAACGGTGAGATACTGGACGATATGACAGAACTTATCAATCTTTATGAAGCAGATGAAGAAGCACTCAAGGCAAGAGAAGACCAGTTTTTCAAAAGTGTCAACGGGCTGGTGGAGCTGGCAGGAATGTATGGTTTTTCCGGAAATATCTGGCATACATATCTTACCTTCCTTCTGGTAAATCATGAGAACGCTTTCAGTATGGCAAGCGAGATACGAGGAGCGATCAAGGGCAGCATTAACGACCTGGCAAAAAATGATTTCCAGATTTTCAAGGAATTGTATGATTTTGACATCACGGTCTTTGATAAAGTGTTCGGAACTGTATGCTGCAGGGTGATCTGTGATTACCAGACACCGGATGAGAACAGCAAGCTCTTTAATACCAGGATCCGTGACCGTATCTGTCAGATGAGCAAAACCCTGGCAGCAGCCACCACAACCGAAGAATTTATGGATGATATGGTATCCTTCTATAAAGATTTCGGTGTTGGCAAGCTTGGTCTCCATAAGGCATTCCGTATCGGCCACGATGAGGAGGGAAAGGTGGAGATTCAGCCTATCACAAGGATCGCACATGTGAAGATCGATGATCTGGTAGGATATGAGATCGCCAAGAAAAAGCTCATTGATAATACAGAGGCATTTGTACAGGGGAGAAAGGCGAACAACTGTCTGCTCTTTGGTGATGCGGGAACCGGTAAATCTTCCAGTATCAAGGGAATCTTGAACCAGTATTATGATCAGGGACTTCGTATCATTGAGGCCTATAAGCATCAGTTCCAGGATCTTAATGAAGTCATCGCCCAGATCAAAAACCGTAACTATCGTTTTATCATTTATATGGATGATCTTTCCTTTGAGGAATTTGAAATTGAATATAAATACCTGAAAGCCGTGATCGAGGGCGGTCTTGAGAAAAAACCGGACAATGTCCTGATCTATGCCACAAGCAACCGGCGTAATCTTGTCCGTGAGCGTGCCACAGATAAGCTGGAGATCGCAGATGACAATGATCTGCATTCCTCCGACACCGTGCAGGAGAAGCTTTCCCTGGTATATCGCTTTGGTGTCCGTATCTACTTTGGCAAACCGGACAAAAAACAGTTCCAGGAGATCGTCCGTACACTGGCAGCTCGTTATGGAGTTACCATGCCGGAGGAGGAACTGCTTTTGAAAGCCAACCAGTGGGAGATCTCTCACGGCGGACTGACCGGACGTGCAGCGCAGCAGTTTATTGATTACATTGTGGGAACAGAGGAAGAAAAAAAGAAATAGTTTACCTGTGTATTGGGGGAAAGGATGAAAAACTATGGCGGTGACAACCTTTGCAGCAATTGATATAGGCTCCTATGAAGTCAGTATGAAGATCTTTGAAATGTCAAAGCGGATCGGCTTCCGGGAGATCAATGATGTCCGTTACCAGCTGGAGCTGGGCCGTGGAACTTATGCTGCAGGACGGCTAGAGATGGAGACTGTGGATGAGCTCTGCGAGATCCTTAATGATTTTAAACGCATGATGGCTGAATTTGGGGTAGAAAGCTGGCGTGCGTGTGCAACAAGCTCTCTCCGTGAGCTGGAAAATCCGGTGATCATCCTGGAGCAGATCTATCAGAGAACTGGTATCCGGGTAGAGATCCTGAGTAATGCGGAACAGCATTTTCTGGGATATAAATCCATTGCTGCCATTGAATCCGGCTTCAAAAAGGCTATTCAGAAGGGGACGGCGATCCTGGATATCGGAGGAGGAAATCTGCAGATCTCTCTCTTTGATAAAGATGCTCTGGTGCTGACCCAGAGTATCCGTATGGGAAGTCTTCGTATCCGCGAACGTCTGAAAGAATTGGAGAAAACAACTCCACATTATGACCGACTGATAGAGGAATTTATCCGAAATGATCTGATAAGTTTTCAACGTCTTTATCTTAAGGACAAGGAAATCTCCAATCTGATCCTGATGGGAGATTTTCTCACAGATACGATCTTTCAGGACAGATCCGGAGAGAATATCATCACAAAGGAGGAATTCCTGAAGAAATACGAGACCATTGTAAACATGTCCGATCATGACCTTGCCGAATCCATGGAGTTGGAACCGGAATATGCGTCTCTGATCGTGCCGAACATGGTTATCATCCGAAATTTTATAGAAATCTTTCAGGCAGAAGCACTCTGGATCCCGGGTGTTTCTCTTCTGGACGGGATTGCCTATGACTATGCGGAAAAAAACAAATATCTGAAAAGTGTACACAATTTTGAAAATGATATCCTGGTGGCATCCAGGAACATTGCCAAAAGGTATTCCAGTGGAAAGAACCACATTGCAGGAACTACCGATGTGGCACTGGATATTTTTGACAGCACAAGGAAGATCCACGGCATGGGAAAACGTGAACGGCTTCTTTTGCAGATTGCAGTTCTTCTTCATGACTGCGGAAAATATATCAGTATGAGTGAGGTGGCAGAATGCTCTTACCGGATCATCATGGCTACGGAGATCATAGGTCTTTCCACAGAGGAGCGGCAGGTGATCGCTAGTGCGGTGAGGTACAATACCAGAGAATTCGGCTGCTACAAAGAAATCAACCGTGAAACATCCATGAATAGGGGAAATTATCTCCTGACTGCGAAGCTGACCGCGATTCTCCGCCTGGCCAATGCTATGGACAGAAGCCATTACCAGAAGGTAAAAGCGCTTAATGTAACCTTAAAAGACAGGATCCTTTACCTGGTGGTGGATTCCGCAAGGGATGTTTCTCTGGAGCTGGGGCTTCTGAAAGATAAAAAAGAATTTTTTGAAGAGGTGTTTGGAATCCGGCTTGTAATGAGACGGAAGGGAAGAAGATAACGGAGGAGGTTTTTGTATGAAATTTAAGGAATTTGACAAACCGGAATATTTTGTAAACAGAGAGCTGAGCTGGATCAAATTTGATGATCGTGTGCTCAGTGAAGCCAGAGACAAAAATCTACCTCTGTTTGAGAGACTGAAATTTTTGAGTATCACCTCATCCAATCTGGATGAATTTTATATGGTCCGTGTTGCATCCCTGAAGGATCAGGTTCATGCAGGGTACAAAAAAACAGATATTGCAGGAATGACAGCCAAGGAACAGCTGAAAGCCATCAGCCGGCAGACACATGATCTTGTTCACGTACAGTACAGTACATTAAACCGGTCTCTGGTCCCTGCACTTGAAAAAGCAGGACTTCATGTGATCTTTGAGCACGAGGCATTTTCCGAGAAGCAGAAAGAATTTGTGGATCAGTATTTTGAAGATAATGTATATCCGGTCCTGACACCAATGGCAATGGATTCTTCCAGACCGTTTCCTCTGATCCGTAATAAAACGTTGAATATCGGAGCACTTCTTTCCAAAAAAGATACTAAAAAAGGAAAAGAAGAGATTGATTTTGCCACTGTACAGGTGCCTTCTGTACTTCCGAGAGTAGTGATCATTCCATCTGAGAAAAAAGGCCATACAACCGTAACACTTCTGGAACAGATCATTGAGCGCAACATCGACAAGCTGTTCTTAAGCTATGATGTGATCTGTGCCCATCCGTACAGGATCATGCGTAATGCGGATCTTCCTATTGACGAGGATGAGGCAGAGGATCTTCTGGTTGAGATCCAGAAACAGCTGAAAAAACGCCAGTGGGGAGAGGTGATCCGCCTGGAAGTGGAAGATAAGATGGATCCGCGGCTTCTGGATATTCTGAAAATGGAGTTTCAGGTTCATGGAGATGATATCTTTTTTATCAACGGACCGCTGGATCTGACCATGCTGATGAAGGTTTATGGTATTGACGGATACGATCAGTTCAAGGAACCGAAATACAAACCGGCAGCAGTGCCTGCATTTCAGAATGATAAAGATATTTTCCAGGTGATCAGGGAGGGTGATGTGTTCCTGCATCATCCATATATGAGCTTTGATCCGGTGGTGAATTTTGTGCGTCAGGCGGCAAAGGACCCGGATGTACTGGCAATCAAGCAAACCCTGTATCGCGTCAGCGGCAATTCACCCATCATTGCGGCACTTGCTCAAGCCGCAGAAAACGGCAAGCAGGTTTCTGTTCTTGTAGAGCTGAAAGCACGTTTTGATGAGGAAAACAATATCGTCTGGGCAAAAATGCTGGAAAAGGCAGGCTGCCATGTAATCTATGGTCTGGTGGGCCTGAAAACACACAGTAAGATCACTCTTGTTGTGAGAAGAGAAGAAAACGGGATCCGCAGATATGTGCATCTGGCAACCGGAAACTATAACGATTCCACAGCCAAGCTTTATACAGACTGTGGTATATTTACCTGTGACGAACGGTTTGGAGAGGATGCAACTGCTGTGTTCAATATGCTTTCCGGATATTCCGAGCCGAAACGCTGGAATCGCTTGATCGTTGCACCGATCTGGATGAAGGACCGTTTTGTAAAAATGATCGAAAGAGAAGCGGAGCATGCGAAAAGGGGAGAAGAGGCTCACATTGCGGCAAAGATGAATTCTCTGTGTGACCCTGAGATCATTGCAGCGCTGTATTATGCTTCTTCCTGTGGTGTCAGGATCGATCTTCTGATCCGCGGCATCTGCTGCCTGAAGGTGGGCATTCCGGGTATCAGCGAAAATATCCACGTGCGTTCGATCGTCGGTAATTTCCTGGAGCACAGCCGTATTTTCTATTTCCGCAATGGCGGTTCCGATGAAATCTATATGGGAAGTGCGGACTGGATGCCACGTAACCTTGACCGTCGTGTGGAGATTGTTTTCCCTGTGGAAGATGAGCGGATCAAGGAAGAGATCATGCATGTGCTGGATCTGGAATTCCGTGACAATGTAAAAGCACATATCCTGCAGCCCTCCGGTTTGTATGAGAAGCAGGACAAACGTGGCAAGACGCTGATAAATTCCCAGATGGAATTCTGCAGGGAGGCTACCGAGCGGGCAAAGGCAGCAAAAAAGGAGAAAAAAGAAAAGAAGAGAGTTTTCGTACCGGCTGAACCGGCGGAGGATATTATAAAATAGTAAAAGAAAAGGACAGCCTGTCATATCAATTTATGATACAGCTGTCCTTAAATAATGTTCTCAAAGATTATCCATATTACGTCAATACTGCATGATATTCAGAAAACCTGACAGCATGCGGACGTTTCTAATAACACTTCTTGCAGGCTTTATACCCTGCAGCTTCCGCCTGGGAGCGTGTCATTTCTGTGGCATTATCCGGATTCATATTTCCGCAGTTAGGGATCCGGTGGTACTTGCTTCCGGTAGCGGAGATCCAGACCATATCACCCACTGGCTCCGGATCGGCCTGCACTCCGGTCTGAGGATCTGCAGCAGCCGAATCAGAAGATCCATAGCCGGACGCACTGGAATCCTTATAAGCGGAGGAAGGCTGTGTGCCGGTATCCGATTCATCTCCAGCAGAATAATCATTACAGGGACTCTGGTTCCACTGGATATTGCTTCCGTCGCTGACTGCGATCACTGTACCCTGCTCATCAGTACGAAATACCTGTATTCCCATATCCGCAAGCTTATCCATGGTATCCTTATGAGGATGTCCGTAGGAATTGCCGGCGCCGCAGCTGATCACTGCATATTCCGGAACAGTCTTCTGAAGCAGATCCCAGGTGGTGGCAGTGGCAGAACCGTGATGTCCCGGAACGATCACATCGCAGGAAAGATCAAGTCCCAGATCACAGATCGCTTCCTCCCCGGCAGATTCTGCATCCCCGGTAAAAAGAAAATGGTTATTTCCGTTTTCCAGCCGGATCGCAACAGAATTGTCGTTATCGTTGCTGCTGATCGATTGAGGAGAAAGAACCGTAAATTTCCCGCCTCCGAAAGTAAAATCCGTTCCGGGCTCCGGATGCTGCACAGTTAATCCCTGAGCGGCAACACTGTTTTCAAAAGATTGATAGATCTTTGTATCCTGTACATAATCTGCACCGATCACATTTTTTACGGAAAAGCTGTCCAGGCATCCTACAAGACCAGCCACATGGTCCTCGTCATAATGGGAGGAGATCATATAGTCAATGATGGAAATATTCTGTTTCTGCAGATAGGAAACCACGAAACTGGAATGTCCTCGGTCACCGCCGTCATACAGGAGATTCTGCCCCTGTGACTGGACCAGGATCGAAAGCCCCTGCCCTACATCCAGAAAGTGTACAGCCATTGTTGTGTCAGCAGAAGCAGCCTCGGCTGTGTAAGCAGCAGAGGGAACTCCTGCGACTGTTAGCAGAACAAGCAGCAGAGAAAGAAAAAATGTCTGCAGCTTTCTGCGAAAAGAACGTTTGTGATGCATGAGAAGTCACCCCTTATCTTAAGTATTTTCAGGGGAAATTATAAAACAGAAGAGAAAGAAAAGCAAAATAATATATGTGAAAATACAGAAAACAGATAAACAGGAAGAACGAAATTTTTATATGCAATGTTCAGAGCAACGTTTGAAAGCGATAACAGGAAAAAGTGAAGTATAACAATCACAAAAAAAGCAGTCAGAATAAAAATCCTAACTGCTTTCTGTTGATAGCCAGTACGGGAATCGAACCCGTGTTTCCGCCGTGAGAGGGCGGCGTCTTAACCCCTTGACCAACTGGCCATATTCATTTGTGTCGTTTGCTCTTGATTTCTGTTGTTTCCCGCAACCGACTTCGTTAGTATATAATACTTTCTTACAAAATGCAAGCACTTTTTTTCTTTTTTTGAAAAAAATTTTCACCCTGTTTTTTGACAATTTTTTTGACGGAAAAATCGATTGATGATATGATAGATACAAAACGAAATGGAATAAAAAAATATAAAGAGGAAGAGTATGGATTACAGAAAAAAGAAAAATTTGATATGGAAGGGAGAATCCTTTCTTTTTGTTGTTGTGCTGCTGGTTTTCGGCGCGATCTTTGCGGCAATCCACACAGGGGGGCTGATCCAGAAGCAGGACAGTGTACAGCTTCTTAACAAAGGATGGTACTACATTAAAGACGGAAAAAAACAGGAGATCACCCTGCCCGCGGAAATTCCGGCAAAAACAGGTGAAAAGCTGATCCTGTACAATGAAAGTCTGGGAGCGGAAAGCAGAGGAATGACCGTGGTTTCTACAGGAGCCCAGTACGATCTGGTGATACGCCTGAATGGAAAGATACTGTATGAATATAAGGAGGCCATGTTTTCCAAAAATGTGCAGATGCGTTCCAAGGTGCAGTGCATCGCCGCTCTGGGTAATGACACAGAGGGAAAAGTCCTGACGTTCAGCTATTCTGCGCCTCAGAGAGGAAAATATGTTATAGAGCCGGTATGCATAGGAACCGGAAGTGCAATAGCCTGGTATCAGATCAGAAAAGCAGCCATTCCTTTAGGGGCGGCAACGATCATGATCGTATTAAGTATGATCGCCCTGTGCATCTGCATCTATATGAGAATAAGGCAGATGTCGGACAGACGGTTCCGGGATGTGGCACTGTTCCTTATGATGTGCAGTATCTGGCTGGTGACGGACTCATCACTGGCACAAAGCTACAGCAGATGCCCCGAAGTATTATGTCTCATTTCTTTTTATATGTTCATGCTGCTGGCAGTTCCGATGTTGCGTTTTTTGCAGAATATCGGAAACATGAAAAAATACAGGCTCCTGGATCTTGGAATCTTTACATTTTATCTGAATGCTGTTTTACAGGGAGTTCTGGTGATCCTGGGAGCCTTTGAATTTAAGGATATGCTGTTTGTAACACATATCCTGCTGTTTGTGTGGGTCCTGATATCAGCGGTACTTCTGATCCGGGAGTACCGGAAGCATAAACAGCGTGAGATACATCTGCTTCTCATTGCATATATCATCGTGGGAACAAGCGGTATCATAGCGCTGATCCTGTACTGGCTGTTCGAGATTTCCTACTATGGATCCATTTTTGAATTGGGAAATCTTGTGTTTCTTGTGCTGGTCATTGCAGACGCAGTCATGATGATGGCAGACAACGTCCGTTACCGTCTGGAATCCCAGGCTTACGAACGACTGTCCAGAGAGGATGGGATGACAGGACTTGAGATGAGAGCCAATTTTGAGAAAAAACTGGAAAGTATTTCCGCAGATATGGGCAGATACCGGGATATCCTTCTTATGTATATCGATATCGATCAGCTTCGCGTGATCAACGAAGAATACGGACGGGCTGCAGGAGACGAGATGGTGGTGATCTCGGCCAGATGTGTGGAGAACGTTTTCCGGGAAAAAGGAACCTGCTACCGCATCGGCGGGGATGAATTTGCGGTTCTGGTCTATGATCCGGAAGTACCGGATGAATTCTGGCCGGAACGCTTGAAAGAAGAGCTACGGAATATCGGGAGAGGATGCAGACATCGTTTTTCGTTGTCCCTGGGATGCAGCCATCTGCGAAATAAGGATGGCTCTCTGAAATCCATGGGAGAATGGAAATATGAGGCAGACAGGAAGCTTTATGAGAACAAAAAGAAGGGGGATTTGAAAAATGGAGTATATTAACTGTTTTCAGATCACATCCCTTGTTTTGGTGACGATGATCGCGATACATTATTTTTCTCATAAAAGACTGAACAATGCGGAAAACAGGAATTTTGTATGTTTTCTGGCTTTCAGCGGTGTTTACGTGCTGCTGGATATGCTGAGTGCGGTGATCGCGGGAGGCGGCAGCAGCGAAGGCTGCAGAATGTCAGCGCTGGTCCTGACGCTCTATTATTTCTGTGATGTCATACTTACCTATGGGCTTTTCTGCTACATTCGGATCATCACCGGAAGACAGAAGGAGAAGTATAAATGGCTGAAAACCGGCTGGGTGGTCCTGCCGGCTGCAATGCTGCTGGCAGTTACAGCAAACTTACGGACGGGATGGCTTTTTTATTTTGACCAGGAAGGTAGATTTATCCGGGGAAGTTTTCATTTTCTGCTCTATGGATATGTATTCTTTTTTATGCTGGTGATCGTTGCATTTATGTTACTTTATGGAAAAACAGCAGAAAAAGAAATACGGCGCACCATATGGAGATTTTGGTTTATCGAAGCAGCCTGCCTGTTTCTCCAGATTGCCGCGGAAAGAATACTGCTTACCGGCTTCGGACTTTCTGTAGGACTTTGGCTGATCTATCTTACTATGAACAATCCAGGTGAATATACGGACAGTATGACAGGTTTATTTGACAAACAGTATTTTGACAAATGGATCGGAGAAAAGCTCTATCGAAAAGAAAGCTTTCATCTGCTTGCTGTGGATGCCCGCAATATGAAGCAGATCAACCGGATCTACGGTACCAGAGTGGGAGATCAGCTGCTGATCCGGGCGGCGAAGGGATTTCGGGAGATCACGGATTCAGTGCAGATCTTTCGTATCACAGGCAATTGCTTTCTGGCAGTGCTGGACTCGCTGACAGATTATGAAAAAGCCAGAGACGGCATAGAAGAATTTCTGAAAAAGCCGTTTTTTATCGAAAACGAAAAGGTGTCGTTCCATGCTGCGATCTGCGGGATCATGAATGCGGAAAAACTGGAAAAAGAGGATAGTATTCTTTCTTATATTGAATATATGATCTCTCTGATACAGAACCGTCAGGATACGGTCCTGATCCAGTCGGACAGCAAGATCCTGGAGGGCTTCCGCTATGAACAGGAAGTGGAGCATTTTCTTCAGAAGGCTGTGAAAGAGGATCTGTTTGAAGTATATTATCAGCCGGTATATTCTATAAAAAACCAGGATTTTATTACTCTGGAGGCACTGAGCCGGCTGAAACATCCTGCTCTGGGAATGATCCCGCCGGATGTGTTTATCGGGATCGCGGAAAAACAGGGAATGATCTCGGCAGTGGGATGTCTTCAGCTTCACAAGGTCTGCCGTTTTATAAAAGAACATGAATATATCATGAAGAAGATCCGGAATGTGAAATTCAATCTTTCTCCTTCTGAATTGATGAAACCCGGATACAGCCATGTGCTTATCGGGATCATACAGGGGTATGGATTGGATCCGGGATATTTTCAGTTTGAGATCACGGAAAACGTGGCAACCGAATACAGCGAAAGCTTCTGCACAGCCATTGATGATTTTGCAGAAGTGGGGATCCACATGTGCCTGGATGATTTCGGTTCCGGTTATGCAAATCTGAACGCAGTTCTTCGCATTCCGTTTTCAGCAGTAAAAATGGACCGTTCTCTTTTGTCCGGGGTCAGCAGCGATCCTCAGACGGCTACCTTTTATCGCAGCATTGTCATGATCCTGCAGCATATGGGATATAAGGTGATCGCAGAAGGCGCTGAGACCGAAAAGGAGGTAAAGCTTCTGGAAAAATGGGGTGTGGATATGATACAGGGATATTATTTTTCCAGGCCCCTGTGCGAGGAGAAGCTTCTGGAAAAAATTTCCTGAAATGATCAGAAACAGGCGGAAAACATGCTTTCATAAAAAGCAGGGTTTTCCGTCTGTTGTATTCAGACAGACACAAATTGCTTGAAGTTTACAGATACTTTTGATAGAATAGATAGGCTGTGGCGGCTGAAGAAAGCGATTTTTCGGAAGATCGGTTCCTTGAACTGCCACGCGTATCTTTTGGAAAAATTGCAGAAAAAAGATGATCATGTGGACTTTACAAGTACATATATTTTGAGTATAATACAAACAAATGTTCGAATATAAAAAGAAAGGAATCAGTGGAATGGCAAAAAAAGACACTTATGATGCGGGCAGTATCTCTGTCCTGGAGGGCCTCGAGGCCGTGCGAAAGCGCCCCGGTATGTATATCGGAAGCGTATCCAGAAAGGGACTGAACCATCTGATATATGAGATCGTAGACAATGCGGTAGACGAGCACCTTGCAGGATATTGCAGCCTGATCCATGTAGTTCTTGAGAAGGACGGTTCCTGTACAGTAGAAGATAACGGACGAGGAATCCCGGTAGATATGCATGCCAAGGGCGTGTCAGCGGAACGACTTGTTTTTACAACTCTTCATGCAGGCGGTAAGTTTGATAATTCCGCATATAAGACAAGCGGTGGACTTCATGGCGTGGGCTCTTCGGTTGTAAATGCATTGTCCACCTATCTGGATATTAAGATCAGCCGTGACGGCTATGTACATCATGACCACTATGAGAGAGGAATCCCTACCATTGAACTGGAAGCAGGACTTCTCCCGAAGCTGGGGAAAACCAGAGGAACCGGAACCTGTGTGAACTTCCTTCCGGACCCGGAGATCTTTGAGAAAACAAGATTCGGGGCAGCCGATGTAAAGAGCCGTCTTCACGAGACTGCTTACCTGAACCCGGAACTTACGATCCATTTTGAGGACCGAAGAGGGGATACGATCGAAGATATCCAGTATCATGAGCCGGAGGGAATCGTGGGATTTATCCGTGATCTCAATAAGAACGCACAACCACTTCATGATCCGGTCTACTTTAAAGGAGAGGCAGACGGAATCCAGGTGGAGATAGCTTTTCAGTTTACCAATGAATTCCGTGAGAACGTCCTTGGATTCTGTAACAATATCTACAATGCAGAAGGCGGAACACATCTGACCGGTTTTAAGACAACCTTTACAACCGTAATGAACACTTACGCACGTGAGATCGGTGTACTGAAAGATAAAGATTCCAACTTTACAGGAGCAGATATCCGAAATGGTATGACAGCCGTTGTCTCCATCAAACATCCGGCACCCCGTTTTGAGGGCCAGACCAAGACCAAGCTGGACAACCAGGATGCGTCCAGAGCCACCGGTAAAGTGACAGGGGAACAGCTGGTACTCTTCTTTGACCGAAACCTGGAAACACTGAAGACGGTACTTTCCTGTGCGGAAAAAGCGGCCAAGATCCGTAAGACGGAAGAACGTGCCAAGACCAATCTTCTCACCAAGCAGAAATACTCTTTTGATTCCAACGGCAAGCTGGCCAACTGTGAGAAGAAAGATCCGTCTCTCTGCGAGATCTTTATTGTAGAGGGAGATTCCGCCGGCGGTTCTGCCAAGACTGCCAGAGACCGTAACTATCAGGCTATCCTGCCTATCCGCGGTAAGATCCTCAATGTAGAGAAAGCCACCATCGACAAGGTACTGGCCAATGCGGAGATCAAGACCATGATCAACGCTTTTGGATGTGGCTTTTCCGAAGGATACGGAAACGATTTCGATATCACCAAACTCCGTTACGATAAGATTGTAATTATGGCCGATGCCGATGTGGACGGAGCCCATATCTCCACGCTGCTTTTGACATTATTCTACCGTTTTATGCCGGAACTGATCTATGAGGGACATGTATATATTGCCATGCCGCCTCTTTATAAAGTGATGCCCAAGAAGGGACAGGAGGAATATCTCTACGATGACAAGGCTCTGGAGAAATACCGCCGGAGCCATAAACCGGGAAGTTTTACCCTTCAGAGATATAAAGGTCTGGGAGAGATGGACGCCCAGCAGCTGTGGGAGACGACTCTGAATCCGGAGACCCGAATGATGAAGCGTGTGGAGATCGAAGATGCCCGCATGGCTTCTGATGTGACAGAGATCCTTATGGGAAGCGATGTTCCGCCACGTAAGGCATTTATCTACGAGCATGCTACAGATGCAGAACTGGATATCTGATCGGATAGAAATTGGGAGAATAAACTATGAATACGAAACAGGACAATATCATCCGCACAGACTATGCGGAGATCATGCAGAAATCATATATCGATTACGCCATGAGCGTTATCATTTCCAGAGCGCTGCCGGATGTACGTGACGGACTGAAGCCGGTACAGCGCCGTACTCTTTACGATATGTACGAGCTGGGTATCCGGTACGACCGCCCGTACCGTAAATGTGCCCGTATCGTAGGAGATACCATGGGTAAATATCATCCACATGGAGACAGCTCCATCTATGATGCCCTTGTAGTAATGGCACAGGAATTCAAAAAAGGCCGCACACTGGTTGACGGACATGGAAATTTCGGTTCCATCGAGGGAGACGGAGCTGCAGCCATGCGATACACAGAAGCCCGGCTGGAGAAGCTGACACAGGAAGTTTTTCTGGAAGATCTGGATAAGAACGTTGTGAACTTTATGCCGAACTTCGACGAGACAGAGAAAGAGCCTGTGGTACTTCCGGTGCGTATCCCGAACCTTCTTGTAAACGGAGCAGACGGAATCGCCGTAGGTATGGCCACCAGCATTCCGCCTCACAACCTGGGCGAGGTGGTGGATGCAGTGAAGGCATACATGAAAAATAACGATATCAGTACCAGAGGCCTGATGCGCTATCTGAAAGGACCGGATTTCCCGACAGGTGGTATCGTAGTAAACAAGGACGACCTTGTAAAGATCTATGAATCCGGAACCGGCAAGCTTCGTATCCGCGGACGTGTGGAAGTGGAGAAGCTGAAAGGCGGCCGCCAGCAGCTGGTGATCACAGAGATCCCTTACACCATGATCGGTGCCAACATCGGAAAATTCCTCAACGATATCGCAACTCTTGTAGAAGCCAAGAAGACAACGGACATTGTGGATATTTCCAACCAGTCATCCAAGGAGGGAATCCGTATTGTTCTGGAACTGAAGCGTGACGCAGATGTGGAGAACCTTACCAACATGCTCTACAAGAAGACCAGGCTTGAGGATACCTTCGGTGTCAACATGCTGGCAGTTGCAGACGGAAGACCGGAAACACTGGGACTGAAGCAGATCATCGCCCATCACGTAGACTTTGTATTTGAAGTCAATTCCAGGAAATATACCACGCTTCTTGCAAAGGAGCAGGAAAGACGGGAAATCCAGGAAGGCCTTATCAAAGCCTGCGATGTTATCGACCTGATCATCGAGATTCTCCGTGGCAGTAAGAGCCGTGACCAGGTAAAAAAATGCCTTACAGATGGCATTACGGAAGGAATCCGATTTAAAACCAAGACTTCCGAAAAAACGGCAAAAGCCCTGAAATTTACAGAGAAGCAGGCCACAGCCATTCTGGATATGCGCCTTTATAAACTGATCGGACTGGAAATCGATGCCCTGATGAAAGAGCATGAGGAGACCATGAAGAATATTGCAAGGTATGAGGATATTCTGAACAATTATGATTCCATGGCAGCTGTGATCATGACAGAACTGGATCAGATCAAGAAGGAATACGGCAGCAAACGTAAGACTTCCATAGAGAATGCAGAGGAAGCGGTTTACGAAGAGAAGAAGATGGAAGAGACAGAAGTCTGCTTCCTGATGGACCGTTTCGGATATATCCGCCTTATTGACAAGAACGCCTATGAGCGAAACAAAGAAGCTGCCCATGCAGAGAGCCGTTACGTGTTTATCTGCATGAACACGGACAAGATCTGTATTTTTACAGATACCGGAAAGCTTCATACAGTGAAAGCAGAGGATATTCCGCTGGTGCGTTTCCGCGACAAGGGAGTTCCTGCGGACAATCTGGGTAATTATGACAGTACTACCGAGCAGATCCTCTATGTGGCTCCGCTGAGCCAGGTAGCAGCTTCCACAGTACTTTTTGTTACAGAAAATGGTATGTGCAAGCTGGTAAAGGGTGACGAGTTCCGCGCTTCCAAACGTACCATTGTTTCCACCAAGCTTATGGAAGATGACCGTCTGGTATTCGTAGGTGCGGCAGACGAGATGGATCAGGTAGTATTCCAGTCAGAAAAAGGCTACTTCCTCCGCATCATGAAAACCGAGATTTCTGTCACCAAGAAAAACGCCATGGGCGTCCGCGGCATGAAGCTTACCGGCGAAGACCGCATCCACCATGCCTACCTCCTGGAAAGCCGCCAGGAATACGCTATTACCTATCATGACAAGCAGTATGTGCTGAATAAAGTCAAACTTGCCAAGAGAGACACTAAAGGTGTGAAGCCGAGAGTATAATTAAAAACCCACCAGTCAAATTACAGCCTCCACTGTAATCTGTCTGGTGGGATTTTTTTACCCTCTTGACAGCGGTGTGGGCCATCTCCTATAATGAATTAGACTAAACTAACACAGCCGCAAATATAAATGAAGTTCAGAAAAGAAAAAACAATGAAAAAGAATCAAGAGTTTACAGAAGAACTGGGCCACAGTATGCCTTCTTCCCGGCGGGAAACCGAGGAAGATATGCTGGAAGAGCTCTGTTTTCTTGCGAAAAAAAGTGCACAGATCACCATCCCAGAGATCTGTGGACGGATGGAGATGACCAGGCGGGAGGTGCTGGCTTATCTGAAACAGCTTGCTGCTCAGGGTTACGTAAAAATGGAAGAAAAAAACGCCTACGTCTGTCTTACAGAACTGGGCCGAATCCGGGGAGAGGAGTGTCGGCACCGCCATGAAACCTTTACCCAGTTTCTGCAGTATGTTGGTGTAGGCAGCAGTACTGCGGAAGAAGACGCCTGCAGGATGGAACATGTGGCAAGCGAGGAGACGGTACAGCAGATCTGCAATTTTGTTAATTATGGAAGCACTTTTGAGAGAGTGATGCGAAATACAGATCTCCGGTACCGCTATGAGCCGGGAGACTATCCTTTTATGATGGGCATTTATTACATGGAAAAAACATGCCCCAGAAGGCTGGCCGGTGAATTTAAAGATTATAAAGAACAGACCTGTCTCCATGTAAAAAAAGAAGACAGCTTTTTTGAGCTGTTCTGCACTTCCGGGGAGGAGAACAGACTTGCGCTCTGGTATATGGATCCGGAGACCGGCTGGACAAAAGCACGCAGAGAAAACGGAAATCCGGTAATTCCTACCGGTATATTTGAATATTTTATCCGGCATCACGATCCGGTCATAGAGGGAACCGCTCTGGTTGCTTTTGCCAGAGAAGGAGAGAAACCGATGGACTGGAACAGCCGTGAGCTAGATGTACATATCTGGTAGGAGGTTATTATGGAAAAAGAAAATACCGAAGATCTGCTGCATCCATCTATGTTGCAGATCCGTTATCTTACAGAACTTGCCAAAATCGGCAAAAAAAGAGGCAGTGTGGCGCTGATTGCGGATACCTGCGGTGTCAGCCATGGTCCTGTCAGCCGTTTCTTCAAGGAATGCATGGGCGTGGGATATCTCACAGATACTTATGAATTTACGGAAAAAGGAACGCAAGCACTTAGAACTTATCAGAGGATTCTGAAGGAAGTGGGACTATATCTGGAGCGGATTGGGATACCGGAGGTGGAAATCACGGAAAAGACCAGGCAGCTGGTTGAAAATGTGGATTACAGTCTTCTTATGACGATGACCAGGAATTCCGGGCAGGTAAAGGAGTCCAGGAATCAGCAGATTGCGGAGGAGGAAACTTCTTATTATCTGGAGAATGTTCTGGAAAAGGGCCGCTTTGATGTGGGGATTGCCATTTATCAGCTGGGTTCGGAGGGTACCAGGCTTTCCATGGCGAATAATGGATTTGAGCATCTGGCCTGTATCCGTAATAACAACAGAGGGAACTGGATTGAACTGATTATCAGGGAGATGCATGCTCATTCGCGGATTGACGGGGCTGATATGAGGGGACGGCTTTCTTCTCTGAAGTATGAGGATCAGGGGCAGCTTTATGAGGCGGCTATCCGTGAGGGGAAGGTTCGGATTCCTTTGAGTGCATGTCGGTTTATGAAAACGCGGCTGGGGAATGTGAAGGGGATGGTTCCGATTACAGTTACTTGCAGTGTGGGGAAGGCACATATGCCGGAGAGTACGGCGCTTTTGATGTTTTGGATGTAGGATGTATGGACGGATGGATGACGAACGGACGCCTGCGGGAGAGGATATCGATCTGGGCAGGGACTCCGTCGGGGGATACTACTAGGACTCCGTGAGCTGGCTAAAATCATTGCGGCAGAGCCAGAACTCGCCGTTGGCTCAGACAGCTGACTCTGCCGCAATAACGCCATCTCCCGCAGTCCAAGTAGTAATCACCCCTCCTACGCAACAGCCCAGATCGATATCCTCTCCCACAGGCTGATGCATCCAACCGATAAGAAAGAACCGCGGACGGAAGTGGACTTGGCGTCCTGTCCTGTGATTATGAAAGTGTAGCTGTATTGGCGTGGCGTTTCATTCTGAATACCGAAGAATCTAAGAACCAGATCGGCACGTTGTATCATTCTGAACACCGAAGAACCCAGGCCCCAGATCGGCACAGTGTATCATTCTGAATATCGCAGCATACAGATAAAAGTTAATAACGTTACGCATACAACAACGAAGAACTTCTTCCGTGCCCAAGAGGGTGGGGGGTGCAGGGGGAGGGCCTTCGGGCTTACGGAACTCTGAGATGGCCTTCCCCCTGCGTATTCTCGCATTGAAAATGTGACCGCCGTAGCACTACCGCCCCGCGAAGGAATATTAAGTATTATTTTTCGTACACAGATTAAAAGCCGAAATGAAGAAATTTCGGCTTTTTTTTGTACTCAAAATCTGGAAAAGCTGATATTTAAAGGCTTTTCTGATTTCAGAAACGGTTCTTGCCGGGAACGGAAGAAGAAAAAATAGTTGACCGGAACTAACACTTATGATTAAAATGTCACCAGAGAGTTAGCTTTGGATAACAAGCGGCTGTTTATCCGGGTAACTTAAAAGAACGGTGTATGACACCTTGTACGACATAAGGAGGAAAGAAATGAGAAGAAAGAATTTGTGGCTTCGTCTGTCATCCTGCACGATGGCAGCGCTGATTGCGACAACATCCATTGTACCGGTATCTGCGGCTGATGTGGAGTTTCAGGATGAGGTTTCTGCGGAAACACCTGACACAGAGGCAGAAGAGGTAAGTGAGGCTCCGGAGGCGGAAGTGCAGGAGCAGGAGGATATTACGCTTACTACTGAGGAGAATACAGATCAGGCAGCGGAGGAACTGCAGGATGCAGAGGATGCGGCGGAACTTACTGCAGAGGATGGTTTCTCAGATGGCGATGCAGTGGTACAGGAAGCAGCGGCAGATGCGGTTTCTGATACGGTTCAGACCGGATTTGGAAGCGCAAATACCAGCCTGGAAAAAGGTGCCTATGCGGTAACGGTTACTTTGATGAATGCAAGTGATCCGACAAAAGAATCTATGGCAGCTTCCTGCATTGCGGGAAAGGGTACTCTGGTAGTTGCTGAGGATGGAAGTGCAAAACTTACGGTTCCGATTCAGGCGGCCAATGTCAGAGGACAGGTTGCTTATGCAAAAGACTGGAAGGTTTACAAGAACTCCGAAAAAACAGAGTCCACGGATGCAGAGTATACTGTAGATGAAGATGGAAATGTAAACAGCATCACATTTGATATTCCGGATAAAACACAGGATGGTGTCTATGTAAGCATGTACATTGAACTTATGAATGCAATACAGGATGCATTTATGAATGTGGACTATGCAAATGCGGAAAAAGAGCAGGTTGGTGTAGACACCACAGCACTGGAAGCAGCCATCGCACAGGCAGATGCCCTGGATGAGATGGCTTATACAAAAGCTTCCTGGGACGGAAACAAGGAAGCTATTGACACTGCAAATGCAGCAGCAAAAGAGGCTCTTGAGAAAAAAGAATCTCAGGAGGCTGTGGATGCGGCAGCTACTGCGCTGACAAATGCGATGGGCAAGCTGGTTGCAGCCGGAGATCAGACAGAGCTGAAAGAAGTGTTGGCACAGGCAAAAGCGCTGAACGAGACAGATTACACAGTGAAAACCTGGAAATATGTACAGGATGCAATTGACACCGCAGAAGAAGTCATTGCAAACCGTGATACAAAAACAAAAGTCAGAAGAGCAAAAAGTTCTCTGAATACATGGATGGGTCAGCTTGTACGAAAATATGATACTACAGTACTGGAACAGAAAATTGCACAGGCAGAAGCTTTAGATAAAAACGACTATACAGCAGAGAGCTGGAAAGCTGCAAATCTGGCAAATACTATCAATGCGGCTAAGGAAGTAATTGAAAATCGTGGAAATAAAGATGATGTTCACGATGCAATCGAAAAACTTGAAACAGCAATCGAAAAATTAGTACCTGTTTCAAATGAGGTTACGGTTGGCCGTGGCAATTTTCAAAAGAAACTGGCACCTGGAACTTACAGTCTTCCAATTGAACTTTTGAATGGCGGAAAATCAGAAACTACCAATCAGTATACCTCTGCAAATTATATGAGCCAGGTTTCCATGGCCGCAGGATGCTTTACAGGAAATGCCACTCTGGTAATCCATGAAGATGGAACCGCAACACTGACAACAGGAGTACAGGCAATTTCAGCGATGGGAATGACAGGAGCAGCATCTGACTGGACGATCTATGAGAATACACAGGATTATCTGGACGGAACTGCAAATGCTACTACAGGAGCCCGCTTTAAAGCCCGTGTAGATGCATCAAAAGTACAGGCTGGTAAGAAAAAACCATCACAGATCAGTTTTACAATTCCGGATCTGAAACAGAACGTAGTTGCTACCCGTATGTATATTGAAGTCATGTCTGTAAATCAGGATGCCTGCATTGGTCTGGACTGGTCTAATGTAGAAAAAGTAAGTAATGACACAAGTGCAACCTCTACAGTTGAGAAGGAATATGTGGTAAAAGCAGATACTCTGACTCAGCTGAAAAACATGAAAGCTGGAAGCACTGTGAAATTAGACGAGGATGTTACTCTGACAGAAGATCTTGCAATCAGAGGTGGTACACTGGATCTTAATGGTCATGTGCTGGCGCAGGCAGACAATCTGATTATGATTAAAGGTGATGTGACTGTAATCGACAGCAGTGCAGAAAAAACAGGAAAAATCACACGTGAGAAATATTCTGAAAGCAGTCGTTCCTCAACTTCTATCTCTGTACAGAAAGGTTCATTTACAGCAGAAGGAGTTGTTATTGACGGACAGATTGGAAACAGAGTTTACAGTGGTGCACAGGCAAGTTTGAAAGATAATCCACGTGTAACTGTCAAATTGACAAATTGTACTCTGATTAATACTGTACAGACAGATACATCCATTGGTGGTGAGATGAATGTTACTTTTGCATCTCTGGAAAATGGTATTGACGTTATTATGGATTCCTGTACAGCAGATAAAGGAGTTTATGTTTCCAGTGGAACAGGAGAAAAAACAACAATAAATAACTGTAATCTGGGAGGATTGAATTTAAGTGGTACTTCTGCAACAGTAACCAACACAACAGTAACAAATAAGGCTACTATTGATGCAGACGAACTGACAATTCATGATGACAACTTTGGGGGTCTTGCAGTTGGTGGAAGTGGCGATGTGACGCTGGAAAATATCGTTTCTAAAACATCTGCAAATTACTATGGAGCACTGGAGATTACAGGATCCGGTCTTGTGACTGTAAAAAATGGTGTCTATGAGAATGAAGCTGGTTATGCTGTAAAATCCCAGGGATTCCCGGTTCGACTTGAAGGCGGATATTTTAAAGGTTCAGAAAGCAGTATCGATGGTGCATATATAACACCGGAAGGAAAAATTCTTGCGAATGTAACCGAAGGAGAATATGCAGGCTATCAGACAGTTATGGATGGAAAAGAGCCGGAAGTAGTAGATCCGGTAGCAACCGTTTATGATAAGGATGGAAATGTAGCAAAGCAGATTTCAGAAGAAAATGCTGCACTTACATTATCTTATGCAACCGCTGGACAGACTGTAAAATTAAATAAAGATGTGAATACATCAACAGTTTCATATTATAAAAACTGTACATTTGATTTAAATGGTCATGTATTAACAACAGAGTCAGGAATTACTGGAAATGCAGGAACCTGCCGTGTGATTGACAGTTCTGCTGAGAAGACTGGAAAAGTAGTCAGTGAAGATGGTATTTTTGCAGGAAATGCAGCAAACGCAACAATTATTCTGGATAATATTACCTGCGTGGGAAATTATTTACAGGGAATGTCAGCTGGTGCTGCATACGTTACTAATGGAACAAAAGTCAGTGGAACATTTGCTCTGAATGCAGTTATGGGTGGTGGTCTTACCCATGTACAGGATAGTTCCTGGACAATTGCAGAGACTGATTATAATGGAAACTCAGTAGATGCGAAAGCCCTTCTCGAAGGTTCCACCCGTACCTCCCAGTACACCATCACCCAGACCGGTGACCGTACCTTCACAGTTACAGCTAACGACCTGGGTAAAGCCATGAGAGCTTTCGAAGCGGTAAATGCTTCCGCATACACCAAGGCAAGCTACGCAGCAGCAAAAGCTGTTTACGATGAAATTGATGCTTCTGCAGATGAGGATATCCAGGGTGATGTTGTTGCACAGAAAGCAAAAGAGCTGAATGACGCAGTTGCAAAACTTCAGGCAGTAGCTACCGCAAAATCCGTCAGCGCTCTGAAATCCGCAGTTACAGCAGGCAAGAAGCTGAAATCCACAGATTACACAGCTTCCACATTCAAAACATTCACAACAGCCCTTACATCTGCTGAGAAAGTCCTAAATAATGCGGATCACTCCGAGGCTCAGGTAACTTCCGCAACCAAGTCTCTGGCAGCAGCGAAGGCCAAACTTGTGAAGAAGAATACACAGACCATCACCGTTACCGTAAAGAATACCAAAGGTACTGTCACAAAGAAATACGGTGACAAGGTGTTCTACATTGGTGCAAAGGCAAAAGGCGGACTGACCTACAAGTCCTCCAACACAAAGGTTGCAACGGTAGACAGCAAAGGAAAAGTTACCATCAAGGGTACAGGTGCAGTAAGAATTACCATGACTGCAAAAGCGACCTCCACATATAAGGCAGCAACCAGGGATCTTGTGATCAAAGTTGCAAAGAAGACTCCCTCCATCACAACCAAGATCAGCTCCAAGGCGATCTCCTACAATACACTGAAAAAGAAATCCCAGGTATTTACACTTGGAACTTCTGTGGCAAGCAAAGGAACTCTGACTTTTAAGAAACTTTCCGGAACTTCTGCCATCACAGTAAACAGCAAGACTGGTAAATTTACTGTAAAGAAAGGTCTTAAGAAAGGAACTTACAGAGTAAAAGTTCAGATCAAATCTGCTGCAAAAGGCAACTACAATGCAGCCAGCAGAACCATGACCGTAACTGTAAAAGTTAAATAAACAAATTCTTTCTATTCATTGATTTCACTTATGTGCACGCACCGGCTTTTCTCCCGAAAGCCGGTGCGTTGTATTAAAGGCCGAAATGAAGAAATTTCGGCTTTTTTTTGTGCCAAAAATCTGCAAATCCCTGTATTTACGGTATTTTTTGCTATTCATAACCGTTCCCGGAGGGAACCGAACCTAAGAAAACAGTTGACCCGGACTAACACTTGCAGGTAGAATAACCACAGAGAGTTAGCCTGAGACAACAAGCGGCTGTTTGTCCCGGGTTTGTATCACAAAAAATAAAAGAAAGGCGAAAAAGAATGAAAAAGAAAGTAATTGCAGTTCTTCTTGCCTCCATGATGGCAACTTCCATGGTTCCGGTAACAGCCATGGCAGAGGATCAGCCTCTGATAGAGAGCACAGAAGACGCACAGGACCTGGCTGAAGAAGCGGAGACAGAGGGAGAGGCAGAGGACGTTTTTGCAGAAGAAAATGAAGCAGAAGAAGCCGATGCAGAAGAAACAGAGGATCTGGAGCAGAGCGAAGATGCCCTGGAGATTTCTCAGGAAGCGGCAGATCCTTTCGGACTCAGCGACGGAACCGCAGTTTTTTCTGATGAAGAAAGAACTGTAACCATCAACGGCGTATCTTTTGACACCACAAAAACTTACATCGTACCGCTCACTTTAAAGAACGCCCACAACCTGGATCAGGACAGTGCGGCAGTGGCATGCCCGGGAAAATTCGGAACCCTGACTTTTGAGGCAGACGGAACCGCGAAGATTTCCACAAACCTTCGAAGCGTAACCGTAGGAACCCTTACAGACTATGCTTACGATTTCAAGGTTTACCAGGGAGTCAAACCATCCGGAGATACCGTTGCGGCAGATGTGGTTGCCACACAAAATGTATCGAAGGCAGACGGAAGCGGAAACCATGATGTTCCGGAAACCATCTCCTTTACCATCCCGAAAGATACCTATTCCAATAACGGCGTGTATTTAAGCATGTATGTAGATGCCATGGGTTATGCGCCGGACGCTTTCCTTCAGATTGATTATGCAGAAAAAAAAGAATCCGGCGATCCGTCCCTGAACTTTACAACCGAGGTCAGCACTGCAGAGGTGGAGCAGTTTGGTAACTACAACGTAACTTCCCAGGTAACAGTAAAAGACGGACGAATTACCGATGTGGCTCTTGCAGGAAATGATTTCAAGGGAACCCATGCAGATGATAACCAGATGTACCTGAACAAGGCAATCAACGGCCTTGGAAGCACAAAGGGAATGAAAGAGAAGCTTACCGGCCTTTACATGAACGATGCCCAGAAACTCAATGATCTGGATACCGTTACCGGAGCTACCTATTCTTCCAACGCAATCAAAAACGCAACCATGAATGCACTTGGTGTAAAGATCGAGCAGGAAGTAATTCCGGATGCTCCGTCTGAGAAACCGGCTGCAGGACTTTATTACATTGAGATGAAAGACCGTACTGATGTGGTAGACCACGGTCTGGTAGGCGAGAGCAAAAAAGCCGGCGCATATCTTCGTGTAGATGATGCCGGAAAAATGTGGCTGACCTACAAGATGGTTTCCGGAACAACCGGCGAGCCGCTGTACGTTCTGGGCTATAATGGATACTATCCAAACGGAGATACCAGCAAAGCTCTTTCCATGGAAGGTGTCACTTATTCCACAGAAAAGATGACAGCACCGACCATCGGTGACTGCTCCGTTGTTACAGATATCACCGTTCCGCTTGACGGAATCAGCCAGACTTACGTCAATAACGTATCCCTTTATGTGGAAGCTATGAAAAACCTCAACGGCGAGGTTTCCGGAGTAAACTTTGACCACGGTAAATTTAACATCAATTCTACCATCACCCTGTACTGGGATACTCTTGACAATCTTTCCGAGGGTACCAACGCTACCAAACTTGCTACACTTTCCGACGGCGTTTACAAATTAAACGGCCAGATGGTCAAGGTAAACAAAGTGGATATGTCCATGAGCAACAATGCTATCAACCACAATGTAAAACTGGTAATGAAAGATGGACTTCCATACATCAGCATGAACTTCAACAGCCTGACGGTTGGTTCCCTGAAAGGTTACCTGAAGGATCTGAACTATTATGCAACCGGATACACCGTTTCCAAGACCGGTGAGCCAAGCGGTACACTGCTTCCGGTTCAGGTAGATTCCCTTCAGAAGTTCTCAAATGGAAAGACTCTGAAAGATGACTTCGGAACCAATTATCCGAATGATGTAACATTCCCGCTCTGCCAGGAGGCTATGACGGAAGAAAATGGGGAATATGTTCCGATGCAGGTATTTGTTCCGATTATGGATGCCATTACCGCAGGTACCGGAAAGCAGAATGTTTACCTGAAACTGGATTACTCCACACTGAAGAAAACAACTGCAGATGACAAGGATTTTGCAGAGACAGAGAAAGCTCCGACAGATCCGTCAGCCATCAAAGCACAGACCATCACTGTTACCGTAAAGAACACCAAAGGTGTTGTTTCCAAGAAATACGGGGACAAAGCATTCTACCTTGGCGCAAAGGCAAAAACAGGACTGACCTACAAGTCTTCCAACACAAAGATTGCTACCGTAGACAGCAAAGGTAAAGTTACCATCAAAGGTGTCGGAACTGTAAAGATTACCATTACCGCAAAGGCAAGTACAAGCTACAAGGCAGCAACAAAGACCATGACCATCAAGGTTGCAAAGGCAACTCCGGTACTGAAAACAAAGATCACTTCCAAGGCTATTTCCTACAGCGCACTGCGTAAGAAATCCCAGGTGTTTACACTTGGCGCTTCCACAAGCAGCAAAGGAACTCTGACTTATGCAAAAGTATCCGGAAGCTCTGCCTTTACCGTAAATAAGACAAACGGAAAAATCACCGTGAAGAAGGGCCTGAAAAAAGGAACTTATAAGGTCAAAGTGAAAATTTATTCCAAAGCAACCACCAGGTACAATGCAGGAAGCAAGACCGTTCTTGTTACTGTAAAAGTAAAATAAATTTCTGAAAAACCAATAAATAAAGTTTAACTTTCCCCCTCGTCCTGCCGGGTGCTTCCCCTGGCACAGAAAGCAGGATGCAGGGGGATTTTTCATATGTTTTGTGATATACTTTGCATAGCGGAGGAATGCTGGTAAGAATGTATACAGACAGGAGAAAAATATGAAATTTACGATAATAGCCGTTTCGGTACCTGCCCTCCGGCAGTGCACTTCTGAAAATGTACCGGATGCGGCGGATGGCACTGATGATGGGAAATATTCTGCCCTTTGGAATCACCAGGGATATGAAAAATGTGTTTCTGCTGATGGATTACTGGCAGCAGGCAACCAGGACGGATATGGAATCTTTTATGCATCTGATTCTCAGGCAGTATGGCGGCCGGAAATTTCTTCCAAAAGAAAAGCCGTGTACCATGGAATACGGAATTTATCTGAAAGATCCTTTTTCTCTGGAAACCTGAGATAATCCGTCGAAGTTCTGGAAACAGAAAAAATATGACCGGAAACGGGAAACCATAGCCCTTCTTTTTTACGGCCATTCCTATCCCAATGATTTTCTCCCTGTGGTACAGGCTGTGGCAGAGAAACTGGGAGAAAAATATAATATTCTGCCGGTGGCTTTTTCCCAGAATGAGGACGGAGATCTGAAAAAACTGAAAGCTTTTCTGAACCAGCCGGGAATTACGATTTCCGCAGTGATCAGCCTGATGCCTTTCCGGCTTGGGGCAGGTCCCATGGGCGGTGACGCGGATCAGGCCGTGGAAATTCTGAAAGAACTGGATGTTCCATATCTGAAACCTTTTTGCCTGACCAGGGTTTCCGGGGAAGAATGGCAGATGGCAGACGGAGTAAATCCAGGCGCTGGATGGGAGACTTTCTGGACTTCTGGCTCTGCAGAAAAAGAAAAACAGTGAAAAACATCTGGCCATTGTGTTCTATAATTATCCACCGGGAGAGAGCAATGTGTTCGGAGGGGCTTTTCTGGATACGTTTGCATCGGCGGCGGAGCTGTTAAAAGGGCTGAAAGAGGCCGGTTATGATACGGAGGAATGTTCCGGGGAAGAACTTCAGGAGCTGTTTGTCATAGGCGGACGCCATCATTCATTTCGGAACCCACGGGACGTTGGAATTTCTTCCTGGAAAGGAGAATGGCATGACCGGAGACTGCTGGCCGGACCGGCTGGTCGGTACGGTGCCTCATTTTTATTACTATTATATTGTAAATCCTTCGGAGGCCATGATTGCCAAACGCCGTTCCCTGGCAACCCTGATCAGTTACCGGGCGCCGGAACTGAAAAAGAGTGATCTGTACGGGGATTTTCAGGAGCTGAAAGAGATGATCGGAGAATACCGGGAAAGCCTTCAGAGTGCTTCGGAGCGCTGCGGGGATCTTCTGGAAAATATCGGGGTGCAGTCTGGAAAATGTGGCTTTCTTAAAAGAAATGCAGGAGAAAGCTGCTCAGAGAAGGATCTGGATTTTCAGGAAGAACAGCTCTATGAATATGAAAACAGCCTGATTACGGACGGACTTCATAAGATCAGCCAAGAAGAAATCAGTGGGCTGCTCCATGGATTAAACGGCAGATATGTTCCGGTGGGAACAGCTGGTGATGTGGTGAAAAATCCGGACATCCTGCCTTCCGGCCGGAATCTGGTGCAGTTTGACCCGAGACTGGTATCAACTAGGACTGCCTGGGAGAGAGGACAGAAGGCAGGGCGAAACCATACCTGATTGACAATCTGAATGCCATGCTCCGTCAGATCCTGCTTCTTGGGGAATCACCGCAGCAGAACTATTTTACGGAAAAAATGGCCGAAAAACTCCAAAAAGACCATCCGGAAATGGATGAGCAGACAATCCTGGATCTGTTTTACGGTTATTCCTTCCGGAAGCATGGTACGCAGGCAAAAGAGGTATTGTGTGAGTAGACTTTTGTAAAAAGCGCAGTGCTGTCCATTCTGGAGCGGGTGTACAGTGAACGGGAACGGGCCGGTATGGTGGTGTTTGAAAACCGGAAAGCCATAGAGGTTCTGGAAACAGAAAAACGGAAGAATCCGGAAGAACCGGGAATTCTTGTGATTCTCACCGACGGAAAGGCAAACTTTGATACCGGAGAAGGAAAAGTTTCAAAACAGAGATCAATCCTACAGAAGAGCAGAAGATTAAAATACATA